>SDBT01003845.1_pt1 | contig 25781 bp, 40 predicted proteins | sample 2277101 | NCBI WGS metagenome assembly SDBT01 (sample SAMN10404973, study PRJNA504765) | marine sediment metagenome | isolation source: marine sediment core GS10_PC15, 103 cmbsf | place: Arctic Ocean: Southern Knipovich Ridge | collected 2010 | reverse complement strand
ACATAAGGAGGTTTAACAATGGATTGGAATAAAATAAACTTAGCGGTACTGGTATCAATAATTGTCTCTATTCTATTAACTTACTTTAGGATATAAAAATGATAAAAAGATTTGCATTCTATAATAATTTGGGATTGAATGTTTACGCTATTGTGATTTATTGTACTGTCGTAACACTCGCAACACTTTTAACGGTCTATGTTTTCGTTACAACTACATCAGCTATTGAAGTGTACGGCATCCTATGTGTTATCTTCTCAAGCTACTGTATTGTGATCGGGTTCGGAACCTTCGGAGTAAAGGGACTACTTAAATATTATTTCAATAACCAATAACTAAAGAGGTGTGAAGATGGGAAATAGAATATCAATCAGTTTCAAAAACAAAGACGAAGAAAGCGTTGCTTTGTTTAGTCACTGAGATGGTTATAGTTTATTAGAAGACGCCAAAGGGCATTTGAAAACTATAAAAAGGGGGCAGTCGGGGCAGCCAATTACTTTTCCACTCGGCAGACTTGAGCCGGGTACGGTAATGGTTGATTTTATCAGAGCATTAACCAAAGATTGTGAGAGTGTTAATAGCAACTATTATCTTGGTAAAGATGATATGGATGGGGATAATTCAGATAACGGACATTTTACAATAGATGTAAATGATAACAACTAAACTAAAGAGGTGTGAAATGAGAGAAATAGCAATAAGGATATTAACAGAGGATCCTATGAACAACCGGCATTTACTTGATGTTAGTGTCAACAGATTCGGAGTGATGCAATATAGTTTGACTGGTGAACTATCACGTACATCGCTATCAACTTCCAATTTGCAAACCAAAGTAAGATTGCCGGATATAATAAATGGTTTGTCTCTGGATGATTTAGTCAAGGATATTATTAGCACAATAAATACCGGAACGGAAAAAGTTAGAACCGTAGTATTCAAAAAGGAACTTTTCAAAAAAAATCGCCAGGACGACAGAGAAATTGTTAAAAGGGGATTAGCGTTTTATTTTAATTTAATTGCAGATAAAGCAGGGGTTAATGTTAGAGGAGATAACATTGCAGAAATAAGAAATCTTGTAGATATTATTTATAATGATCTAGGGGAATAAATAACTTAATTAACAATCAACAAACAGGAGTATTTATTATGCCAACAGTTGAAACACCTATTATCATTCGTGGTAATATTGAATCAAGAGGCAAGAATGCCGATTGGGTAGATGATGATGAAGGATCATTGATGAAGATAATCTACGGTGAAATTGAGTATCAGGGGAAGGTGAAACAAAAACAGATTTGTTTTGGCAAAGAGAAAGCTACCGTATTATTGAATGCGAAGGATGCAATAAAAGACTTTGCGCTAGAGTAAGGCTAATTGAAATGGAATAACCTACCTCACAAGCACTCCTATTGACTTTAGGGGTGCTTTCTTATACCCAAACCAGGTGAAGATAATCTCCCTAGATTTGTATTCGTAAAATGTGTTATTTTTGTCTTATGAATAAGGCGACAATTAAAGCACTTAGGTTATATCGAAAGAACCTAAACAAACAAATGAAAGAACTCGCTTATTGTTATAATCCGTTTAACTTAGTGCAAACGATAGGACATAAAGTTAGAAAAAGAAGATGGATCAAATTGAATGGTTGGGATAGAAAAACTATTTTGGAAAAGAAAGATTGAGATAATCAGTTGAGTATAATACAGCCGGATAAGAATAAACCATTAACAGCTAAACAAGAAAAGTTTGCTAGATCTTGGGTGAGTAACGGTCACTACGGACTACAAGCAGCTCTATTCGCAGGATATTCTAACAAAACAGCCAAATTCATAGCATCAGAAAACCTAACTAAACCTAACGTCAAAGCATTCATAACAAAATTAGAACAACCAGTACTGAAAAAGCTAGGACTAGATGAAAATTGGGTGCTAACAAAACTTGCAAACTACTCTGAAGCTTTGATAACAGACTATTTTACTTATGATAAAGAAACGAAGATGATAGAGCTGAAGGATCTTACAGAGTTGCCAAAACAAATGATCGAAGCTATTGAGGAAATATCTCAAGACAAAGACGGAAGATTGAAAATCAAATTGGTCGGCAAACGTGCCTGTGTTGTTGATATTGGCAGAAACTATGGAATGTTCAAAGATATAATCGAGGGTAATATTAATCACAATCATTTACACAAAGTTTATGTTGTACCTACTTTTAATTATGACAATGTTAGCAGTACAAAGCCCAAAGAAAATTAGCGATGGTGAAGTCCAGGTAAGACCACATCCAGGCGGACAAACTACTTTTCTGTCTGTAATCGCTTTCGAGTGTTTATTTGGTGGTGTAGCCGGTCCAGGTAAAACCTTTGGATTGGTATTAGATGCACTCGGTTTGCAATATGAGAAAACTCCATTCGGTAAATACGCTATTCTTGAACCACAATATAGAGCTGTACTCTTCAGACGGCAGACAACTCAACTATCAGATCTAATCGATGAATGTAAAACCTTTTACTTTGACTTCGAAGCCACATACATTTCCGGCAGGAAAGGTGATCCAGGTGTTAGCTTTAACTTTCCTAAATACTATCAACGTAACAATATTGCTTATAAAACATACATTGAAGGTGCAAGGATATTCCTTTGTCATTTGAACGAGGAAAAGGATAAAGAGAATCATCAAGGCTTTGAGTATCAGTATGTTGGGTTTGATGAACTAACACAATTCCTGCATTCTCAATATGTTTATCTGTTCTCCAGGTGTCGATCTAAGATAATAGGATTACCACCACGTATCAGATCAACCTCTAATCCAACAGGAATAGGCTTATCTTGGGTTAAGAAAAGATTTAAGCCACACTTAGAAGAGAGCTATGTGCGTTACTTTATAGCCGATCCGGAGAATGATAAGAATTATCGCGGTATTGAAGTTCCGTATTCATTTCCGGATGCACTATCACGCTGTTACATACCTGGCAAGCTCACGGAGAACCTTACTCTGTTAGAATCTGATCCAGGTTATCGTTCCAGGATAAAAGCTATGGGCATCAAAATGAGTAAGGCTTTGCTTGATGGTGATTGGGAGATTATGGAAGGGCAGTTCTTTGATACCTGGAACAGCAATATCCACGTAATAAAAGAAAAAGACTACTGGACCTATGAAGAAATAAACCAGTTTGATTGTGTTGGATGTATCGATTATGGCAGAACTATGGTATTCTCATTGCTGCTCAAAGATTGGGATGGTAATGTGATTATGTTCGATCAAATGACATCGATCAATGAAGTAAGACAGGTACGGATCAAAAGAGTAATCAAATTCCTTATTGATAGGAAACTTGCTTACTATGTTAGATCTAAAGGTGATGATGGAGTTTGGAAGGAGAAACTAACCTGCCTGGTGAAAACTATTCTCGGTGATACTGATATGTGGTTAAAGGGAGCCTTTGATCTATCGGAACAGGAAGCCCCTGCACAGTCTTTTATTGATGCCGGTATATATCTAATCAAAGTGAGTAAGAAAAGTAGTGAGGATAAGACCTATCGGATAGCTTGTAACATCGCTGTTAAGAATGCACTCTATTATGAGACTGATGAAGAAGGGAAACTAACACAGCAGCCATTGATGAAAGTGTATGAAAGATGTATTGAGTTCAGAGAAACATTTCCTGAGTTACCTGTTGATGAAGATAATCCGGAAGATCTAGATTCAAAGGCTGAAGAAGATCATTGGTATGATAGTTTCAAGATGGCATTTATGGTGATACGTGAAACCAAAAAGCCAATACCGGACAAGTCTCCCAAGTGGTTAAAAGATCTAAGGAAAGATCAGATATTAAGTAATCAATCAGAATCATTTATGAGTAAATAGATATGGATAACACAGATACTAACATTGTCGATCATATAAAAGAAATGAAGGGTAGTCATATTCTTGGTAGTGTGTTGGATAGAAGGAGGAATATACTTCACATAGCTAACAAGGCATTAGCCGGAGATCTATATTTCAATACCTATTATGAATATCTCAAATGGATTAAAAATGCTTTAATAGTTACCGGTGCATACGCAAATAACAACAATGGAGATACAGAATGAAAACAAGAGTTATAATTTGGGATATACCAGGTACGGCACACGCTGAGGAAGTTAAGCGAGCTGTCGTTGAGGGCTACGGTATTGATATGAATATTAGTGATAATGTTCAGATAACCAATGATTGGGAAGCAATAGAAGAGCTGCTAACTGATCCTGGTGGAAAAGTTGAAGCCTTGATTCACCCTTATGGTGGACTTAATCAAAGCCATATTAACAGGGCACACAAGTATTACCCTCAAACTTTATTCTTTTACGCACTACACAACAATGAGTTTAAGCAGGTACATAAGTTTGAAGAGCATGAACATCCCGTAGTTGTTGTTGTTGGTGCCGGTGATGCTGAAAGACGGAATAATACCAGTTGGGGATATGGCTTAGAGTTTTGGGATTGGGATTTTATTTATAACTACGGCAGCGATCAAGCATCTTTCTCACTCGGTTTTATTTGCGGAAAGATGTTGAAGTTAAAGGATCGATTAACTAAAAAGTATTCCCAAGCAGAATATGCCGGAAACAAACTACTTCAAGAGAGACTATACAAACCAATCTACAAAGATAGATCTAGGACTACTGAAATAGATTGGTGGGTTACCAGGCACATAATGCGACAGACTTGTATTAGGGATGAACCAAACAGAGATAAAAACCTAGCAGGTATTTGGGATATTCATAATGGTTACGGCAGGGTTGATTGGAGAAGAGGTTATTTTTATGCAACTAAATATATTAGTAACATTCCTAAAGATCCGTACATAATTGAATTGGGTGAACCTGGTGAGATCAAAGCTCAGTTATACGGCACAGTCGAAATACAATTATCTGAAATACCTGGTGCGGTAAGTTATGAGTTATTCCGGAATGGTGTGGGTGTTGAGAAAACTGATATATTGTTTATAAATGATACGTTGAAGATTGAAGGAGTTTATGACTATACCTATTTGGGTTATGATCGTAATGGAACTAGGACCGGATTCAGTAAACCCACGCAAGTCAAATACATTTTAGAAAAGGAGAAATAAGGAGTAAATATAATGCACAAAAGAAATTGGAAGATTCAGGATGAACAGACTATCTTTGAAATGATGAGACTTTGGACTAACCTTGATCCAATATTCGACCAGATCAACAAAGATCAAACCAGATCCTTTGATATGACTGTCGCTAACGATCAATGGTTAAGGGAATGGAAAGAAGCCTATGAACGTAAAGGCAGACCGGTAACTTCTTATAACCTTCTCCGGCAGGTGATTAATGTTATCAATGCTGTTGAGCTTAGTAACCGTAAAAGGATAATTGCCAAACCTACCGGTGACGGTGATGCCGAACTAGCTGAAACAGTTACGGAAGTATTGCTGCATTTCTTTCACCGAACAGAATTTGACTGGCATAGAACGAAAGTGTTCAACAATAGCATAATAGCTAAATTCGGTGTCTATCATCTTAGTTGGAGCTTTGAAAATGATCCTATGGGAGAACTGGAAATAGATGATTGTGATCCACGCACATTGAGATTTGAGCCTAACTATTCAGATCCTTCCTGGCAGAAGTCCGGTTACATTCTCAGGAAACATAGTCTATCGTTAGAAGAGATATTGAACAAATTTGCTCTCAATGATTTGGAGCTGCAAGAAGCGATAATAAATGAAGCTCGGATGTTCTTTGACTATTCACCTGATAAACGAAACAAATTCCTTTCAACTAAATTAAAGCATTTATTTACAGCAGTATATGAAAGTGCTACTGGTTCTAATCCTAATAGCAGCAATTCACCTCATAAATACTTTGATTGGTTCGATCCTTTAACCGGAAAGTTTGAAGTGTTGGAACTGCACGAAAAAAGAACTGAAAGAATATTGCTCGTACACGATAGCCGAAGAAAAAAGGATATGGATATAACTAATTTGGTTAAAGAGAAAGACGGTATCAGATTTAACAATGAATTGATTGAGCAAGTCAAGCATAAGTACGGCTTAGATGGTGAACCCCGAACCAACCTGAAAGATAGTAAATATGTTGTAGCGGTTATTCCTGCATTCAGATTGAAAGTAAATGAACAACCCTATCCATTTCAGATTAAGGGATATGTTTACGTTCCCCAATACTGTTATGATTATCATGCAGATATTATGAAGTCTCAAAGTGTTATTGATGATCTGATAGATCCTCAGAGTGCTTACAATAAAGCTCAGTCATTAAAGCTAGAGTTGTTATGGAGATATGCTAACAATGGATGGATATTAGATGCAAATGCTATTGACGGATATGAAGAAGATTGGGAATCCGGAAGGATGGCTCCATTCAGAAGAGTTCGACCTGGTTACATTCAAATGATAAAACCGGAACAGCAACAGCACATTTCACCTGATTTGATTAATGAAACTAAAGAGCTACCTGGTGTAATAGAATTAATATCTAATGCCGGTGCATCGATCAGAGGCAGACAGGAGCCAAACGAGAAATCCGGTAAACATTTTATTGCTAAAAAAACTCAAGAGGAAAAATCATTCAGTTATCTATTCAATAATGTTGATGGAGCAGCTAGAGCAGTTGCAGAATCTAGTTGGGGGATCATCCAGTACAACGTAACAATACCGAGACTGTTCAGAATAACACACGATCAGAACATAGAACCGCAAAATTTGATGGTGAATGAACGGCAACTAATGAAAGATCCTGAAACCGGTATGCTGATAGAAAAGATCAAGAACGATATTAGTATTGGCAAATATGATTTTGTAATGGATAAAACTCCATATAGCGGTAATGCAAAAGAAATTGAATTTGCTAAACTTTCTGAGTTGTTCGAAGCAGTAGCGGAAATCAATCCCGAAAGAGCTAATGCTATGTTACCGATCTTAGTCGAGGCAGGTGGTTTCCCATTCGCACAGAAGATATTAGAAGCCTGGCAACAAACTGAAGGTCCTTCTCCGGAAGAACAGCAGATGCAACAGTTAATGATGCAAGTGCAGCAGATAATGGCTAAACTTGGAATAGAGGAAAAGAAAGCTGAAGTCACAGGCTTGCAGTTAGATAATGAGAAAAAGGCTCAAGAGCTAAGAACGATCACTAATCAGAATAATCTAGGGATGTGGAGAGATAACGATGCTGACGGTAAAATTAAGACCAAAAAGAAAGCTAATGTAAAACAAACAGCAAAGAGTATGAACTAAATGAATAGAGAATATTATATATATGAAAAATATTATCCAGCCGTAAGGAATACAAACATTCACCCACTCATTAAATATTATGGGTTGGAGTGGCGTACAATTTCGGGTTGGTATTCTGTATTTTATTATAGAAATTTTAAGACGGTTATGAACTAAATGGATCATATAACATTAGAAGATCTTCAAGCAAGGGCAGAATACTTGAGAATGGATAAGGTAAAAGATTTTCCGGATCAACCTGCACCACTATATCACGAACAAGAATATCCGTTAGCTTTGGTTGATACATTCGGACACAGACTAGACTTTTGGGAAGATAGGACTTTGCAAATAGCTTTTAGGTTAAAAAAACAATTTCAATAACATTCATAAAAGGAAATAATGGAAGATATGAAAGAAAATTTCGTTGACCACTACGGAACGGTTAAATGCCCTATTTGTGAAGAGCCTTATATAATGTATATGTTTTATGATGGCGACCAATCGGCTTGCCACGATTGTAGAAAAAAAGCAGAGAGAAAAGGGAGTAAAACAGTCATAAGCGATTCCATTGGTATAAACATACAAGTACCACAATGGATTATAGACCACAATAGTGATCCGGCAAATCATTAAAGTGAGTAAACTATATTTAATAACAAATTCATAAGAGGAACAATATGGACATTCAAATTAGACCACTACACAACAGGGTATTAGTTAAAGTTACGCCAAACAGGGAAATGCCTAGAACAAAAGCAGGGCTTTTTCTACCCGATTCAGTAAAAGAATCTCCGGTGCTTATCGGTACCGTTATCTCTGTTGGACCAGGCGAATACGTTGAGGGCGGTATGTTTGTTACCCCGACAGTAAATGTAGGCGACAAAGTACTATTCGGACAATATGCAGGTGCTAATATTGATGAACCAATGGGCTTTGAAGATTTTATGCTTGTGCGTGATCCGGATATACTTGCTGTAATTGAGACAACTACTCCTAACGTATTTGCTGATGAATTTCTTGAAAAGGAAAAACTTCATAAGGATCGTCAAACAATAGAGTATGATTCATCTGAGAATCAAAAAACGAATGAAGAGTTAAAAGAAACGAAAGAAGAAAGTCAGGTATGAACATCGAAATCTTTGAACTTAAATACCTTCAATTCATTGTATCGAGTGCGTGGAACTTCTTTTGTTTTATCGTTATCCTGTTAATCGTTACTTCTGCAATAGGCGGGTTATTCACACCGGTAATACACTTTCTGAAAGGCGTTAAGCTCAGATATAAGAAGCTCGGTATTCCTGGCAGAGATATCAACCTGGATCCTGTTAGACCGGATATTCTCAAAGACGAGGATTAACTTTGACAGAGAAACTTACATCAGGAACACTTCACCCTAAGTTTATGAGTGTAATTAAACAACTACACATCATTCAGGAGAATAACATCAAATGCAAAGTGTTTATAAACTTCGGTGGTGAAGATGATATAGTAAATTTCCGGTATGAGCAAATCAATCCAGAAGAGCTTAACAAACTTGCACATATCATATCGAAAGGAGATAATGACACCGTTTAATATAACCTTTAAGGTAGTACAATGGGATAATGGACAATCCAATGGCTTGTCTCTAATTGCCATAGCAGAAAACTTTCTGATTAGAAAACAAGTTCTAATTAATGATGCTTATATGGGAGTGAGGATGCAAAAATATACGAGAGAAAGGGCAGAGTTTGAATTAAAACGATGGTTTTATACTCACGTATTCTATTATTCAGAAACTAATAAGTGGGAAAGATTCTTGTTGCGATTCAAAGAGCAAATAAAGGTCGATGGTGCTATTATTAAAGAACTGTTTAACAAAACATATATCATAGAATTAATATGAATAGCAACAATTACAAATCACTCTTACACGAAAATGGATTAGAGAAAGGTATTTTATTCGCTGCTGTTGATAGTGGTGCGGATGTGAAATATTCTGAGGATGGTATAACTTATTTCCCTACTGATGATGCACTACGGATTGAAAGGCTGAGCAACCGCAATATAATTTATCTGAATGAATTAGCTAATAAGAATTGCAAGAAGTGTAACGGTACCGGCACACTCGGTAATATGGTTATGGAATTTGATGTCACAATATTTGAAGACATACTAAGGCGTAACCTGGAAAAAACTCCTGAGAAAATAGCTACTGAGATTATCAACCTAACCAGTTCACCCGAAACTTATCGAGAAGTGTTGATGCTGTTAGTTGATATTGCTAGGGATGATCTTCAACCGGATAACCTTGAGGCAGTATGTGTTCTGTATGCAAAGGAACTGCGTAAAGATTTTAAGCAGAGAAAAACTCAATGGTGTAAGTGTTTCCTGGATAACTACCGGGAACAAGTCGGTGATGCAATGCGAAATATTAAGTTTGGAGTGAATTAGTGCCTAACCCTAGCGTATTTATTCCAGGATCGTATAAAAAGAGTGATGCTTTCGCTAAAGATATAATAGAGCAATACCTGGCGAATTGTGTACCCCCGTTTGAAATAATTGAAAGAGAAGAGAACTACGACATAGATATTGTAGCTCAAAAACATAACAGCGTAACAAAGTATTACTTTGAAGCAGAGGTAAAAACGGGCTGCCCATTTACAACCGTTGATACTTTCCGTCACGATACAGTTTCGTTTCTTGGCAGAAAAAAGAAATGGAAGGACTTACCGTTTTGGTACATAATAGTTTGTAGAGAAACTGATTACGCAGTAATGGCAGGTTCAAATAAGATATACCAGGAGATAAACAAAGAAATATTATATATTGATACGAAATATCAAGATCCATTAACCAATGAAATAAAAGAAGGGAGAAAAGGGAATGATGAATTTTATAGAGTTGATAAACATCTATGTCATTTCTTCAAAATAAGGTAAAATGAAAATATTTATTTACATGGCGTTAATCTTAATTTGGGCTTTTTACTTGCTTTCTGAATATTTCCTATATATGAGCAAAATACCACGACTATATAATCAGGTGTTTCATTTCTTGTTGTCAAGTTTTTTCTTACTCATAATACCGGTTGTAAGTACAGTCGCTTTAATTGCCTTACTTAAATACTTAAAGGAGAATAGCCCTGAATGAAAACATTAATATATTATATTTTAGGTTTCATACCATTTATATTGTATTCCTACTATCCAATCTATTTGAGAACGAATGTTTTTGTTACAAATGATTCGCATTGGAATCCTTATATCTTTGGTGGTATGCCTGCACAAATGGTTGGAACAAAGGGCTATCCCTATTATAATCTGATATATGTCTTTTTTGATGTTACGGAACAAATGATTTTCCACGCACCGTTGCTTACGATTATATTCATCGTTTCGATGCTGTGGTTTTATCGTGCTTTCCATCCTGGAACTCCTGTTTCGCTGCCGAAAGAAATGAAGACTAAACATTTAATTCGTAATTGGTTTTTATTATTAACGGCAATAATTTTCTTTTATGTGGTGATCCTCACTCCACCACCAATTATAAGTTTGCTAAATAGTCGTAAGTACACAGTCTTAGGCGAATATGGAATGCCACGTTATATTATAGTTGTCTTGAAAGCAATATTCTCAATTTACTTATTAGGCTGTTTCTTTAATTTAATAGCAAATACAATAATAAAAGTAAGACGTGTAAAAACAATTAAAACCGGAATAAAGAGGATCGGCAATACAAAGCCGGCAATACGATATGCGGTTATGCTGTTGGCGGAAATGACAATGCTTTATGTCGGCTATTACAACTTTGCAGTACACAAAGGTTGGCTAGAGCCTGTTTCCCCGCAAAGGGCTGATGTAGATGGAAAGATAGAGTTAACCTATGAATCAGGTGATATAATTGTGATAAAGGTTCTAAATAGGTACGAGCAGATACACTTTGGGGAAGATGTTTTGTGGAATCCATATCCTACTAAGGTTATAAAAGATAAATGTAACTGTTATATGCACAAAAATAATTTATACCGGAAGCAATAAAATGAAAGAGTATCAACAAAGAGTTATCAAAGAGCTTGATGAACTTAAAGATAAGATTACAAAGTTGGGAGTGTTCATTTGTACTATTACTTACGCTGAATTGGAAATTATAGAACAGCATTTATTACGGAGACAGCAAAGGACTATGATTGAGTATGCAAGGATTCTAAACGAAAGGATTGAGCTGTTCAAATGAAAACAGCCGTAATACTATTCGCTTATAACAGACCTGAATACTTGAAAAGGGCTATCGCTACTCATAAGAGACACAAGCATCTTGATTACTTTGCTTGGATCGATTACTCACCTATCCAGGATGAAATATACGATATTATCAAAGATTCCGGCATTTACGATCATATTATTAAAAGACAGAAAAAAAGAGGGTTAAACGATAATATAATGGGTGGAATCAATATGGTATTTAATTTTCTTAACTATGATGCTGCAATTATTCTTGAGGATGATTTGTTGATAGCTGAAGACAGCCTTAATTATTTAGAACATAAATTGATAGCCCTTGAATCCGTTCCCTTCGTTGGTTCGGTATCACTTTATAAAGGATCTACATACAATAAAGATTTTAAGTGTTGGGGTTGGGCTACCTGGAAGAATCGTTGGAATACTATTGAGTGGATTATCCAGGAACACTTATCTAATGGTGATGTTTGGGATGTGATGTTAAATGCTCACTTCAAGCGTGTTAAAATGAAATGCTCCTGTTCGAACATTGAACGAGTTCAGCACATAGGTCGTAAAGGAGAACACTATACTTTATTTAGTTCATTAAAAGAGTGGTTCAAGTTATGTGTGAAGAAACTGAAGCGATAGTAGTAATCGGAATCTTATTCTTTATGGTGGCTGCTTTCGTTATAGCCGTGATAAGAGCAATCAGAAATGCAGGTAAATAATTTATGAGTTTACGTTATAACAGAGTTACGGTACAGCTCTCTAAATTAAGGTTTATGCTGCTAAAAAAATTTTACAGTAAATTTGTCATTGGTGCCGGTGGCGTAGGTCCGAAAGGTTATCTAAAAACAGAAGGAAGTTATTTAGATGTTGAAAGCCGTTTCGATATGTTAGATTTAGATGATGTTCAGGAGATAATATCAGAACACGTTTGGGAACACCTTGATGATCCGTTACTAGCAACAAATAATTGTTATAATTCGCTACGCAGATTTGGTAAGCTCATTGTTTCGGTTCCACATCCAAGTGCTGAAACACCGGAAGAGTTTATTAAGTGGGGGCACAAAACAACATTTACTGCTGAATCTTTGACGAAGATGTTTAAGTTGGCAGGATTTAAGGAAGTAGGAGACTATACCGGTCACAAAATATTTTATAGAGACACACCGTCAATAATAATTGAAGGAATAAAATTGACAAGTTTAGAAACACACATACCGACTTTTGATGAATCTAATTATATGAAAGGAAAAAGACCACAATGAAATTATCAACTAAATTTATGCTAACATTCCGCAGAAAAATGTTTTGGTATATGCACATCTTTTCAGGAGCCGTGAATAACAAGCGTGGACTGTTCAAACGAGGGATCACAATCGACATAATTCCGACAACGGTTTGCAATTATCATTGTTCTTATTGCCCTATGTTCCTTCACGGTGAAGTAAAGAAGTTTAAGGAATGCACTTGGTTAGAGTGGGCTGATTTTATCACCAGGAGGGTACAGCATTGGGTATCAGTATTTTATGTTAGTGGTGGTGAGCCGGCACTTTACAAGGATATTGTTCCGTTAATAAATTGGATGATCGGAAGAGGTCATAAAGTAATACTGCTTACGAACCTTTCTTATCCTGAAAAATTTGAAGGGATGAAGCCACATTGGAGATTAATGTTCCAACCCACTTTTCACGAAGAGTTTGCCAATATGGAAAAATTTCAGCAAGGCTTGGTATGGTTAAGAGAACGTGGTTACGGCATAACTTCACAAGTTACCGGTGATGATGAAAGACCGGAAGAGTTAAAGAAGATAGGCGCACTTAAAAGAATCAAAGAGTTTTATACTGCTGATTGGTTCCAAAATCACGATCCTAATATGCAAGCCGGACCGGATGCACCGCTAACATCCAGGCTGTTTATTGGTAGTGCAAATCTGTATCGTAAAGATGATGGTTGGGATCAAAGGTTATAAATGCTACATTTATTCATACCATATTATCAACTGCCGGAACAATTATTTTATGATTGCTTATTGAAGCAAACCTATAAGGATGTGACTTATTGGTATCACGACAGAGCAATGTTAGGGCATTACTGGACCGAATCGGTTAATTGTTTTTACGATCAAATGAAGCAGCAAGTAGCCGAAGAATTAATATATGATGATGATGTGATAGGCATAATGAATGGTGACATTGTTTTCGATAGAGATTTTTTGCTTAATGCTAGCGTAGTAATGCCTGGTAATGTAATGGTGCCTCCGAGTAATGCAGTATCAATCGACTGGAGGTATAAACGATTTACTCTTATAGGGGATTTCACTTACCGACCAGTTCATACATGGCATAGCGCAGTAAGCGGTTTTTACGGCAGAGCATTTTTTATGACGGTAAAAACTTTTCTTTCTACCAGTGGTTTTGATCCGAAACTACCGCATTATTTAAGCGATTTAGACTACTCATTAAAAATAATCAAACAAGGAATTAAGCCGGTGCTAATGAAAAGCGATATAATGCATGAAGATCACGAATACGGAAAAGAAACATTCAGCAGATTTTCACCGTTGAGTAATCGGAATCCTTTTGCGTGGACTAGGTTTTTACTCAAGCATTGTCCTAAAAGATTTTTACCAATAAATTTAATTAAAGTTCTATTTCAAATCTTCAAGAAAGGCTAGCAAAATGAAAACTACTATTTTATTAATCCTGTTGACGGCAGCTCTCTGTTTCTCCCAAACACCGGTAACGGAGATATACATTTACCAGTATGGGAACCATGCAACTGTTGAAACTTTCACTTGGGGAGAGGACAGATCGGAGGTAACGGAATACTATTTTCATAACTATGATGGGCACTCACTCTATCAAAGGTCACCAAATTATCACAGGTATGATTTAGGTTGGCTCGTGTTTGAGAAAGAAATGTTTGAAGACAATGATTGTGAAGATGATTATCTGTATGAGTATGAAGACGACTATAAATAAATAACATTCATTAAATAAAAAGGAAAGTAAAATGAAAATTCTAACGAAACTATCAATTAGTGGGTTTGTGCTTATTCTCATAGTATCGCTATTGATTCTCTTCGCTTGTACCGTAGAGAAAGAGCCAAAGGTACTCCCAACAGATCTAACCAAATTTGAATACGTTCAATTCTTTTGGGCTGATACAATGGTATTCAGAGTAGCCGCTAATGATATTGTCTCAGCAAGCAGGAAAAGAGAGGGTGACGTTTGGTATTGGACTTGCAGGGATAAATCAGGAGCCGATCACATATTCGTTTTGAGTAATATGCGGAGGATAGTAATAAAAGGTGATTGGTAAAATTAAAAAATACTTAGCCTGGAATTTACCTTTTGCCGGCAAACATTCTCAATCTTACGAGGGTGAGGATGTTTTGTTGTGGAGATTGTTCACCGAAGAGATCCCGACAACAGAAGGATTCTTTATTGATGTAGGTGCGTTTCATCCGGTGCAGTACAACAATACCTGGATGCTCAGAAAGAGATTAGGTTTTACCGGGATTAATATCGAACCGCAAAAAGAGGGGATAAAACAATTCAATCGGTGGAGAAAAGACGATGTTAATCTTTGCACTCTTATTGGCTCTAAAGACGGCACAGCATTCTTTAAGGTGAATGAAGACGATCCGGCACTATCAGAAATAACTGATGTTGGTTATTTGAGAGAGATTCACACACTTGAAACAATATGCAAATATCATCTTGTAGATAATATAGACCTGCTTAGTGTTGATGTTGAGGGCTATGAACTATCAGTATTGCTAGGTCATAATTGGGAGAGAATAAAACCGAAGGCTATTATTTGCGAAATAAACGAGCCGGAAGTACACAAATTTATTATTAAACAAGGCTATAACACTTATGCAAGAACAAAAAGAAACGGAATCTACGTCAGAGAAGGTGATTAAACGGTTTGCTCTGTTAAAATTCTTTTCACAACGGTCAATGGTATATTATCAGTTAATTACATCCTTCGTAATTTGGGTGATCTTCTTACGTGAGTATGATCCTGCGTGGTGGTTATATATGATTTCGATAATAGTATTGATTACTGTTGTTTGTGTGATCGGTTATTTAGATAGAAGGTTAAAAATATTAGAATACGAGCAAACACTTTACAACAACGAGAATAAAGAAATTTCTGCAATACTAAAAACAGTAAACCAAATCAAAGACAAACAATTACTTGATGAACTCATAAATAAAACAGAAAGGGATCTATATGAGTGAACTTAAAACTTACGTTGGCACAAAAATAATTGAGGCTAAACCAATGAGCCGTTTTGATTTTCTTTCCAAAATTCAGAACGATGATTTACCATCCGGCACAGAAGACGAGCCAGGCTATTTAGTTGTTTACCCTCCGGATAATTATCGGAGTTGGTCACCGAAAGCTGTATTCGATATAGCTTACAGGGAGATTACTGAAGCAGAACGAGAACTTATTATATAAATTTAGAAGTGAACGAAAATTAACTTGCGGAATACTCCGTTAGGTCTTATGTTATCATAGACAAGAGATAAATTTAATTTATCTCATTGCGTGTTTATTGTTTGTTCTTTGCATAGTGAGGGAGTTATTACTTAACTGTTAATGCTCCCTTATTTATTATTTGGATTCAATAGTTAACGGACTTTGATATAAGAGTTAATTATCCTTTAAGGATAGTTGGCTCTTTTTTTTTGTACTTACTTCATTAATCATAAAGGAAATGTTATGAAAAAGCTCTCGATGTTTTTGATCGTTGCTAGCCTTCTGCTTTTCTCACTTGTTACACCTGCACAAACCTCAACAACCGAAAGTGATAAAGAAGGATATTATTTACTCACCTATAATGTGGCTTCAATAGATTCTGCCGGTGCTGATACTTCGGGCTTCTTTGGTATGAACCAATTTCTCACAGGAAGCAGCTTATATACCTACCCATTCAATTTTTGGTATAATATTACTGTCGCGGGTAGTGGTGAAGCTGTTGATACTGTTCTAATGACACTTATATTCGATGGTCACCACAATGATACTTGGGTTGCCTTAGATTCTGTCACATTAGATATATCGGGAACTAGCGGTACCGGAGTACAGCTTATGAACTTAAACAACTGGCGATCCCCAAACAATAAGTATAGAATTAGAGCAACGCAGGATGCCTCTGGTAGTCCGGTTACGGACTTCAAATGTCAGGCGATTTTCATAAAACCGACTGATTAACCGTTAGAGTTAGTCACACTAAATAATTATTTTTTTAATCCTGGAGACACTTCTATCAAATAGAAACTCCACAAAAGGAGTAAAAATGGACTTTGAAGACGATAAAACTGAATATCTTAATGATGATCCGCAGCAATCTATAATCAGTAAAGTAACTGATGAAAAAGAATTAGATGCTATGGAAGCGCAAATTAAAGCAGATCTTGAAAAAGCTGAGGGTAGCGAAAAAGTAGAGGGTATAGAGAAATCAGAAACCGTTGATACAAAAACGGAAACTTCTGAGAAAATTGAATCTAAAGGAACCGAAACCGAGCCGGAAAAAAAACCGGAAAAGTCGGAAACTTCGGACACTTCTAAAGACGATAATCTTATTAGACCTCCTGCAAAAGAAGGTGAGTTTGTTGTAGATGAAGAATTTATTAACAAACAGCCGGAAGAGAACAGGGAACTCTTCAAACTTGTTTTGGGTAAAAGTAAAGCCGATCTTGCGAAAGCAGCAGCAAACGCAATAGCAATGAAGAATCCTTACATAAAGGACAACGAAAAAGCTATTGATGGTATTGCTGAGAAAATTCTTGAGGGTACAGATGAAGAGATTTATACAACTTTCATTGATACTAAAAGAGTTGCCGGTTCTGCTGATCCTCCACCTGAAAAAAAGATTGAGGAAATAGAAGTAAAAGACGAAATTCCGAAGGAATTACCGGAACTGGAAGATACTGAAGCCATACAAAAAATTGTTAACTCGGAGTTGTTAAAGCAACTTAAAGCCAAATACCCCGAAATGCCCGATGATATTGATTCACTTGAATATCGGGAATGGAAAAGGGATATGGTGAGTGACGATGATGAAAAGGCTGCTGAGTTTAACCAGGACAAAGTATCGTTTACAGGCGAAATTAAAGGAAGCCTTCAAAAGTTTGCATACCTTTCTAAAAATCACACCGAGATCAATAATCTCCGCTACAACAAAGAAGTAAAAGCCATTACGAAACAACTTGATTCGTTGGGCTTAACTGTTAAGGATCTAGAAATGGACTTGGAGTTAAAACCTGATAATAACGGATTGTTATATAATGAAGAGCTAAATACTTTGATGCGTGATAGCAAAGGGCTTGATCCGTATGTGATAAATAAGGTAGGCGACATACCATTCTTGATAAATGAGACTGATAAAAACGGTATGACACCACTTACGAAGAAATTCTTTTTTGAAAATAACCTGAAAATTATGGCTTTGGTTGCCAACAGAAATGTATTGAAAGATGAAACAGAAATTGAACGCCTTAGAGAAGGAAATCTAAATACACTTCATAAGCAATCAACCGGTGATGCTTCGAGACCTGTTTTACTTACTGAGGAGCAAATTGCAAAGATAAATGATGAGGATGTAATAGACAAAAAAATGAGAGAACTGGAAAATATTACAGACTAATTATTTAAGGATTTTATATTATGGGTTTAATCAATGATCGATTAAGAGCTTATAGATCACTCTTAAATCAAAAAATGAAAGCCGCACAATGGTGGCAGATACCACTGTGGGCAGAAATGCTTGGCTTTATTGGTGGACTGGATGGAAGGTACCCTAAATCGGTTCCTTTTGGTGCATCAAAGACTAGGACACTTCGACCTACTTACAAACCAATCGAAGTATTAACTGATTTTCAGCATCAAGGCGGTTGGGAAATGGATATACCTATTGGTTATCCCTTCACCGAAGAGGCTATTTACGGTGATAGACCGGCTATGGGTGCAGAAGAACATCGCAAGTGGGCTTACAACAAGGCGATAATTAACCGTGTCAGAAAATCCGCATTAAGACGCGATGGACTGATGGGCGAACACGCTTTGAACGCTTCTCTTGTTATGAGCATTATGAAACAGAACAAAGAAGAGTTTGTTGAGTTTAATAATAAATGGCAGGGTTGGGCACCGTATGATGCTTTAACTCGAAGATTCTCACGTAATATTCTGGCTACAAAAGCCGATGGTGGTTTTGGGAATGTATTCTCTCAGCAATCACATCCTAACTTCTATGTAGCTGGTTTTGGACCGGCAACTTTTAGTGATGTTGATGCTGATTACGAAACCAATGTTGCCACCGCACTTGACACGCTTTCGAATACCGATACTGATAAATTCAGGGCGCAAACTATCAAAAATGCGGTTCTGTATGCCGGCAGAAAAAAAATAACAGCCACAACGGTTGGTTCTATGAAGATAAAACTTTGTGGAATTATCTCCGATGCTCAGGCACATCAACTTTATGCAGATGATGAGTGGAAAAACAATCATATTGCATTAACGTACAAAGAAGGGGATAAAACTCCATTCTTCACCGGCAATATTTCTGCTTACCTTGCATTCGGTTGCCTTTTGTTAGTTGATACTAATGCTCCTGGTGTTTGGACTAGCGGTGATGGTTCTTACCTTTCTGCGCGAGGCACAGTCAATTATGGCAATGAAAATCCCATTGCGAATCCAATTATGGAGAGTGATAGAAAGCTAGCATTCTTCTTCGGTGCTTCTGCTATAATGTGTGGTTTTGCTAAATCACTTCAATTCAATTCAATGGATTGGGATTACGGATCTAAAGAAGGTGAGGCTAGCGATTGTATCATTGGCTATAACCGGTCTGATATTTACGATAATGATGGATTTTTCGGAACTGCCGGTAACTTCAAAGAGAATACATCTTCTCTTATTGTTGCTACATATTCACCAAATAATCCTAGTTGGTAATTTGATAGGGAGGGCTGCTCTCTCCCTAATTTATTTTTGTTCAAATATTCCTAATTAAAATAAAGGAAACTTATTATGGGTGATAACTTAGCTGTTTCAGCAGGTAACAAATATTATACGATGCGTGAAATCGGGTTTGACGATATTGGCGAGTTGCTAAATATTTCGTCAGCCAATACTGCCTTACTTACAAGAGTTAGTGCAGTCGCAGGCGTACATCCATCAACCGGTGCTAAAGAGATAAGGTGGAATGCTACTTTTGAAGATACAACTGTGGCAATATCTCTTCTCGTTTACGGTGCTATGGGTATTGGTAGCCAGATCTTTATTATGGATAGCGGTACATTCAGAGTGGCTTTCAAAGCCGTTAATTCTGCGGTAGCTGTGGATGCCGATTGGTATGATGTTGATTTAACTGTCGTTTAATTGTTGTTTTTCAGAATATGGGAGGGCGAAATTCCCTCCTTTTAATTATTTATAATAACATAAGGAAATATGATATGGATCAATTTATTGTTTCAACTGTGGATAGGACTATCTTAGTACCTAAGACCAAACGAAGTTTCTCTAATACCAAAAATTGGAAATTCGTACTTAAAGCCGGCAAACCAGTTCTTATCGGTGACAATATTGATGATGGTGAAATGCCAATGGAAGTTGCTAAAACCTATTCGGGATCTTACCCCCACGTTATGAGCATTGTCGATGGCGGTAAAAAAGTAATCCCGAAAGCAACAATACAGGAAGTTCCGGCAGATACAGGTATTGAATTTGATGCAGTAGAATTTCTAGCGCAGGATCCGGAACCAAGAGAAGAAGCTCTTACTGACTTAAAAACTAAGCAACTGCTTGATGTTTGTGCCGTTCTAGATCTAAGTGGTTCCCCAAAAGACACGAAGAAAGTCCTGGCGAATAAGATAATCCAGGAAATTAATGTGAGATCAGGTAGAGCAGAAAAGGAGGAATAATCCTTTATGCCTAACCGTTCTACTAAAATACAAAGTAAGGTACTCCGTAATCTGAAAAGAAACGGACTAGGTGAGAGTGAATCGCTAGCCGATGAAATATATTCTGAGTTGCAAGATGCTCAGGATAATATCATAAGCACTATTGAGCCTGGCAGGAATGTCACTATAACACTTAAAACTGATGAAGAAACCTATCCTTTAACCTCTGATGCTGTTACTGATCCTGCTCTTACTACTTACAAAAATAACATTTCCTCTGTGAAGGTAGTCAAGCAGCCTACCGGCTTTCTTTATGTATTTCGAATACTCTCCAATGTTGAATTTGTCAAATTTATTGACGGTCCTATTGTCGATTGGGGGAGTATAGTCAATGTTCTCGGTATTGATCTTACAAGTCATATCAAAACCGGCATACAAATGGTAGGTACTAAGAACTCGTTTAATACTCTGTTCTCCATACCGGAAAGCATTGTTGAGGAATCAGAGGAAATATTTTTCAATGGCGTGTTGCAAATAAGAGACACAGATTATACGATAGTAAATTCTACGATAACAATCATAAGCGGACTTATCCCTTTTGCTGTTGACACTCTAGTTTGTAACTACATTAAGTTTTCAGCACTTGGTAATACAATTATCGGTACTTATCAACCGCTTATTGGTACTATTGTTAATGGCAGATTAAGAGTATATCCAATACCTAAAGAGGATTTTAACGGTGTAGAGCTTGAACTCTATGTTTATATGAAATCTTCTGCCGGTACAATAGATGAAGATAATGTACCCGAACTTAACGAGGAATATGACAAAGCATTAGAATATTTTGCAACTTCAACTTTTCTAACCGGACCGGAATCTGATCGGTACATGGTAAAGTTTGAAAATGAAAAGTCAAGGTTACGGCATCTTCAACATAAAGCTAAAGGCACTCAACAGAGAGAAAGTTCTTATTTCCTTATGGAGAATGAAAGAAGATACTATTAAGATATGGCTACTTTACAATTTGATAATATAGCGGTTGATTTTGTTGGAAGAATACCCGATCAATTCCAAACTGCTTTTACTCCTGGCACCGAAGTAATGCCGGCAAGTTTTGTTTTAACAGCAGCGCAGATTAGTAATTTTGTTAATCGTGCCCTGCAAAAGTTTTTCCTCGATAGTTGGCAGCTGCTAAACAAAAGGATTGTCGAAGTATTTCCGGAGTTATCAAAATATTCAGCAGATCTAACATTAACAGCCGGAAATTATACAAGGGTTACACCACATCTTGATTTGTATAAGATTCTTGGTGCGGTAGGACAAACAAACGATAAATACATAAGACCGGTACTAGATGATAAATATACTTTGTATTTATCTGGAAAGTATGATGAATTTATACCGACAGTTGATGCACCGGCAATTATCCAGGTGAACGATTTATTAGCTGTTTTTCCTCAAACCTTTGCAGAACTGATAAAAGTTAATTATGTAAGAACTCCGGTAGATCCAACAACCGGAATATTTATCGTACAACATACAGGCGCAGACAGTCCGTATTTTACGCATTGGAACAGTAGTATCGCAGATATAGCATATCAGATGTATTTAACAGAAGCAGCCGAAACATTATAATATAAGGAATTAATAAAATGAGCTTAGCACCAACAAGACCATTAGGCAAAATATACACCTTAAAAAAGGCAAGAAGCATTATTATAAGGTGGGTAAAAAAAGAAACTCAAGAAGATTTAGCACCCGAATTAGTTGATGATTTCATTAATCTTTCGGTACTTGATGTTGCTGAGATACTATCAGGCGCAGGAAGTGAGGATTACGGTAAAACCGATACAATCACGGATGATGCGAGTAATTTTACAGCAAATGTTATAATCAATGCTTCGTATGTTGATTCAACGAGAACGATAACAAAAGCTGCTCACGGTCACGTTGCAGCAGACGTAGGGAGAAGAATAATCTATTTTAGTGATGTGGGTATTGCACAAGCAGCTATACCGGCTCCTAGAGTATGTATCGCAGAAATTGAATCGATCACCGATCTTGATAATTTCGTAGTTACTGAGGCAGCCGGTGCCGATATGACCTCAGCACAGTATGGATTATTATCAGCTCACGCGGAAACAAATGTTGATATATCGTCTTACAAAATTGCAAGTCTTATAAAGATTCACGATTCCGTAAATAACGAAGTGATAAAAGTTGGTGACATAGAATTTGATAATCTTTATCGTTTCGATGAAAAGCAAAAAAGATGTTATTGGTATAAAAGCGGACAGTTTATATATCTCTATAAAGGCACTTCCGTTGCTGCTTGGGGTACACTTACAATGCACTCTAACAGTTATCCTCAAACATTTGATGCAGATCAAGAAGGTGAATTTTTGGATATAAGAGATATGTATTCTGCTCTTTATATCGCTAAAGCTAAAAACTATTGCTTAGAGCATCTTGGTTTAGTGGCACCGGAATCATTGACACAGACAATAACCGGACTAACCGAAAGGTACAGAGAAAATATTCTTGCTGAGAAATCGCAGAATGATAATAAGAACACATCTTCTAAGAGGACTTGAAAAAGTTAATAATTCAATCTCTAAGTGAAGAATCTGGACTACACACTATTGAGATTAAATCAGATAATAAATATGCGGGAATAAGCGAAAAGAATTTATGGATCATAGTCTTACTAAAATGTATCATTAAATATTTAATTCAGCCGGACAGTACAAAATGCCAGGACAAGAATGGAAAGGAATAGAACTTGCAAAAGTTAGTGGAATGAGTACAAACCCTATTCATCCAGGAACTAATTATGCCAAACGGCTAGTTAATCTCCACACCCACAAAAGACAAGGGCTACTAACCCTGCGACCTGGTTACGATCTCAAATATCCCAAACCAACACATTCAACGATAAGCGATCCCACATATCCTAATTTTGATATGTTTTGGGATAGACAGGCTGTTGAAGCCGGACAGGAAATAACCTGCTTACTGCAAAAAGGATTAGTGAGTGCTTTAAGTGGTTCCGGTGTTAGCAATACTTTCAGACAGGTTAATTTTTGGTGCAGACCTCATTGGGATGGTACGGCTTGGACTGATGCTTGGCAATGGATAAATGAAACAATTATCACTAAGGTAACTGCCGAGACTGATGGCACCTATAAAAGTATGATCGAAATATATGGCGGTACAGATCATTTCTCTGAAGGGCAATTAGTCGGATATACGATATACAATTTCACTCAAGTAGAATTTGCGAAGATCATTACTAGCGTCAATCTATCAGCAACAGCAACAAGAATCAACCACACACTCTTTCAAAGTCATTGGGATGTTGACGATGTGATTTATATCGCTAAAACCTGGTTAGGAATTACTGAGCAGATAGCACTTGAATCAGCGACTTGGGATGAAATACATTTTCATAGAGTATTACACGATTTAAGAATTGGTTCCGGTGGTTATGAAAACAGACCTGGATTAGCAGTTGGTTATAGAAAGAATTATTTGCTTACAAATGAAGTCGGTTTCACAAGCGTACACAGCGATATAACTGCTGCTGCAATAGAAGAATTTGCAAAGCAGGATCAAATTACGTTAAATACGAGTGTTGTTGATGTAGTCGGTAATACTTATGGTATGAATATAAGTACGACAGGTGGGGGATCAATCCCTGTGGGCAAATACCATTTTAGATTAACTGCTGTTATGGATAATTACACAGAACAGCTTGTAGCAGAAAGTCAGATTGATGTAGGAGCTTCAGAATCAATCGTGTTAAAACCCTTTATGAAATTAGGAAGAGAAAATACAAGGATAACAAGTTTCAATCTTTATGTTTCTCCAAAAGATGATAATACAAATTATTATTTTGTTCGAAGTTATAATTTGAGAGCTAATAAATATGAACCGCAAAATTGGGAAATTGATGAAGAAGGGAAAATGATATTATCCGACACTATCCAGGAATTACATAGCGAAAGCAATGCAGCTTCAATAGCTTCTGAAGTAGATAATATCGGAACTTGGGAGAATATGTTTGGTTCGGGTACGGTAACAAGTGAATCCGGTGGAGCGGGTGGTAGTAGCCTTACTCTAAAGGTAGCTGACGGAGCTAGCACTAGAGCTGCTATGAAATTCCCTATTACCGGATTACAAAAGGACATAGATTATGACCTGGATTTTTATGTTAAATCCGATACAAGTCTGTTAGGATTTGTCTTTTTTGTTGGTGCTTCCGAAATTATAAATGAAGAATCAATGCTGTTTCTACCCCTCACAACGGGTTTTGTTCAAAAAGAGATTACTCTTAATTCCGGTGATCCTGGCGAAGACATTACACACATAGGTTTCATGGCATTTAGCGGTAATATACTTCCAATAGATATATATATTGATCATGTATCTATCAAATCAACCGTTGCTTATAACATAGTTAATTCTGATTTAGTCGAGATCGAGGAAATAACTGATAAAATGGGATATACGCCAACATATTCAATGGTTGAGGGTTGGGATATGGCTTTATCATTTAGAGGCAGAACTTATTACTTAAATCCTTACTTGGAAAAAAGGTATGAGAATTTTCTGCTTGTTTCTCATATTCATAGCAACGGCTCATTTATGTATGATATTTCCTCATTCAGCAATTATCGTGAATTAGGCTTAGAAGGTAAAACGATAGCAATAGCACTACTACGATCTAATGATTTACTGATTTTGAAAGATCAATATTATTTCGCTATCGATCCCGATACCGGTGCATCGGACAGAGAACCTATTTATGGCAAACATTGTATAACTAAAAATACAGTTATCAATATGCATGGTATAATTATGTGGAATGGCGAAGAAGATATATACCTGCTCAATATTGGAAGTTCTTTTGTAGCTCAGGAGTTGCTAATCAAAACCATCAGGAATTTATACTTGGTAGATCCCAATAAAGATAAAATGGTAGCTATAAGAGATAAATTCAATACTTACAGGTTGCGAATATATGATACTGTTAAAAAGACAGAATATCTATTTGCCGGTGGTGTTCCAGTAGAAGAGGTAAAAGATAAATTTGCAGAAATTTACAGGATCGATTCGCTGAGTGAAGTAAATTTTTTGAATGAGGGCGATATATATACTGAAGAGTCTCACATTGAGGGTGTTATACTTGATGGGCTAGGCATGCATATACTTGATGGAGCAGGGCAGGTAATAAAAAGTGGATGATAACGGAACAGCAATATCGTTGATATATGATTCTTCAGATATAATGCTTGATGAATCCTTAAAAAATACAGAAAGAGTAGTGTTGGATTATTTTTTTTGCGGGTATGATATGGTGTGAGAGCTGAGATTTGTAGTTTATTACAAAATAGATATTGA
>SDBT01003844.1_pt1 | contig 25783 bp, 46 predicted proteins | sample 2277101 | NCBI WGS metagenome assembly SDBT01 (sample SAMN10404973, study PRJNA504765) | marine sediment metagenome | isolation source: marine sediment core GS10_PC15, 103 cmbsf | place: Arctic Ocean: Southern Knipovich Ridge | collected 2010 | reverse complement strand
CAGGAAATACTACATCACCAATTAATACAGCTTATGCTATTAAAAATTATGAATCAGATTTATGGGATTATCCTATAAGAATTAATACAGTAAATACTATTGGAGATTATGATTGGATTTTTGAAGCATGGCATCCTAATCCACCAGACACTATACCATATATAGAAGGCACAAGGTATATATCTGAAGATTTATGGAAAAGTAGTGATGATTCTTTAATGGAATTTGTAAATAATACAGCTACATTTAGTTGGTTACAAAATTGGCAAATCAGATTAAGAATACCTACTGCTGCTTTACCACATAATTAAATTTAAAAGAAAATAAGTAAAAAGTTTATAACTTTTATTAATATTATGACATAATTACAACATAATTACTACTTTTATATTAGATGTCCCAAATCTACCATGTTAAAAGAGTTAAGTAAATACGATAAAAAGTGGCGTAATATGGCTTACCGTATTTGTAAATCCAGGAGCCTTTCAGACGACCTTACTAACGATATGTATATAAAGCTTTATGAGTGCGGTAAGACATACGAACAAATAAACGATTGGTATGTGTATCGAACTATTAAAACTTTATGGTTACATCATTTAAGAATAACAAATAAGCAATTAGATGTAACCGATATTATACAGCGGACTATAGACGAATTATTAAGTTTAAAAATGATTACTTACCAAGATATATTAAAGTCCAGGAAATTGATAAATGAGGCTTTAAATGAGATGTTTTGGTATCATAGAGAGATACTATTACATACATCAGAGAGGAGTTTACGTAAGAATGAGAAGTTTTTAGGAGTAACAGTAGATAAACTATATTACACCAGGAAAAATGCCCTAAAAGAACTAAAGAAAATATATATTAAAAAGTTAAAAAGCGCATAAAATAAATGATATGGATTTAACAAAAGACGAGGCAAGGCAAATGCTAACAAATAAAATAATATGGGATGAAAAAATGCCTATATGGGAAGAAGTTATTTATAATATAAATACAAGTAAAAACACTATAAAAGAATATACTTTTAGAGGATTAATTAAATATATTTACGAATTAAAAGATATAAAATAATGGAAGAACCTACAGACAAACGTACAAAAGAGTACAAAGAGTGGAAAGCTGATTCCATAGGACTTGGAGATGTGGTAGAGAAGATAACCACAGCCACAGGAATCAAAAAAGTAGTAGAACTATTTACAGATGGTAAAGATTGCGGATGCTCTGAAAGAAAGGAAAAGCTAAACAAAATAAAACTACGCTTTCCAGTACAACGGTGTTTCACAGAAGATTTATACAACCAGTGGACAGATTTTAGAAACAGACCAGACAAAAACGCAGTAAACCATCAGGAGCAGTTATTTGTAATAGAAGTAACAAAACATCTTTTTGCAAGAGCATTTAAACCTTGTTCAAGATGTGGAACAGAAGTACAAAGAAGAATAGAGCAAATCGACAAAATATACACACAATATAAATGAAATTCGAGGTAATGGTAAGTAGATCAGAACAGAAAGACTATTTTAACGTATGGTTTAAAAAGAATGATACACTTTTTGCAGAAGTTTTACATAAATCAGAATTAAGACAACTAATAGGAGAATGTGATAATGCAATATGAAAGCAAACGACCTCCGTATCGGAAATTGGTATAACATGAGTACTAAAGGAGATGATAATATTCATCAAATAACAGGCAAAGATATATGGGAATTTGAATCCGATCCAATAGATGATATTTATTATCCAATACCAATAACAGAAGAATGGCTTTTAAAGTTTGGGTTTAAGAAATGCAGTAATGATACTGATTTTGAAACTAAATATTTATATCAAATAAATGATAATTTTATACTCTTAAATGAACCAAGAGGTTATTTTTATATTGATGCTTGTAATAATGAAGTTAAGCACGTTCACCAATTACAAAACCTTTACTTTGCTTTAGTAGGTGAAGAATTAATTAAACAATAGACAATGGTAATAAATGGAAAAATTTATCCTATGTGGGAGCAATTTAAACAACAACTGGAACAAACTACGAGAAACGTATGTATTGATAGAGGAACAGGAAAGGCAATTAAAAACATTAGAAATAATTAAAAAAGATAAATTATGCAAGGATTAAACTTTGATGGATTTAAAAAAACTATAATAATAACATTTATTATTTTCATAATAATAGCATTTATATTAGGTGCATTTATATTTTAAACAATGAAAGCAAAACAAGAGGCAAAGGAATTATACGATAAATTCTTTTGGAAGTTTTACGCACATACAGGAAAGACAAGAATAGACCTATCTAAAAAATGTGCTTTAATATGTGTAGATAGATTAATACAAGAATGGAATGATTGGGAACGCAACGAACACGGCGGAAAACCCGAAGGAATATACAATCAAGACTATTGGCAAGAAGTAAAACAAGAAATAAGTTTAGAAAACGAAATATATAATGGAAACAAAGAATTATAAATATGATGTATTATCGACAAGGCTTGAATTTTTTAATGAGCAATTACAGGATAGAAAAAAAGAAGGATGGATTGTTGCTGGCGAACCTTCAGTTTATAGAATGGATTTAAGAAACTATTTAAAAGTTGTTATAAAAAAAGAGGTAAAACTATGAAAATAAAATTAAAAGATAAAAAAATATATCTATATCCAGAAAGCAACTACGATTATTTTAATATTGGAAAAATACATCTTAAACATTCAAGCATCTTATGTTCCCAGTCAGACACAAACAACAAGGAGGCTAGAATAAAATATGTTTCAATAGATGAAAAAGATATTATTAGGATATTAACAGAAGGCAATTTTAATAATGTTTACAATAAAAACTAAAATCGCAGAGCATGAATCTAATAAATAGATTTATAAATTGGATATTAAGTTTCTTCATTAAAAAAGAAGAAATTAAAGAAGTGTTCAAGGCACCGAGAAAATTAATTAAACCGTTCTCGGAAGCGAAAAAAAAGTATTTAGAAAACAAAAAATATAAACGTAGTTTACGGAATATAAATTGTCATTTCGCAACTACAAAAGGATTTACAATTAAAACATAAAAGACTATGGAATTAACAGAAGGCAATTTTAATAATGTTTACAATAAAAGTAAATAAGGTTTATAATAAATAAAAATTTGAATAAACAAGTTATATCAAGATGGCAAACGAAACAGGACATGGTGGATTAAGAGTTGGTCAAGGCAGAAAACCTAGATCAGACGAAATAAAACTTATTGAAAGTTTAGACCTATACATTGAACCAGATAAGGCATTTAAAATATTAGAGGGCTTAGTAGCAGATGGTAATTTTAATGCCCTTAAACTATACTTTGAATACCGATACGGCAAGCCTAAAGAAACTAAAGAGATTAATATAACAGCAGAACAACCATTTTTTAGAGATGCAATAGAAGAATAAATAAATATATTATGAATAATACAATGATACTAAAATGTGAAAATTGTGGACTTTCGTATTGTGGCGAATGTTCAGAGCATAGTAGTTGGATACATTTTTGTTCAGAAGATTGTGAAAAAGAAAATGAAGAATTAAAGGATAAAGGTTATATTTAATGTTTACCGAAAAAGAATATAAGGAAATGTGGAGGATAGGAGAAATATTTATAAAAGAATATAGAGAAGCTGTAGCAATAGATAATGAATTAGATTTAGGTGAATTTATAGAAAAATTTAATAATGTAGATCACTAATGTTCACACGTACTACTGCAATAAACAAACTACGAAAGTTAAAGAAACGCATCAGAGTAATACAAGGTGGTACATGGGCAGGAAAAACTTATGATATACTTATATTAGAAATAGACTACCTAACACACCCAAACAACCCTAATACAGATTGTACGGTAGTAGCCGAAACAATACCAGCAATAAAACATGGTGCATTAAAAGACTTCATTACTATAATGCAGGACAGTAATAGATGGCAACCTAAATCGTTTAACTGGACTGATAAGATATACACTTTTTGGAATGGTTCTAAAATACACTTCACAGCATTTGATTCAGAAGATAAAGCAAAACAGGCAGGTAAAAGAAAAAGACTATTTGTTAATGAAGTAGATACTACACCAAAGCCTATTGTAGATGCTCTAATGATACGTACAGAAGATGTAATCTGGTTGGACTTTAACCCTACTCATTCCTTTTGGGTACACGATGAACTTACACTAGATAAAGATACAGATTGGTTAATACTCACATATAGAGATAACCAGGCACTACCAGAATCTATACGTAGAGAGTTAATGAAAAGGCGTGTTAAATCTAAAACATCTTCATATTGGAGCAACTGGTGTGATGTATATTTAGATGGTAAGATAGGTTCATTAGAGGGTGTTATCTTCAGAGATTGGATAATGACAGACGAAGTACCTAAAGATGCAAATTTATTAGGTTATGGAATGGACTTTGGTTATACTAACGATCCTACAACTCTTATAGCGTGTTATAAATATAATAACGAATTAATATTTGATGAACTAATTTATAGAACAGGTTTATTAAACAATGAGATATGTGATTTAATGCGTTCTAACGGTGTTAAATATGCAGGTGTATATGCAGACAGTGCAGAGCCTAAAAGTATAGCAGAGATACGTCGAAATGGCTTTAACATTAAAGGAGCAGACAAAGGGAAGGACAGTATTAACTATGGGATTAATCTATTACAACAAAAACCATTTAAAGTAACAAGTACAAGTCTTAATCTAATCAAAGAACTACGAAGTTATATTTGGGATAAAGATAAACAAGGTGATAAGCTAAACAAACCTATAGATGCTTTTAATCATGGTATAGATGCTATGCGTTACTTTGCTATCATGAGATTAAATACCAATAAGGGAGTGTACGATATAAGATAATAATTAAATAAACTATAGAATATGGAAATAATAGAAGAAGGATTATTAAAAACATTTAATGTGAATTGTCATTGTTGTAAATCTAAATTAGAATACACAATAAAAGATATAGAAACAGGGCGTCATGATTTGCGTGATTTTATAATATGTCCTGTCTGTTCAAGAAGTGTAACAGTAAAACTGTAGTTAATTTAACAAAAATCGACTTTTTGTATTATATAAGTATGAAAGTAAAAGTTACCGTACCCACAACACTAAAAGATATTAAGCTGTCTCAATATCAAAAGTTTTTAAAAACCACAAAAGACATAGAAGATGTACACTGGAATAACAAACAGCTCGTAGGCATCTTCTGCAACCTATCAGATGAACAGGTGAGAGGTATGGATAAAAAGGGTTATAATAACATATTAGCTATACTTAACAAAACTCTATCAGAGCTGGAATCTAAAGAGGTAGAACACCATACTGTAATAAAGCATAACGGTAAGGAGTATGGGTTTATTCCTAACATAGAAAACATTACAGTAGGAGAGCAGGCAGACATTGATTCTATGATTACAGATTGGAGCAAGATGGATAAGGTAATGTCAATATTCTACAGACCTATAACGGGTAAAAGAAAGGGTAAATATGTTATAGAAGATTATAAAGAGCCACAATCTTTAGATGTTACTATGGATATAGTAAGAGGAGCTTTAGTGTTTTTTTTTCATTTGTTAACAGACTTACTGAGCTGTACCCAGAGTTATATTCAGGAAGCGGTGCAGCATCCCAAGACATTGCAAACTTTGGAAAAAAATGGAATTGGTATCAGAACTTTTAGGCACTCGCTGGAGGAAACATTTTTAGGTTTGAGAGAGTCTCTAAACTTAAATTACATGAAGCCTTAATGTTTTTAGCGTTTGAGGCAGATAAGAATAAATTAGAAGTAGCACTAATAAAAAAGAAATGAAAATAGAAACATACGAAGAATATAAAATACGAAAAGAGATTATGAATGAACATCAAGCTGGGGTTGAATTAGGGTTGGATGCTATTAAAATTATAAATAAGTATTTATACGAAGCAAGAAGAGAAGAATAATGGAGTACATAATGAACCATACCTACTACGAGTTAGAGTTACATTTTACTTATGATTTTGTAGAAGAAAAAGGTATGTTAAATCAAACGTTTTTTATTGAAGATAAAAATTTAGAGATTCTACAATGAGAACTTATTACGAGCTTATAAAACACCTAAAGACAACCTTTGAAGAAGATAGGGATGTATCTACAGTAGTTACAGAAGGATATACGGATATGGATACTTGGAAAAAGAATGTGTACCCTATTGTAGATGTGTTTGTGATTAATGAAATTCAAAATGAGAGTACAGCCATTTCAAGATATACCGTAGAGATCACAGTACTAGATGTAAGGGATATAAACAAAGAACAAATCACAGATAAGTTCTGGAGAAACGACAATCGCCACGATGGGTGGAATTTAACCCAGAGCATATTAAAGACAGCAAGAAATAAAATAATTAAAAACCATTTAGATACTGATATAACATTAGAGAGTTATTCAGATGCAGAGCGTATGGTAGTGGTAAAAAACAATATGTTAGATGGATGGCAACAGACGTGGGTAATAGATGTACCTGACGATTTAACGACAATATGTTAATAAAAAAGAAATAAGATGAAAAAAATGAACGCATTACAATTAACCATTTGGTTTGTAAAAACAAGTAAAAGCTATGTAAGCCCTTGGAAAATGAAAGACTATTTATATTACCCTATAGCTTATTTTAAATTTATGAGATTAATGTATAAATAAATGATACCTAGAGAAGAAATAGCAGCGGTATTAGATGATTTTACTAAAAAGGTAATACAACAGGCACGTAGAAACCTAACACTGTTTAGTGGTAATAAGACAAAGGCATTACATAGGTCGTTTAATAGAGATATTCAGGTATTCAAGGATTCTATGAAAGCCTCAATATCAGCTTTAGACTATTGGAGGTTTACTAATTACGGTGTAAAAGGAATTGAAAAACAACGCATAGGAGTTATACCTAATGAATTTGGTAAAGTTCAAAGTTATAAAACAGGTATTGAAAACAAGCCTGGATATAAAAACTTTTTAACTGATAAGATTAATAGACCTGTTAGTAAAAGTCAAGCGATAGCTACCTCTTGGAATGTTTGGAAGTTTGGTATTAAAGGTACAGGGTTTTTTACAAGACCTTTTGACACAGCATTTATAAAAGTATCAAAAGAAATAGAAAACGTTTACGGGTTAGTAATAGAAAAAGAATTAGGTAAAGAATTAAATGATATTAGTGGAAAATAAATATAAGATAGGACAGACTGTTTACCTTATAACAGATTGTGAACAACACCCAAGATTAGTAACAGCTTTTTTAGTAAGAAAGTATGATATAATGTACGAACTGTCTTGTGGTGCTTTTGCATCTAATCACATGGATTTTGAAATAAAAAAAGAAAAAGAATATGGCGGTATTTAGTTCTATGACAATCACCTTTACTAATGATTGGGTGGTAACTGATGGTTTACAAATAAAATATGATAATAATGATACGATAACAGCTCAAACCTGGACTTGGGTAACTACACGATCTACAGGTTTTGAAGTTACTACGGGTTCTGTAACGGGTAATCCTGGAGAACGTGCTGCTATTCAATTTGAATTAGCTTTTGATTTAGACAACACCTCTGGTTACGTTACTACTGTACAAAATGATAATGAGGTAAAGATAGAATCAGAAACTTCTGGAGAAGATTTTTTAGGTGCTAAATTTATAACAGCATCAGGTTCAGCTATGACAGTTGTATTTAACAATCTTGTAACAGCAGCTACACCAGCGAATGTATCAATGGCACTTACACGCTCTCCACATTATGTTAATACCCCTTTTAATTTTGATGAAACCACGAAAGCAACTATTACACTTACTGTTTGGGATGGCGATTTAACAGTAGTACCAGCATCAACAGAAATTCTTACTAAAATCAGACCTACAATAAATTTTGCAGAATTTAACACGAATCTTTCTAATATTATTCGTGAAAGCCTTATAGAAACACCACCTTTTAATATAAGTAGTGATACTCAAATAGTAAATAGTGCTACAGATAATGTAAAATGGGTTAAATATGTTGCCAGTTATACAGATGCAACTAATATCATAGCGGACATAGAAGGAACTTTTGTGGCAAGCGATGGCTACGGTTACTATGTCGATGCTGTAAACCCTTCTAATCCATCTAATGCAGCACTTACCGATGTAACATATCGAAAAGTTGACAGGACTTCATTTATATTATTTCCTTTTATAAACGATGGTACAATAACCACTATAGATATAGATTCAGATGGAGGTACTATAAATGCAACGGAAACAATGGTAGGCACAAACCAAAGTACAGCATATATACAATATATAAGTGTTGATGTTTCTCAAACAGTAGCAGGAACGGATGATTTTATTACAATTAAAATATTACCATCAGCAGTAACATTTACTTATGAGATTCTGGATGAGTGTAAATACACTCCTAAAACGGTTGTATTTAAAAACAAATATGGAGTTTTTGAAACCGTTACTATGTTTAAAAAAAGTATGGAAACAATAAATATAGAAAGTGATGAGTTTATAAACAACTCTATAGTTGCAGGAGTTTATACAGTTACAAAGCATCAGTTTCAAAAGATAAATATAGCAGCAAAGGAAACGATAACTCTAAATAGTGGGTATATAACAGAGGCAGAGAATGAGTTATACAAACAGTTATTAATAAGTGACCATGTTTCTTTTTATGAGACTGCTTACATACCTGTAAATGTAGCCACTAAAACTTTAGAATATAAAACAAGGGTAAACGATTCTTTGGTAAAATATACTATAGAGTTTGACTATGCCTATAACGTATTAAATAACGTTTAATTATGACAAGAAAAAACGAAGTTTTATGTAATAATATTACGAGATTCATAGTATTATTTTTGATAATTATAACCGAGATAGGTCTTTTTTTATTAGTTAAGATTGCTCCGATTCTTGTAATTGGGGTAATGATATTTCTTATTTGGGCAGGATATATTGTCAATAAAGGAATTAACGAAATAAATAAAGCAAGTGAATGGAGAAAATAATGTATAAAATAATTAAAATCTGTCCTAACTGTAAATGTAAAGTAGTGGAGAATGAACAGTTCTCAACATCCAAAGATAGTGAAGAAATAAAATGTAAGTGTGGTATGGATATGAAATTTATAAATCTAAAGAAATGTATAAAATAATATTCTTATGTATGTTATTGGTTGGTTGTAAAGCTATAAAACCAAATTATACAGTTATAAAAAAAAACTCAAAGAGAACCACTATAACATTTGATAAAAATTCTATAGAAGTAGATAACGGACTGGTTAGGTATGTGACAGAATTTTATGATGAAGCTTTTAAATACGGATTACCTGTAGACAGTATAGCTCAAAAATTTTATGGGATATTCTATGACGATCCTACAGGTGGGAATCATGGTTTAACAGGAACTATAGAGAACATAACAAAGGGTTGGAAATTTTCAATAGTAAGTGTTTTTGCAAAACAATACAATAGGGAAAGATATATAGTTTTTCATGAGTTAGGGCATATACATTATTTTACTCATTGCCATCATAAGTGTGCTAATATAATGTCTGGAACTGTTAGCGGTGCTATGTTTTATAATGATTGGGAAAAGCAAAAAGTAATAATGTTTAAAAAACTTACTCATCAGGTAACTACATATAAATCTCCAGCATTTATGCTGAATAATAATAAATGGTTAGATAATTGGAAGTAGAAGTATACATAGAAGGGAAAAAATTATCACTTTATGATGATGAGCAGATAACGGTACGCTCCAGTGTTCAAAATGTACAAGATATATCCAAACTATTTGCAGACTTCAGTCAATCGTTTACAGTTCCTGCAAGTGATAATAATTCGGGGATTTTCAGCCATTGGTATAATGCAGATATAGATGGAGGATTCGATGCTAGAACGAGAGTAGCTAGCACTATTGACGTTGGAACTCTTGATTTTAAGCGTGGCAAGATGCGACTTGATAAGGTAGAGATCAAGAACGGAAAACCTGCAAACTACCGTATTACCTTTTTCGGAGATGTTATAAAGGTAAAGGATTTATTAGGTGATGATAAACTAAACTTATTATCCTGGTTAGATGGATTTGACCATTCATATACAGCAGCGAATGTTAAAATAGGACTTACCACAGGACTTGATTTTACTGTAGACAGCGTATTATATGAGGAGGCTATAATATACCCCCTTATATCATATCAACGCCAGTATTTATATAGTAATGATCCAACGGACACCACATCGACAACTACACTTGTAAATATAGCTTTTGACAGTGGCAGAACAGATGGAGTTAGTTATACAGAATTAAAACCAGCAATTAAATTAAGTTTAGTAGTAGAGGCAATACAGCAGAAATACGACCTAACATTTACAGGAGATTTTTTTAATAGCAGTGAGTTTACCGATATTTATATGAACTTAAATAAAACTACAGAGAGTTTAGCTACTGGTTTAAAAGTTTATGAAGATTTTACAAGTACCTACGACATAACCGTAGGAGGTAATGGTGCTTTACATTCTGATTATTCTACAACGGTAACTCCTACTGTTTTAACAGTAGATTATAAGATAAGATTAACAGTAAATGGAAGTATAGTATATGAAAGCACAAATTTTTTACAAGGTGTACAGTCAAGAGAAGGCAGTTTAGCAGCAGAAGTCGTAGATGGAGAAACTTATACTTTAAAAGCGGAAGTAATAACTCAAGCAGATTTAACATTTGATGCTACAACTAGCTTTATTACCAGAGCAGGATTTTTTAATAATACTCAAACCACAGGCAGCCCTTATGCTTCGCAGTCTATAGTATTAACAGCCGTAATAGTTAATGAGTTACAAGATATAAAAACTTATGATTTTTTAACATCGTTATTTAAAATGTTTAACCTTGTTATTACTCCTGATGGAGAGGATATACAAATAGAAGATTTACAGTCCTGGTATTCGGCAGGAGCTATACATGATATTACGAAGTATATAGATACAGCTTCAGAGACCGTTTCAAGAGGTAAGATACATACAGAAATAAATTTTAAGTTTAAGGAGAGCGACCAAATACTAGCTGATGAATTTAATCAAAGTAATAAACAAGTATACGGGAATCTTGAATTTAAGTTAGTTGATAGTGCTGGAGCTGATGTAACAGATGTAGATGGAGATATATTAGATATAGAAGTAGAATTTGAAAACCCAATATTCGAAAGGTTATTTGATCTAAATTCATCTAATGAAACAGCTATACAGTACTGTCCTTATTTTAACAGAGAAATAAAAGCAATAACAGGAAACCCTTTTTTATTTTATGCTCCCAGCGTATCAACAGCTAGTGATACTATAGGGTTTGATAATGGTTCAACTATAGAAGAAATAAGCACTAATATTTATATGCCTAGCCACTCACAACAAATAGATACAGAAAGTTTTAATCTTAATTTTAATTCAGAGATTAACGAGTACACATCTTCAGTATTTACAAACACAATATTTTTTAAATATTATGAAGATTATATAACAGATATATTTTCTATAAAAAGACGTATCTATAACTACAAAGGCATCCTACCAAACAGCCTGTTAAACACTTTAAAGTTAAATGATAGGTTAGTTATTAGAGATACAAGATTTATACAAAACTCTATAACCAGTAATCTGGTAATTCGTCAGGATGATTTAGAGCTTATAAATGATATTTACGATGCACCACTAGCTAGTGATTTATTATCAGGTTCTACGTTTGTACCTACATCACAGCTGTATAATTCCGCAGCAAGATCAGCAACAGCAAAATATGTAGGATTATCAGGGAAAACAATATCTAAAGTAGATACAGGCGATGGAACAGCTTTTTTAACAGTAGTTCAAAGCACCACCACCACAACAGTTTTTACAATAAATTTTTCAATAACAATAAACGAAACAGGCAGTACAAGGTCAGTACAAATACAAGTTACAGATGGGGTAAACGATCCCAAATTTACAATAACGCAAAACACAGTATTTAATCCTAATTTCGATTTCAGCGATTTTAGAAATACACAAAATTTTGCAACAATATTTTTAAGAACATAAAACAATAAAACATGAGTCAATTAGAAATTAAAAACGGAGCAGCAGTACAAAAGTTTTTAGGAACTGCGGGCGTAGGAACTACAGGCGATCCTTATTTTTCAATACCATACGATTTTACTTTAGCAGTAAGGACAGGAAATGTATTTAAACATGAAGTTGTTAATATCATAGGTCATAAATACGCCCTCGGTACAACACAGGTGGTCATTGCAGAATTAGATGCGACAGATACGATAAGCCAGAGTGCTATAGATGCAACACCAGCAACGGTAACGGTTTCAAGTGCTGATGCTGATGATACTTCAGCAGGAGCAGGAGCAAGAACTTTAACTTTAACAGGTTTAGATTCTAGTGGGAATTCTCAAAGTGAAACTATAACAATGAACGGTCAAACAGGAGTAACAAGTGCTAATACTTATTCTGCTATTTTAGATATGGAGGTTATAACTTGGGGTGCTACTACATGGAACGAGGGAACTATTTATACAGGTAGTGGTTCTATAACAGGAGGGAAACCAGCGGTTATAATGTTTTCTATTGGGTTTGATGCTGGAAGAGCTCAAGGTGGCAATAAAGGATTATCTGCTTATTATGTAGTGCCACTTGCCAGAACATTTTATGGTTTTTATTTAACAGCCACAGTAGGTACTGCTAGTAAAGATGTACAGATACATATAGAACATAGTTCAGATGGGGTTAATTGGGTAACAGAGGAGGTTTTTGAATACGAGAGTGGTTCGACTATTTCAAAACCTATTAATGCCTTACACGCTATTGTAGCAGGAGATCATTTAAGAGTAACAGGTATTAGTAGTGCATCAGGAACTAATATGTCAGTTTCTTTAGATGGATATTTAGTACAAGATTAATGATAGATTTAATAATAGATATGTTGAGTTTGGATGATTTTAAAGGCAAATCTAAATATATAGATATAGCTAAAGGGAGTAATAAGCTACCGACAACTTTTAAAGAGGGTTGGAAACAACACAAAAGAAGATGGCAATAGAAAAAGTAATTGAAATAAAGGTAAAGGATAAACAGGCTGTAAAAGGATTTTCAAATATTGAGGATTCTATAGATAGAACTAAAAAAAGTGTTATAGAATTAGAAGCTCAATTATTAAAGTTAGATAGGGCAGAAAAAAGATTACATAGAAACGATGCTAAGAGGAGAAAAACTATAAATGATCTTAGGGGTAAAACAAATCAATCTTTAGCGATACAAAAAAATAGATTAAAAAGTTTATCCTTACAAAAACAAATAGCAAATAAAGCTACAAGAAGTCAAATAAAATCTAACAAAGGATTAAATAAAGAATATTTTAAATCCAAAGAATCATTAACAGACGTTAATAGGCTTACAGCAGAGTTTGCATTGAAGGTAAAAGCAGTAAGAAATATTTTTGTTGGTGCTATTCAAAAGGTAAAAGAATTCGCTAAAGCACAAAAATTAGCTTTTTCTGCAACTATAATAGGTGTTGCACTAATAGCTCTTTTACTTATTATTCAATATTGGACTGAAATAAAAGATTTAGTACAAGGGGTTACAAAAGAATTAAAACTCCAAATAAAACTAAATGAGTTACTTGCTGATAGAAGTAACGCTAGATTAAATATATTAAAAGAAGAAGAAAAATTATTAAAAAAGAAAGGATTATCTACTAAAGATAATTTAGTAGATCAAAGAAAAGAAATAGTTTTACAAAATGATTTAAATGCTAAAAATTTAATAGGTTTAAAAGTTTTATTTGAAAAAAACCTTCAATCTTCAATACAATTATCCTGGCTGGATAGAATACTTGGTAGGGCGGCTCAAATAACCGAAAAAGAATTAGAGGGGTTAGCTGCTACTAGAAAAAGAATTGAAGAATTAGGTGTATCTGTAGCAACTGGAAAAAATACTTTATTTGATTTTGATAACCCTACAGTATCAGGCGATGGTGCTGTAGAAACACGTGGAGGTAGAGAAATAGTAGAGGGTGTAGGATTTGATAAATTAAGAATAGGAGATAGGCATATAGTAGAATCCAAAATTCAAATGGAGGATGAACTTGCTAATGTAGATATTGATGCACGAACAGCCGAAAAGGTAAGACAAGCAAAGGCTTTTTTAGACAAACAACATCAAGATAATTTAGGAATAGCATGGGCAAAAGAACTAAAAGATGATAGTTTAGAAATAGCTAGACTAGAAGCAGAAGGCAAAGTAGAATTAGCGTTTTTAGTTTCTGATGCAGTAGCTTCTGTAGGAGACTTATTAGGTAAAGAAACAACAGCTGGTAAAGCCCTTTCTATTGCAGCCACTTTAATATCTACATGGCAGTCAGCACAATTAGCCTACCAATCACAACTAACACTACCTACGCCCGATGCTCCATTAAGAGCAGCTTTAGCCTATGGAGTTGCATTAACACAAGGATTAGCAACAGTTAAGCAAATAATATCGGTTAAAACTCCTGGAGGAGGTAGCGTAGGTGTAGGTGGTGGTGCAGGACAACAAACATCACCATCATTTAATGTAGTAGGAACTTCAGGAACAAACCAATTAGCACAATCTTTAGCTAATCAAGACCAACCTATACAAGCCTTTGTAGTAGGTTCTAATGTCACTACACAACAAGCACTAGATAGAAATATTATTGAGACGGCTACAATAGGTTAATTTTCAACCAATTATAAACGAATTTACAACAGATACTACCCTTTTGTATTATTAGTATGTGAAAGTGTACGATGTAGTATTCAAAGATAGCGAAACGCATGGAATGTATCAACTATCCGTAGTAGCTAATCCTGCTATGCAAGATTTATGGGTGGCGTTCGCAGAACACCCAGAACAAATAGAATTAGCAGAGGTAGATGAAGATAAAAGACTTCTACTCGGTGCTGTTTTAATACCAGATAAAAAGATTAAACGAAAGGTTGACGACCACGAGTTTTATATAAAATTCTCCGCAGAAACTATCGAAAAGGTAGCACACGATTTCATAAAAAAAGGTAATCAGGGAAACTCCTCTTTAGAACATAAGGAAAAATTGGAAGGCATGAGTGTTGTAGAGGCGTGGACAGTAGCAAACCCAACAAACGACAAGAGTAATAACTACGGTAAAACATATCCAAAGGGGTCTATGGTAGTTATGATGAAAGTTGACAATGACGATATATGGTCAAAGGTTAAAAGCGGAGAGATAAAAGGCTTTAGTATAGATGCATTATTAGGACTACAGGAATTGAAATTAAATACAAATAAAATAAATATGAGTGCAGAAACTTCAAAAAGCATTATAGATGCTATCACAGAAAAGTTTGATGCTATTATGGTAAAACTAAATGGGCATAAAGACAAAGAAGGAAAATTACCCGAAGCAATTATAGAGCTAAAGGCTGAATTTGAAACAAAATCTGAAGAATTAAAAACAGAATTTGAAACAAAGGTAACAGAACAAGAGACTGAATTTAAAAAAATAAAAGTTGAATTATCTGAAAAGGTAAAGGAAATAGAAAAATTAGATGATTTATCTAAAGAAATAGCAGAATTGAAAGTAGAGTTAGGCAAAGCTCCAGAAGTCGATCCTATAAAAGGTAATCCAGAAGGAGATACAAAAGTATTTAATAAAGGCACTTTTCCAAAAAATGGTAGAAGCCTTATAGAAGATAGAATTAATCAAGCCCTTTGGGGTTCATAAAAATTTAAAACATGGCAACATTTTTTAGTAACCCAGAATTAAGGGCTAGAAGAAGAAAAACAAACTTAACAGCAGATACTACATTAACTCCAGCAGATAGTGATAAAACATTCTTTTTAGATGCAATAGGAGAGGATATAACACTGCCAGCGGTAGGTGATAGTGCTGGTGTAAAATACAGATTTATTTGTTCAGTAACAACAGTAACAACAGACTGGACTATTACAGCAGCTACAGCAGTAATATTTGGACAGTGTACGGTAGCAGGAGCATTGATAGCAGCAGCCACCGAATCACTAATCACTTTAGTAGTAGCTAAATTTCTTCCTGGAGATTGGGTAGAATTAGAATCAGATGGCACAAATTGGTATGTTTCAGGGCAGGTAGTTACAACTGTAGGATTAACATTTACAGCACCATAATAAATAATAAATAAATAAGATAAAAAATGGCAACAACACAAGTAATAACCACAACCTATGCAGGGGAATTTGCTGGAAAATATATAGCAGCAGCCTTATTAAATGCTGATAGTTTGATAAACGGAGCAATAGAGGTTCGACAAAACGTTAAATTTAAAGAGGTTATTTCTAAATTAGATTTAACAAATATTATCAAAGACCGATCGTGTGATTTTGAAGATACTGGAACAGTAACGCTGGGCGAAGTAGTACTCACTCCGAAGGAATTAAGTGTTAATCTAGAACTTTGTAAAGCGAATTACAGAAACACATGGGAGGCGATAAATATGGGAATGTCAGCAAATGACAATTTAGCACCAGATTTTGCAAACTTCCTTATTCAGCAAGTACTGGCAGGAGTAGCAGATGCTACAGAAACAGCACTATGGCAAGGTACAGCTACAGCAGGTTCATTTCAAGGTTTTGAAAATCTCTTCACTTCGCAAGCCGATCAGCCCGCAGGACAGGAAATCGCAGGGACCGCATTAAGTGCTTCTAATATTGTAGCTGAAATAGAAAAAATTGTCGATCCTATTCCAAATGCAGTTTATGGTAAAGAAGATTTACAAATATTATTTGGTGTTGAAGCCTCTAAATTTTATATCCAAGCGATGGCGGCTTTGGGATATAGAGACTTGTTTCATGATCAAAAAGCACCGTTAAATTTTCAAGGTATAAATATGGTAATTTGTCCAGGAATGTCAAATGATGTAATGTTTGCGGTGAGAAAATCAGATTTCATTTTCGGAACTGGATTACTAAACGATATGAATAGCGTACGTTTAATTGATAGAAGTGCAACAGAAGGCGATGATAATGTAAGAATAGTTATTGATTACACTGCAGGAGTAGCAGTAGGGAATCCTTCTCAAGTCGTAAGTTATGGAATTACCAATAGCGGTAATTAAAATTTAATTAATCTATAAAGGGGTGGTGTAGTTTTTCTACCTATCCTTTTTTTATAAAACATAAATAATATGGCGTGTGTATTTACAAGCGGAAGAACAGAACCCTGTAAGGATTCTATAGGTGGTTTAAAGGCAGCATATTCGATTGACTTTGTAGAAGATTCATTTACGGTATTAGCAGGAGAGGCAACAGCTATAGATGCTGGTGTGACCGTTACCTATAAATATGTATTAAATTCTGATGCTAATACTTTTAACGAACCAAGTACAGGAGACCGAGAAAGTGGCACAACCACTTATGCACAGGAATTAAAATTACATTTAAAAAAGCAAACCAAAGCGAGTGCAAACGAATTACACCTATTACTAAAAGCAAGACCTGTATGGGTTATTTTAGATAGGAATAGTAATTATAGAGTGGTAGGATTAAGTGATGGATGTGCAGGAACGATGGAAACACTATCAGGAGGAGCGAAAGAAGAATTTAACGGTTATGATCTAACATTTACAGCAATGGAGACAGAGCCTTCTCCATATCTCGATTCCAGTACGGTAACAGCATTTTTAGCACTGGTATCAGGAACTAACGTAACACCTTAATATTTTGTTTTCATAGGGTTTTTCAAAGGGTTATCAGAAATGGTAATCCTTTTTTTTACAACAAAAAACGTTAAATTGTATTATATAGTTATGGTAGTGATAAATTTAAGTGGTACATATAATATTTTTATAATACCACGCAACTTAAATGTAGATAACGCACATACTTTTAGTCTAACCGATGAAGATACAAGAATAGCTACAAGTATATCTAATACTAAAGTAATTAATAACGGTTATATAGATTATAGTATCACTTTATCTACCTCAGAAGGAAAATCCTATAGTCTTAAAATAACAGACGACACCACTACAGAAGTAGTATGGAGAGGTAAAGTATTTGCAACTGCACAAACAACACAAAACTACGTGATAAATGAGTAATATAAAAATAGATAAAGATGGTAATGTTTTTGTTATTGAAATGTCTAGTTATGTAAAGCCAGAGATACAGGAACTGGTAGGTAGAAAATGGGTTTTAAATGGTAAAGACAATACATTTTTTCATTATATAATAGACCGTTACAATGGTTCACCTACAAATGAGAGTGTTATAAATGTTTACTGTCAGTTAATTTATGGTAAAGGCATAGCGGTAAACGGTCAGGATGAGATTTTCGAGGACTTAGTAGAGATATTTCCAAAACGTGAAATACTGAAATGTATCAAAGACTTTAAACTTTTCGGACAGTACGATATGCAAATCTTACGAGCCAAAGCAGGAGGAGTAGCAAAAATATTACACCTGCCTACTAATAAGCTGGGTATGGATAAAGCCGATGAAAACGGGAATATAAATGGTGTATGGCTAAGTGAAGATTGGACTAACACATGGAGATTAAAACCTAAATTTATCCCTGCTTTTAGAATTGTAAACGGACAACCTGCGGAAGCTATATCTGTTAAATCCGTAAGACCATATCAGGCTGGTAAATTTTACTTTTCCGATCCTGATTATTTAGCAGGACTTCAGTACGCAGAACTAGAAGAAGAAATAAGCAACTTTTCTGTAAACCATATAAAAAACTCTTTAAGTTTTGGGAGTATCATAAATTTCAATAATGGTGCAGCACAAACTCCAGAGATGAAAAAGGAAGTAATAAAAAAGGTAAACCAAAAATTTTCAGGTAGTTCGGTAGCTGGTAATACTGTATTTAGTTTTAATGATAGTAAAGAAACTGAAACCACAGTAGTACCTATAGAAGTAGGAGAAGCACATTCACAGTTCGAATTCTTATCTAAAGAGAGTATGACTAAAATACTTACTGCTCATGGGGTTACATCGCCTTTACTTTTTGGACTACCTAGTGCAGGAGGTTTTGGAGCTAATGCAGACGAGTTAGATACAGCTTCTAAACTATTACAAGATTACCAGATCAACCCAAAACAGAGTGTTTTCATCGATGAGTTAGCACCTATTTTAGAACTCAATGGAATAGAAACAGATTTATTATTTATACCACTACGAGATACTTACACAAGTACAGAAGTAGTAGATAACAACCCAACGGATGATACTGTAGATGATGAAGAAGTAGAATTAAAATTAAATGAAGATTTTGAATTATATGACATATTGGATTCTTATGCTTTAGACACTCCAGAGGGTTACGAATTAGCAGATGAAGCAGAATATGATTTACAATTAGCATCTGGTCAAACAAGTTCACAAGACACTAAATTATGGAAAGTGCGTTACAAATATGTAAAAGGCAATAAAATAAGTATAGGTAATATCCCAAAAGGAGGACATAGGGCATTTTGTACTCGTATGTTATTTCTTGCCTCTAAAGGCAAAGTTTTTAGAGTTGAAGATATTAAATTAATGTCACTACAAGGTATAAATGGCAAGTTCGCTCATAGTGGAGGCAAGTATGATATATTCAAGTTCGCTGGAGGTGTTAACTGCTATCATATATGGGAGCGTAGAATATTTAAAAAGAAATTAAATTTAGATGGTACACCTAAAAAGGGTGCTGCACTAGCAACTACAACACAAGTAAATGTAAACGAGGCTAAACGTCAGGGATGGAAACATAAAGGAGTGCCAAATCCCAAAGATGTAGCAATAGCAGAAATAGACAAACCAAACAACGGAAGATTTTCATTAAGCAACATATTTAAAACACAAAAAAATGGCAATAACAAATAACGGAACACGAAACAGTATACCAGCAGGAAAAGTACCAGCAGCACATACTAGAGAAACTACTACAACCTTTACAGATTGGTTGTATAAAAGAGAATTAACACTTACAGTTACTAAGGCGACTGTAGATGAATCAGCATCAGCTACTACTATGACAGCAATTTTTGCTAATTCGAGTATTGGTTTAGACAAGCAGATAGAAGATATAGTAGCAGCAGATTATATAGCATCAAGAACAGTAACTACTTGGGCAGAATGTACTGCTATAACTACTAATATTTCAGATGATAGTTCTGGGGATGGTAATTGGATGAAAAACACCCCTGCAGAGGCTTACACTTGTACTTGCGTTTTATACATTAAAACAGCAGCTTAAAATGGCATTTTTAATAACATCACAAGAGGTTAAAACTAATACATCAATGGGAGGCAATACAGATGCAGATTTGTATATGCACCTCCTAAATGATGTACAAGTAATGGTTTTAGAACCATCATTAGGTAATGCTCTTTTTGATGTTATAATAACTGGAAGTTTATCAGGTGATTATCAGACTTTGTTAGATGATTATATAAAGCCTCTTTTATGGCACTCGGTATTTGCTATGTATTTAAGAGATGGAATAGTAATAGCGTCTAATGGAGGAATATTTACACATAATCCAGATGGAGCTTCAACAGCAGATTTAGAGGCTATAAAATATGTTGCTAAAAACGCTCAATCAAAAGCCGATGTTTATTTAGATAGGATGGAGAGGTTTTTATGTGATAAGCAAATAACCGAGTATGTAAATGCACAGGCTAATGATTATGATATTAACCCAGATAAAGACATTAACACTATTGGAGGCTGGTTTTTATGAAAAGAAAACCGTATAAACCTAAATCTAAAGATTTACAAAAACTAAAGTTACATCTAAAAAAAATTGAGGAGTTAAGAAATGGCAGTACTAACGAGTGGAAGGCTAGAACCCTGTAAGGATAGTGTAGGAGGACTTAAAAAAATATTCCTGTTTCCTTATGTATCATATACTTATTTGCAAATATTAGGTGTCAGAGGAGAAACGGTAACTACATTTCCTGCTACTGATATTTATGAGTTTGATATAACATCTGGTAGTATGACAGAGAGCAGCGATAATACAGAAGAAGGATTATCGTATAACCAAAATACGAGTTTTGTTCTAAAAAAACAAGACCAGGACACTAATTTTGAATTAACACAAATAGAAAAAATAGAATTAAGGTATATAGTACAGTTTAATAGCGGACAGTATAAGATAGGAGGACTTTTTAGTGGTGCAGCTTTAAGTTTTGAAACCACAACAGGAGGAGCAAAAAATGAGCTAAATGGCTACCGAGTAAATATAGAAAGTCAAGAGGAGTGGCAGGCGGCTTTTATAGATAATTTAAGTAGTGCAGGATTTACAATAATTGACCATTTACTATTAGAAGATTTCGAAGATTTCTTCTTATCGGATGGTTCAAAATTACTATTAGCATAATGGCAGGAAAAAGACTAACATCATTAACAGAAACTACCTTTTTAGATAATGAGGATAGAGTATATATAGAAGATGTATCAGAGGCTACAAATTCACAATCTAAATGGATAAGAAAAGATAATTTACAAAGCACCTTAAATTTATCTTCTTCAACTGGAAGTCGTCTTATTTCTGGAGGTATGCAATGGGTTACAGGATTGCAATATCAGTCTATTAATCTTGTCTATGAAATTGCAGGCTCACAGTTCGCTATAACCGATGGAACTTCTGTTACTTTAGATGCAGCAGATGGGAGCAATCCTCGTATAGATTTAATTTTTGGAGATGATTTAGGGGTGTTGGGTAAATCTACAGGAACACCAGCTTCTACTCCTACAGCTAACACATTACCAGCACACCAATTTCAATTAACACTTGCGACCATAGCTACTTCAGCAACCACTCCAACAGGAGTAAGTATAAGAACGGTTTACGTTGAAGATGCAGGACAAAGTGCGGAGTTCGATGCTACAGAAAATACGAGTGCAGCTAGAATAGTAATGGATAACACCTCTAGTCCTTTAACAGGCTCTAAAGACATAAAAACGACTGCTGCAATAACAGATGGCGACCTTATAACTTTCATTCATAGTACAGCGACCACGTTAACTAATTTATCTAGTATAGGTTTAGATATTAAAGTGTTGGCTGATTGGTCTAATGATTATCTTATTTTAAAATTATTAGACAGCTCTGTAGAAGTAGGAACTGTAAATATAGATTCTGCTTTTTTAGTTATTGATTTTACTACTACAACCACTCAAACGCTTACTATTTTTAAAGCAGATTTCTCTTTTGTTTCAGGTCAAACAGAATTTGATAAAATAGAAATATATAATAGAGTTCGTGGCTCTAGTTCTATTTTATATCAAATGGATGAAATATATATATTTGAAGATGCAGATACTGTAGAGCCTATAAGTGTAACGGCTTCAGATGTATCAGTAGATGCTGGTGCTTTTTCTGGTTCTTTATCTTCATCAGATGATAATGTACAAGATGCTTTAGAGACATTAGATGATGGATTAGTAAACGATACGACGCCACAACTAGGAGGTTCGTTAGATACAAATGCTTTTTCGGTTGAATGGTCAAAAGGTGCAGATGTGGCTAGTGCAACAGAATTATTACTATTACGTGATGGTAATTATTTTGACATAACAGGCACAACAACTATTACAACTATTGAAGATTCGGCTGATGCTTGGAAAGTAGGAGCTATTGCTGTATTGCAGTTTGATGATATTTTGACTTTAACTCACCATGCCACAAATTTGATATTACCAAGTGCTGCAAACATAGCCACAGTCGCAGGAGATATTGCTATTATGCAAAAAGTGGCTTCTGGTGATTGGAAATGTGTAAGTTATAATAGGGCTAGTGGTACAGCACTAATAGGAGATGGTACTGGTGATGCACTTGTAGCTAATCCATTATCACAGTTTGCAGCTACTACTTCCGCACAATTAGCGGGAGTTATTTCAAACGAAACAGGATCAGCATTATTAGTATTTAATACATCACCAACTTTAGTAACGCCATTATTAGGAACTCCAACAAGTGGGGTTTTATCTAACTGTACAGCATATCCAACAGGAACAACATCATTAGAGGGTGCTTTAGAACTTGCTACAGTTGCAGAAGTAAAAACAGGCACATCTACAGCTTTAGCAGTAACACCAGAGGGCGTAAATAAAAGAAATGAAAGTTTAGATTTTGCAGCAAGTGATGAAACAACATTAATAGCAGTTGCAGATGACGTTTTAAATATAAATATGCCTAACTACGCTACTACTTTATCAGGAATTTCTGCAAGTTTAGTTACAGCACCTACAGGATCGGTAGCAACTTTTGATGTAGAGGAAGCTGGAAGTACAATCCTTTCAACACTAATAACTATAGATGCAACCGAATTTACAAGTGAAACGGCAGCCACTCCTCCAGTTATTTCAGATACAGCAATAGCAGCAAACGCTATTTTAAGTTTTAATATAGATGGTGTAGGAAGTACAATAGCAGGTAAAGGTTTAAAATTTTGGATTTATTTTAATAGAGCATAAAATGGTAAAAGCAGTATTAATAAGAATAAGCACACAAGAGATAATTAAATTTGATAATTATCCTTCGAAACATATAGAACCTTTAGAATTATCTGAAAGTGATGGAACAGTTACCACAGATTTAAAATGGTTAATAATTAACGAATTAGACAAACCATCATTCGATCCGTTTACAGAAAAACTTACAAAGGTTGAAGAAATTACAACTGATATACACCCTATTTATGTTTTATTACATCAGTACAGAATTTCATTTCCAATAATTGCTTTAACAGCACAAGAAGTTATAGACCATCAACAAGGAGTAGATGATTCAGATGGTTCATCCGAAACGGTACAAAATCATAAGTTTAAAGGAATAGAGGGTTTTGATAGAGCTATAGCACTTATACAAAGAAGATTCGATAATGGTGTAATTACAGCTAATCAAGCCAAAGGATTAGCACAGGCTTTATACCCAGATTTAGAGCCTTTATATAAAGGTTTATGGCAATTAGTTAAAATGAATTTAGATGCAGTAACACCACCAACAAACGCAGATTTATTAGAAATATTTAATAAAATAAAAAACGGAGTTGATAACTATGTAACAAATAATTTCTAATGAGTTATATACAAAATCCATATAGTTTTGCAGATGTAACGTATTTATTTGATGATTTTACCAACGCACTGTTTGGTTATTCTTTACAGAAATTAAGAACTGGACAAGTTAATGGTGTAAGATTAGAAAGAAGTTCTGATAACGCACAAACGGATGTAGAATTATATGATTCTGGCTCTATAGATTTGAGTTCTACAGTTTCAGCAGGAGGAGATTTAAGCACTTGGATTGGTAGCGACACTGGTTATGTAGTTACATGGTACGATCAATCAGGAAATGGATTTGATTTAACGGAGGTAATAGCAAACGCTCCAAAGTTAGTAATTGCTGGGGTGCTAGAAATACATATTTCGCACTCAATAGTACGGTTTTCTTCAGCTACAGCAGATTTAATGAATAGAGCTGCTTTAACAGAATTAGCAGATGGTAACGATTTTACTTTTTTTACAGTATCGGTTAATTTAAGTACACTATTAGGGACTCTTGTAGCTACTTCAACTGGGAGTAATAGGATGCAACTATGCCACGATAGAAGAACACAAAAAAGGGGATCGTTTGCACTAGGTTCTAGCACAAGTGGATTTGCAGATTTAGACGCACAATATGATAATAGCGTTATTTGGCAACAAAGTAGTTTTGTTGATGGTACGGGTAAAGATGTAACCCATTGGAAAGATGGGGTGGCTGGAGGAGCGAATCAAGCATGGACTGGAACTTATACAAATGATACATTAACAATAGGTGGTGGTGCGTCAGGGAATCAAATTAATGGTAGAATTTTTGAATTAGTTTGTTTTAGTGATGACAAAACAGGGAGTAGAACAACCATAGAAACAGATCAAAATGCACGTTACGCATAAAATAATTAATAATGCCTTATAAAATGACACAAGAAACAATAATTGCAGTTGCTAAAGTAGCAGGGGTAAGTACAACAGCGGTTGTAATTTCGCTATCAACGGTAAAAGACTATTTATCAATTATATCATTATTGTTAGCTATTGGTTATGGCATTTATAAATGGCGTTCGGATATAAAAAAAAATAAAAAATGAGTACTACAGACGAAGCAATATTTAGTATGCGATACAAAGCATTTTTACCATTGCTTTTAGGAGTTATCATAACTACTAATACAGCAACAGGTTTGATTTTTAACCAAAATGAAAATACCGAGCAGATAGACTATAACGAGGAAGCAACAAAACGAAGAATTAAAAATGCTATTCAAGAATTGGAATACCAAATTGAAATAAAAGACCTTAAAAAAGAATTAACAGATTGTGAAACTAACAGATAACTTTAGCAAACATGAATTTGAAAGTAAAGATGGTGTAGATATGCCTAAAAGAGTTTTAAATAATATTAAGAAACTAGCAATACAACTTCAAATTATAAGAGAATATACTGGATTACCTATTACAATTAACTCAGGCTATAGAAGTCCAGAACATAACAGAAGTATTGGAGGCTCTAAAGGTTCGCAACACAAACTAGGTAAAGCAGCAGATATAGTTATAGAGGGATTGTCTGCTGATACGGTTTATGAATTAGTTGAGGATTTAATAAAAAAGGATATACTAAACATTAAAGGACTGGGTAAATACGATACATTTACTCATGTAGATAT
>SDBT01003842.1_pt1 | contig 25800 bp, 14 predicted proteins | sample 2277101 | NCBI WGS metagenome assembly SDBT01 (sample SAMN10404973, study PRJNA504765) | marine sediment metagenome | isolation source: marine sediment core GS10_PC15, 103 cmbsf | place: Arctic Ocean: Southern Knipovich Ridge | collected 2010 | reverse complement strand
CCCGTCGCCCTCCATGCGGAACAGGTTTGCCATTATGTGTTTGGCGCACATGCAGAACTTCGGCTCGCGCGTCGATGAAAAGACGATTGATTCGTCCGGCATATAGAGCGGGTCGATGTCGGAAATGCCGCTGCCGTAGGTTAGCTGTTTTAGTTGCGTTCCGTCGGTATTCATTTCATAGATGTGGTAGTCGTCTTTGATGTCGGTCCGCATTGAGAAAATGATTCTCTTGCCGTCGAAATGGATTTCCGGATCTCTGGCAATGCCGTTGGGGACATTGAGGATGGTTGTTACTTTTCCGCCTTTGGCAAAATCTATTATTTTTATCGCACCGCCGCCTTCGAAGCTTTCGGTATTTACCTCGCCGGTCTGAAACATGGTGGCGGTGTTGTGATGCTCCTTCCTATACTGCTTTCTCGTAACGAAGAGAATCGGATGTCCGCTCACCAAAGGATTCTCTATCAGCGCCCTGCGACCAAGTGCTTGTAGTCTTTCGTCCCGCTCCGCCCCTGAAAGTTCGGTCTCAATCGCGTCGAGTTGGGCCAGGTAGTTCTTGCCGTTTGGATAGCGAGTTTCGAAAGACTCCGTCAGATCCTCGATTGAAAGACGCAGAGATTGTAGATTAATCCTCTGAGCCGAAAACTGTTCATTTTGCCCAGCGGCTGTGCCTACCATGACAATCAAAACAGCGATCAAGAGGGCCGAAGCTAAATTTTTGTATCTCGGTGACATATTTGTCCGGTTTAACATAGAAATTGTTCAACGGTTGATGTTTCGTTACTCTTAATAGTATATCTTTAAGCAACGTAGAGGTCAAGTAACTGGGCTTGTTTAGGGGCGCGGGATGAATAGGGATAATGAAAAGAACTGCTGAAAAAGTTGGAAAACTTGAGTTTTCAAGACAGATTTGATATTCTCTTAGAAAAGAAGCCCAGCCCCGGTTCCGACTCATCGGGAGGATAGCTGAGCTAAGATATGCAATATTATATGGATATGGGAAATCCTATTTGTAGAATATTTCGAGCACGATGGAATAAGGATAGAAAAAATGGCCAGGAAGATAGGCTAAGAAGGAGATCAAAAAATGAAATCAAAGAAGAAAATTCCAAACGAGCTATCCTGTGGCTGCAACTGCACAAGCGAAGTAAGCCGCCGCGAGTTTCTCAAAGTTTGTGGCGCCGGAGCCGCCTCGGCGATAGTGTTCTCTAAGCTCCCTGCCATGGCGGGCCCATTTACAGCAGAGGATTTTGCCGCACTGTTACCTCCCGACAAGAAGCTCAATCCAGATTGGGTAAAGTCGCTTTTCGCGCGAGGCACGCGCACCGTATATCGGGACAAGGAGCTAAAGTTCATCGGAATGCCTGTGGGAGGCATTTGCACCGGGCAAGTTTACCTCGGCGGCGATGGGCGCCTCTGGCTCTGGGACATTTTCAACAGGATCAAGAATGGAGTGGTGGCCAGGGAAGTTCAGTATCGTGGCGAGATTCTTCTTCCCAGCGACGGCGCAAACTACGTGGATCCGCTTGAGCAGATACATCCTTTCGAGCAGGGCTTTGCGGTCCGCGTAAAAGCAGATGGAAAAACAAAAGTGCGTGCCCTGGACCGACGCGGTTGGAGTGACATCTCCTTCATTGGCGAGTATCCGATGGGCTTCGTTCACTATCGCGATCCCGCTTCGCCGGTGAGCGTGTCACTGGAAGCATTCTCCCCGTTCATCCCGCTTGATGCCGATGAATCGGGCATCCCTGCGACAGTGATGCGGTTCACGGTTAAGAACACAAGCACCAAAAAGGTGGAAGTTGAACTCGCTGGTTGGCTGGAAAATGCGGTGTGCCCTGTTTCAGGCAAGCCGGGACTGGGTGTGCGCCGCAACCGCATTGTGCACGGCGAACAGGTGACACTACTCGAGTGCAGCGCAGAGGCTCCGGCTCCACGCACGGAACCGGCACGTCCGACCATTATTTTCGAGGACTTCGAGTCGGGCAAATACCAAAAATGGACCCCCGAAGGTACCGCCTTCGGTAAGAATCCAGCGAAGGTCGGAAGCATTAACCGTCAAGAGCCGTTGATCGGCGAGAAGGGAAACTTCCTGGCCGATTCGTTCCTGAACGACGGTTCGCCCAATGCTTCTATCGAGCTAAGCGACGCGCCCCAGGGAAGGTTGGTGTCCAAGCCGTTTGAGGTTGTGCGAGACTACATCGAGTTCCTCCTCGGCGGCGGCAAAAACGACAGCAAGACGTGCATGAATCTGCGCGTCGATGGCAAGGTCGTGCGCACCGACACCGGCGCGAATCGCGAAAAACTCTACTGGCAAAGCTGGGATGTGCGGGAGTTCATGGGCAGGACCGCCCAACTCGAAATCGTCGATGCCGACAGCAATCGCAGGGGACATGTGATGGTGGACCAGATCGAGTTCTCTGACCAGCCGCATGGCAATAACAAAAAGCTCCAGCAGCAGTGGGACTTCGGTACGATGTCTCTGGCGTTGCTGGGCAAAGGAAAAAGTGATTCGAGTAGCGCATCTGTTCGCACAGGCAAGTATCCCGAAGCACTGTTCAACGATTCCGGTCTCAATTCCGTAGCTACGATCATCAAGCCCTTCGGCGAAGAACTCACCGGTGCGCTTGCGCGCAAACTCTCGCTTGAACCGGATGAAGAGTCCACCGTTACATTCCTCATTACCTGGCACTTCCCGGATTTGCGGCTTGGCCGCATAGATCCGGCAGGATGGTACTACAGCACCCGTTTCGAGTCCGCCGCAAAAGTAGCCGAGCACATCGTGACACACTACAACTCGCTCTACGGCCTGACGAAGCTTTGGCATGACACATGGTACGATTCGACCCTTCCCTACTGGTTCCTCGACCGGGTGATGGGCAACACTGCCACGCTGGCAACGATGACATGTGTGCGCACCACCAGCGGTCGCTTCTGGTCCTGGGAAGGTGTCGGATGCTGCAAGGGTACATGCAGCCATGTCTGGCAATACGCCCACGCCATGGCACGTCTGTTCCCCGAACTCGAGCGCACCGTTCGCGAGCACGCGGACTTCGGCGCCGGCTTCCATCCCGAAAGCGGCTTGATCGAGTTCCGTGCTGAATATAAATGCGGTTACGCCACCGACGGACAGACAGGTTGCGTGCTGCGTGCTTTCCGAGAGCATCAGATGTCGACCGACGACGCCTTCCTGCGCCGCATCTGGCCACGCGTAAAAAAAGCGATGGAGTTTCTCATCAAGGAGGACGCCAACGGTGACGGCATCCTCGAAGGAGCCCAGGGACACACACTCGACATGAATCTTTATGGTGCGTCCTCCTGGCTGTCCTCGCTTTACCTGGCCTCTCTGCGTGCCAGCGAAGAGATGGCAAAAGAAATGGGCGACGCTGATTTCGCCAGAAAATGCCGCGGCATCTCGGAGATCGGAAAAAAACGTTTCGTCGAGTTGCTATTCAACGGCGAATACTTCATTCACATTCCTGAGCCAGGGCATCCCGGATCATTCTACTACGGAAACGGCTGCGAGATCGACCAGGCGATGGGTCAGAACTGGGCGTTTCAGGTCGGTCTGGGCCGACTCTTCGACGCCGAAAAAACGAAAAAGGCAATGCATTCCGTATGGAAATACAACTTCACACCCGATGTTGGCCCATATCGTGGCGTGTTCAAGACAGGCCGATGGTATGCACTGCCAGGCGAAGGCGGCTTGCTGATTTGCACTTTCCCGAAAGGCAATCGCGAGGAGATCCTTGGTCCGAAACCTTTCTGGGCCGAGATGTATTTCAACGAGTGCCAGAGTGGTTATGAATATGAGGCCGCTGCGGGAATGGTGTGGGAGGATCTTTTGCTCGAGGGCCTGGCTGTCACGCGCACCATACACGACCGCTACAACGCCTCAAGACGCAATCCCTGGAACGAAGTCGAGTGCGGCGACCACTACGTGCGATGCATGGCCGTCTATGGAGTCTTCATTGCCATCTCCGGTTTCGAGTATCACGGACCGAAAGGACACATTGGCTTTGACCCGCGTCTCAACCCGGAGAACTTCAAAGCGGCATTCACCAGCGCACAGGGCTGGGGCACGTTCACGCAAAAGACCGACAACGCGATGCAGCACGAAAAGATCGAAGTGAAATGGGGTCAATTAAGATTGCGCAGCCTGGCCTTCACCGTGCTAAAAGGCAAGACTCCACAGTCGGTCAAAGTGATCGTCAACGACAAGCCGGTTCAAAGCACTTACGCCTTGGAAAACAAAAAGGTACTTGTCTCACTCGCCGCCGAAGTGGTATTAAAAGCAACAGAGCGGATTGAAGTTCTGATAAGCTAACGAATATTCACCGATGCTGACTGTCCAGCGGACATTGAAAATGGTTACTTTTTTTGCAAATTTCTCAAGTCCTTGATATTACTAATCTTATGGATTTAGGATTTTTACGATTTTACACGCTATTTGGCCTTTGAATTGTAGGCTGGTTGTACGGATTTTCAGCCCGTTAGAAGGGGCGCCAGGGTTTCCGGAGAAATAGAACTATTGGCACACTTCTACTTTTCTTTCTTTTATTTTCTTCTGATCCACCTATATATGAGGCGAGGCAAAATAGGTAATATGACCATTAAATCACTCGTACGGTAAAGTCCAATTCGACGGGCTTTTTTGGCAATGCGGAGGAACTGTGACAGATCGTAGAACCCCGAGCGGATCCGATTCCGGATGAGTTTGAGTTCTTTGCGCCCGTACTGAGTCGAATAGACGGCCCCGCCTATTTTGTTGTAGTAGTAATCCGGATTCGCCTCAACTATTTCCTTTAGGGGCGAGAATCTCTCTATGCGGAGTTTCTGGAAACTGATGGAATCCAGCTTGAGCTCCTTGGCGAACTTCGATATGTAGAGCATTTCTTCTTCCGTCTCGCTGATGTTGCCGTAGATGAAATAACCGTGCAGATAGAAGTTGTACTCTGCCAGAATCGCAAACGCGTCACGGACCTGTTGCTGGGTGATGCCCTTCTGAAGTTGCTCCAGGATCCTGTCGTGTGGGGACTCGATCCCGATAAGGAAGATCTTAAAACCTGCTTTCTCAGCCTTGGCGAGAAGCGTAGGATGCTTCGCGATGTCAATCCGGGTTTGGACAAGAAGGATCTTCTCGATTTTGTTCTCGATGATCAGATCGCAAAGCTGCTCACTCCTCTTGGCGTTTGTGGCGAAGTTGTCATCGCTAAAGAGCACAACGTCGGCCGTAATCGTCTTCAACTCTTCAATTACCGACTCGAGCGGACGTTCGGTATAGCTCCTTTTTTGACCATGCGGATTGAGACTGAAGGTACAGAACTTGCATTTGAACGGGCATCCCCTTGATGAAAGTATAGTGTCAAAGGTGAGTCTGCCGAGGCGGACACCCCGATGAACCGCATAATAATCGTGCCTTCTCAGAGACCGGTCGGGAAAAGGAATGCCAGTGACGTCAGGCAATGGGTGGATCTTGTTGTGAACAATCTTTCCTCCCGCGCGATAGGTCACCCCGAGGATGTCCTTATGCGGAACCCCCTTGACGATCTCTTGGATGACCTCTTCACCTTCACCTCGTACGATCATGTCGATATTCGGGCAACGCTCGAACAGGTACTCAACTCTCTGAGTGGCCTCGTGACCTCCGACAACCGTAGTGACTTCAGGCGGTAGCTTGGATATAAAATCACAAATCTTCTCAAACTGACGTGCCCACCCCATGCTGATGCAGACAAGATCAATATCGAGCCTTATGAACTCGCTGAGCTTCTCCGGATCTTGGTAAGCCGTCTCAGACTGAAGGTCCAGAAGCGTTACCTTGCCGACCAGGTCTTTCATGCTTGCGGCGATGTACTCAAGACCCGTTGGTGGGAAAGTCCCCATGGCGGCAGTGCCATCACCGAAGTAAGGGTTAAGAGCGAGGGCATGTTTGTAATTCAATAAGTGATGAGTGCTTTCTTTACACATATTGCTATAAATTTTCCTGTACACACATTAATAACGTTTTTATTTCTTCTGATTGTTGAACGTTAGCAGATCACTCACAAAACTACAAGTAGTTTATGCTGTTTAGTGCGCACGTAAAAAACTATAGTAGATACGCACCAACAGGTATTTGCTCTACTATACTGATCTCAATTGAATTTTCCCGTTTTTCCGCCTGCTGCGACGAGCGAAGCACGGCGAGCGGGTAAGTAACTTAAGAACAACCAGTTACGGTTTTATTCGCGGACATTTACTACCCTTAAGGGTATACATACCCTAAAACAGGTTAACATTCGTATATACCTTCTTTGTCAAATATGGTGAAAAATCCCATCATTCTATCTCATTTCTTAAGCCATGATGCCACCGCAGCCTCAAAACCCAATTCATAAAGCACCGGAGAACTCAGGTTGAACGTTAATGATCTGCTGTCTTCAAGAGCACTTTAGTAGTCTTGAAGACAGCACAGAGGACATTGAAAATGTTTAATTTTTTGCCTCTTCAAAACAATTTGTGGGTATCTGTTTAGGTTAATATCTCTTAACTCTTTGCTGTTAAACAAGTTATGTTGTGTTCTTGCGAAATTTTTTTGGTACACAAAAAATATTTCCCCTGGAATGGGCAAAACAGGTTGGGCACAGGGCCAAATTAGGGATGCCAGGGGGGTAATTTTGCCCTGTGGGGCTCCGAACTGTTTTGCCCATTCCAGGGCCGACTGCGAACTTACCCACAAATTATTCCGAAGAGCCAATAAAATAATGTTTCTCGTCAATAAAAAGGGGGGGCATTCGGTGGTCGAATTTTTCGTTTTTCACTTTGTCGGGTTTTTCGTCTCGTCGAAGTAGCCTGTCTTATCTTGTGTATTTCTCTTGCCGTCCGTCTTGACGATGGTCATTCTTCCAACACTGATATATCCACGTTTCCGCATTGCCTCGGAAATGGTGACCGATTCATGGGGGCGATTTCTGCCTTGCTGCCAGAGCTTCGGACCTGCGCAAATAATATCAAGTTCCTTGAGTTCGAGTTCCATCTTTTGAGCAGACACTTTGACAACCAGGTAATTGACTTTCGGGTTGTACCCAAATAGTCCTCCGTGAGCGATCTGCTGCACACCGTCTTTCTCCATACATGTGATGGCGTGTACTTCGCCGCAAAGATAGAGGGCAACGGCGTGTTTAGCCATGCTCTGCCACAGAGGGGATTGGCGATCTTTTTCGAGCATCAGGCCGCTGGACGATCTTTGCCTGACCGGCCCAAGAATCGGGGTGTGCCCCATGACTATGACATGATCGACATCGGAGTAATCTGCAAGGGTTTTTTTCATCCATTCCAACTGTTTCCCTGTGACTCGCGCTACAATTTCACCCTCACGACCTTTTCCCCTCTCAAATACATCAATGGAAACAAACAAGGTGTTTTTGTGCACGAAATAGAATGCCGTTCCTTTCATGTGTTCAGGACCGTTGAGAGGCATCTTCATGTAATCGCGGAAAGCTTTCTTAAAAGAAGGCACAAGCTTCGCTTTGTCTGGAGGCCAAGGATTGTCGCCAATTTCATGATCACCAATAGCAGTGTAGAATTTCAGTCCATAAGCATTCATCCGCTTGATCCAGTCTGGGTAATAAATAGCTGCGTACTTCTCAATCATCTCTTCGCTCGGCCATCGACCCATCACGAGATCACCCGCGACCAGGACGAAATCTGGATTCTCAGCCTTGACCGCCTTGAGCACGTAATCGAGAGCATCCTCCCAAGCTGGCTGAGGATAGGTAGTATCAACGTTTAAGAAATCAGGCATGCTGACGAATGTCCATGCTCTATCTTGACTCTTACCCTGACTTCTGTGTTCTTCCGCACATAAGATAGTTGAAACGGCAAAAAACATTGTTGCCGCGTAGATCATCTGTTTGGTATTCACATCAATATCCCTTTCTTGTGTGGTTTAATCCTCCAACTTCTGTTTATATCAATCCAATTTCTAAAGCATCTACATAATACTCCGGTCTTCAAGGCAGTACAACGGTCACCTATGAAGAGATCAAAGTCAAATAATAAAAGCTCTGTCGCCACATTTTATTTGAGGCATCCTCGTTACGACGCATGGGCCAACGTAAATTGAAAATGTTTACTTTTTTTGCAAATCCCTTAAGTCATTGATATTTAAACCCGGATTTCACATATTTAAAGTAGCGAATTTGATATTGCTTTGATAGTATAGTGCTTATGGATGCCGTACAAGCCAGTTTCGACTATTCTGATTTGGAGAACCCAATGGGTGAAAGAACCAAGGATGCCTTTAGAGTCACCCACAGAGGGGGATTATAAAACACGCATTGCCTGTTTGACCGAAAACTGAAGCTGGAATTTCATGCCAGTGTTAGTCACCAGTGACGCAAATTCCTGTCATGCCCGCGAAGGCGGGTATCCAGTTTTCTTTTTTTGCTACAGAGAGTTGGATGAAGTCCCTGGATTGACGGCAATGATAGAGTAAGAACTTAGCGGCGTTCTTCGCGGTGATATATCCGGTCTTCAGTGCCGTCAGGGCAGCCACCGCCATCGGAGGCGATGGGTAAATCGCCCCTTAGGGGTCAAGCCCCGTTACCATTGCCTCGGCTAATGTCACAATTTCCGGTTCTGTTCTTGGAAATCTTGCCATTTTACAATTCCTTTCAAAAAAATGTTATTCCGTTTTTTATCCGCACCTGCGGGGGCTTTTTAGCCATTCGCATTGAATAATGTTTGCTGAAAAACAGGCAAACCTTCTAAACCGCTTTTAGATTCGGTTTCTTCTATTCTTAATAATGACTTTTCATAAAAGTCTTGATTTATCTCAAAACCAATAAACTTACGATTCACGTTAATAGCAGCTACAGCAGTTGTTCCACTTCCCATAAATGGGTCAAGGACAATTTGGTCTTCACGCGTTGCTAGTTTTATGAGATATTCGATCAAGTCAAGCGGCTTTTGTGCTTCATGGGTTCTTTTTTCATTCCTTCTGAATCCAAACTCAAGAAGGTTCGTAGGGCAGGAACCATTTAGTTTACATTCATCAATATTCATTGCACCTACTTCATTTTCCAAGATATTATCTGTAATAGTTCCACCAATCTTATATGGTTTCATAAACCAAGCTATTGGTTCCCAAATAGGAGCTAAATTTCCTAATCGCCACCCATCCCATTTTCTTGCCTCCTCAGTCAGCCCTCTACGTTCAAGAACAATACTAACTCTCTGCGCTCTATGATGAGCAGATGGTTTTTTCCATGCCATCGTGTCTTTAAGCAAAAAACCACTGTCTTCAAAAGCATTTATCACTCGATGTATTGTTCTTCTGGCTCCGAATACAAATACGAACGAACCTTTTTTCATCTTTGGGTAAACTTTACTTGCCCAGCTCTTGCACCAATCTTGGTATTCCATTCCTATGTTTCTATCAGCTCGTGACCAACCATTTATTGGTTTACCTCTTCGCTTAAAGCCAGATTTGCCTTCTTGTGCCGGAGATTTACCAAGCAATGCTGAATTTGTGTTGTTGTGTAATACATCCCAATCATCCAAACTGATTCCGTAAGGAATATCTGATAAAAACAAATCAATACTATCATCGGCAAGGTTTGGAATATGATCTATGCAATCGCCAAGCGTAATTTTATTAAGATATTTATCATTCATTTTAATTTTGTCCCATATTAAGAAGCCCATTATCAGCAACACGCTCGATAGCCTTGATCTTATTTTCTATTTTACTTGATTTGAGCACTTCTTTAATTGCCTCCTCTTTCGTTAATCTCATAATTCGTTCCCTCTCAGTGGAGAGGAAGATAAGCGCTTCCTTTTTGGATATACCAATAGATTCAATTGAAGCTGTTTTTTCGGCTTTCCAGATATTGCTTAATACTCGGTCTGAATCAAGCATTTTACGGTTTACGACTTGCCAGTAACTATTAGCATTTTTTGATGGATTCATTGCCTCAATGGCCTTAAAAACCTCATGGAGTAACTTCATAGCTTTATTTTTACTTTTATCTTGAGCGTAACGTACAAGAACGGCAAGGTGCGTGTATGTTGCGATACAAACAGCCCTTGACGCTGCCTGCAGGTAAATCTGACTGGTGCGATTAGGCAATTGATATACCGGACACACCACCATTGCATATGGTTTACCATGCTTCCAATCGTCCATTGCTTGAATCTTGAAATCTTTCTGATTTTTTGCTGTTCGGCTCAACCTAAATGCTTTTGCATCTGCTACGAAACTATAATCATCGTTCACACACTCAACATCCGCCACATCCGCCCGCTCTTTTAGAACCAAACTCTTATAGCCTATAGCGGTGAACGCTTCGTGAATTACAACATCTGTATATTTCGAATATAGTTTTTCCTCACTTGTATCATGCCCGTATCTTTCTGGAATTGCACCACACAAACGCAAATGACCAAGCAATGAATCAATGCCATCACATTGAATTTCTTCCGAAATCTCTTGTTCAACTTTTTCGGCATCTACTCCAAAATTGCCACTGAGATGACTTATTTCATCTATCCAGTAATTTCTTTTATCCAACTGGTACTTCGTGATTATCTCATCCGCCATTTCTATCCCTGTTTCCCATTTAACTCCATTAAAATAAACAGCTTACACGTCTTCCTGCCCGTTTAATCTGTCGCATATCACACTTCATCTGCGGCATATTAAGCCTCACTTACGACAACTCACGCGTTATCTACGGTAAATCACCTGTTATCCGTTACGGGTAACGCCTTACCAGAGACAAATCACCCGTTACCCACGGCATACTACGCTTACTTTGCCACGATGTAAGCCTACAATGACTCAATGTAAGCCGACAATGACTCAATGTAAGCCGACAATGACTCAATGTAAGCCGACCTTTACTATCACAAAATAAACCGCTTCATCAGAAAAGTCAACTTAATTTTGTGGAAAAACAGGTTCGCCTTTCCGCCACAGGCGGATTTGCTTTGGCTTACAATCTCGGTAATTTTCTTAGGCGTTTGGCTTTACCAGAGAAGATAAGGGACTGGTCGCTTAGGACACTCCAGATGAAACTGTTAAAAATCGGTGTCAAAGGCGTTGTTTCGTGAAATCCTTGAGCGTATCAGTCATATAACTGGGGCTGTTGTTTAGGGGCGGGGGATGACCGGAGCGTTCATGCACTGCGGGCGAACGGGTAATAATTCAATGCCGGGAAAATTAGGATCGGGTATTGCGCGAACGTCTTCGTCGCCTCTGTAGGGACAGTTGGTATCGACCCAGGCGATTAGTTGTCTTAGGCTCAACTGATCGACTTTTACATTATTGTGTTTTCCACTCATGGCGATGTCGATAAGTTTGCTGGTATATGAAAGTGATGTGAGTGGCTCGATGGTTTTGAGGCTTTCAGGATCGTTGGCGTTGAAACCCTCAACATAAAAGCAGCCTGCAAGCTCCAATCCGATTGGTATTCTTTTGGAAACCGTGGTATTGGGACGAATTTTCTTAGGCCCGACGAGAGTTACGTAAGGTTCCTTAAAGATGTGGTGTCCGGGTCTAAGTGTCAGGTCGAGTTTCTTGCGTGCTTTGCCGTTACCCTGGTGACATTCGCCACAGTAGCGATCAAGGACCGGCTGAACGAATCGTTCGTAACTGATGCTCTTAGTCCCCCACGGTGGCGGCGTAAGATCGACCGGAGGCTCCTGCAAAGCAATACCCGAATTACTCGCTGGTGCTGCGCTGTGAAGTTCGTGGCAACCTACACAGCCGCGGCTTTCCCCGGGCATTACACCGGTGAAGGAGCGCATTGTCTGGAGGCAACGGTAGTTTTCGTCGAGCAGTTGGAAGTGCAACGCCTTACCAGGCGGCGCATTGAAGCAAACTGAACCATCCGCTTTGACCGGAACCGTCCCGAGTATTCTTTTTACGCCGTCTTCCTGGATCATGGAAATGGCCGGGCCTGAGAAGATGTGCGTTTTGTTCCAGGTCGAATATGTTTTCGGATCGAGCGCGATGACGCGCAGATACTTTACGATTCCTTTTGGCAGATCGGGTACACCCTGGTAAATGTTTGAACTGTATATAACGCCTTTTTTTGGTACTTTTCGGTCTTTGCCGGTCCCGGGCCATGCGACTCGGTCGGGCTGTACGATTGGACGCCTCCGGGGCCTTACCGGTATAGCGTGCCAGATTTGATGTGCGCCTTCGTATATTAGTTCACGGTTGCCGTAGATATCCATCAGGTAGAGACGGAACTTACCACCGCGTCCCCGCCCTCGACGGTGTTTCTCATTGCCGATCCCGCGAGCAGAGACCAGGAAGTACTCTTCGCTAAGAGGATAGGGCGTCTTGTATGCGTCATAATCTCCGGAGCTGTGGTAGTCTGCTGATTCGAGCGGATCGGTCGGGCCGTTGCCAACTTCCGGCCACGGTTCATCGGCGGTGACCTTAGTCAATCCGCGTGGAAAATTAAAACCTTCCGAAGTATCGAGTATGCCGATTGAACCGGCGAACCAGTTGTGATGCCCCAGCCCGACAAACATGACGCGGTTGCTGCCGGGGATTGGTCTGGCTTCGGCGACATGGTCAGGCCAGACGCTTTGGTTACCCCAGAAGGTCGCCGTGTTGGTTCCGTCCTGATTTGTTGTCCAAAGACTCTGGGCACGCCAGAGAGATTTATCGGTATATTCCCATCTCGAGTAAATAACTCGGCCGTCGTTTAACAACGTCGGGAGCCAGTCGCATTCGCTATTGCGGGAGATTATATAGACGTTGCCGCCGTCACTGTCACACCGGGCCAGAACGTAAGAATATATGTAAGGACCGCAGCGGATGTATGTGTTGCAGCGGGAGGTACTAAACATAATGTGACCATCAGGCAGGTAGATCGGATCGATGTCGTCGTAGTCACCAAAGGTCAGTTGTCGCAAACCGGTGCCGTCCAAATTCATTTCGTATAAATGGAATGCCTTATCGTCGTTTGCCTTGTAGCAGAACACGATTTTCCTGCCGTCGAATGAGAGATCGGGCCGCCAGAAGCTACCCGGACTTTCAGGAGCGAGTTTACGAATCTTACCACCCGGACCGAGGCCGTCGAGTACGAGCAATCTTCCACCGGGTACGGCCATAATACCGTTGCGGTGGCGGGCTTCATGTGCCCACTCTTGACCTTGCGGATAAGGCTGATCGATAAATAGTACCTTTGAAAAGTCGATGAGAGGGTTTTTGAAAAAAATTCTGCGTTTCGCCCGGCGAACTGCAAGATAGATATCTGCTGCTTCTGAAAAGTCAAGTTTGTTGCGAAGCTTTAGTAGTTCGGCAATTTCGTTATCGAGGTCAAGTTGCGGGTGTTGTTCGGATAATCTTTTAGCAATCCGAAATGCCCAGTTGATTTCCTGCCTGGCGCGATCTTTGAGTGGACTATCCTGGGCCTGGAAAAGCCAGTCTTTCTCAAGTATTGCAGCGGCCTGGACCTTGCTGAGGGTTTTTGTCGGCGGTTCGTTTGGTTCTATATAATAAGGTGCAGGGGGATTAGGTATTACTGTTCTGTCAGGAGCGGCCAAAAGGGCAGATGGAGCTAATAGTGCAATGATGAAAACAGTATAGATTCCTGATTGTACAGTCAGCATTGTGCAAAAAGCCCGGAATTAAACGTAAAACCACATATTTAGTAGCTTCTGTACAACAGTATAGCGTTTTTGAGGTGCTTTGGTCAAGTTCGATGTCTTGTATAGTGGCGTTTTCCTGCATTTGGTGAAGTTTATTTGCCTCTTCAAAATAATTTGTGGGTATCTGTTTAGATTAATATTTCTTAACTCTTTGCTGTTAAACAAGTTATGTTGTGTTCTTGTGAAATATTTTTTTGGTATATAAAAAAATATTTCCCCTGGAATGGGCAAAACAAGTTGGGCACAGGGCCAAATTAGGGATGCCAGGGGGGTAATTTTGCCCTGTGGAGCCCCGAGCTGTTTTACCCATTCCAGGGCGGACTGAGAACGTACCCACAAATTATTCCGAAGAGCCGTTTATTTTGCTCTTTTGACTGAGAAATGTTGTTACCGGACGGGGGATTTTGGGCCTTTTAAGGGTAGATTGAAAGGATTTAAATATGTTTTTTGCAAACGAAACCTTGTTCCTTGAAATTCAAAAGAGAAGCGAAGATTGTCTTTTCGCTAAAAAGGTTAGTTTGCAGAAAGGAGAGCAAACATGGTTTACCTAAAAAAAATAAAAAAAATATTACTCACATTGGTTGTAATAGTTTTAGGGCTCGTGTTATTGACCGAGCCCGCATTTGCAAAAAAGGGCTCGAAGGGTGGCGCAAAGTCCTCCGGCGGTAGTAAATCGAGACAGCCCGCTGCCAAGGCTAAAAGTTCACGTTCTCGAAACGTTAGCCGAAGCCGACCATCGAGATCCGCCCCCTCGCGAGTCTCGAAGTCCCGCGCCAGTTCGCCTAAACCGCGATCTAATTCCGGTGGTAGTAGATCAAGCCGTAGTGTCCGCTCAGGAACCCGAAGTAGTGGTAGTTCAACTAGGGTCTATAAACCCAGAAGCGGAGGCTCCAGTCGTAGTAGAGTTTCTCGTAGTGTCTCAGTTTCCAAACCGAGAAGCAGTGGCGGTAGTCGTAGTAAAGTAACTCGTAGTGTCTCAGTGTCAAAACCCAGAAGCAGGGTATCTTCGAGTGTTAGTAAGCCTTCTCGTAAGGTTACTGTCGCACCGAGAACGTCCTCGCGCAACAGAAGTGTTCAGAGTTCTTCACCAAGGACGACAATTACCAGGAGTGTTTCGAGTACTAATGTCCGGACAAGCGGTAATAGTTCCCGCACAAACGAATCGAGCCGTTCGAGGATCGGCCAAAGTATTAAGGTCCAGAGGTCTGCCAGTGTTAGTAACCGAAGCCGGAGTCGTAATAAACCTGTGAAAAAAGAGAGTAGCCCGAAGGTTGAGTCAAATCGTACTAAGATTGGCCGGAGTATTAAAGTCCAGAGGAATGCCCCGATTGAGAATCGTAGGCAGAGACGCCAAAACCCTGTGAATCAGAATCGAACAACAAGATTAAGTGCTAACGAATCCGGCAGTGATGGTTCTGCCCTGAAGCCACGAACAGAAAGACGCCAGACCTCGGTTAATACCGGCTCAAGAGACAGGCGCAATAGATCGACAAGAGAAAATCGTACCAGGACAAGGGATCGATCAAGCGATAGTGTTAGTTTGCTCAGCACTGATGGCACCAGGAACCGCGTGAGCCGAAGCGATGGATCTGGAACTGGAAGAAGAAGCATGTTCCGGGGTAGTGAACGTGCATCAGGCCATGTTAGACGCAGCGCCGAGAGGACCAGATCAGGTTCCGGGAATCATCTCTCGGATAATACCAGGCAAGTTTTGCGGGAGCACAGATCCCGTCGATGGCGTGAGAGAAGCCACAGTAGAAGAAGGTATCGAGAGCGAAGTCATGTATCGACAAACTATCATAACAGAGACCTTGTGTATATTGATTCGCGCGATCATGTTTATCACAGGTCGACATGGCCCAGTTATAGCTTCAGGCTAAGCTACAGTTGGGGATCATATCATACGTATAGCCATTTCTATCCCTGGTACCATCGAAAGTATGTCTTTGTCAGTCTCGGAGGTTACTGGCCCAGTCATTACAGGTACTCGAGATACTATTGGTACGGATACCATCCGTATTACTGGTATGGTTACTCTCCGGTAGCCAGAGAAGTAGTAAGTGATAATTATAACTACTATACGTACAACTACTATGGAGATGACTATGCGACATCTAATTATGGATATGATACATCAGCCTATCCTGTAGTCGATCATACCACCTTCGCGGATGTTCGCGAAAAACTCGCGCAGGAAGCCGAAGGACCACAGGAGCCGACATTGGCAGACAAATTCTTCGAAGAGGGCGTCACATGCTTTGAAGAAGGCGAATACATGACGGCGGCAGAGGCTTTTGCCAAAGCTATGGAACTTGAGCCTGATGACATGATCCTTCCGTTTGCTTATTGCCAGGCCATGTTCGCTGCCGGTAAGTACAGCCAGGCAGCAGAAGCGCTAAGAGAAGTTCTTGCCAAAGTCACCCCCGAAGAGGAAGGTATCTTCTATCCCAGAGGGCTTTATTCTGACGAGGAACTTCTTTTCGATCAGATAGCACAGCTTGCCGAAAAAGCAGATACCTATAGCTTCGATGGAGACCTTCAGCTTCTTCTTGGTTATAACCTCCTCGGAATCGGTCAGCTTGATGAGGCGGTTGAGCCGCTTCGCCTCGCTGGAATGGATCTTAATAACGCTCCTTCCGCCGCAGTGCTGCTTAACATGGTAGAGAAGAAAAGAATTGCCGAAGAAGCAAAAGCAATTGAATTGAAGAGTAACTATACTGATCTCGATTGAATTTTCCCGTTTATCCGCGGGTAAGTAACTTAAGAACAATCAGTTACGGTTTTATTCGCGGACTTTTAATACCCTTAAGGGTATATGTAAGACTTGATGAGCAATGAGAGAGGCTCGATTGACATGTTTTTTAATCGGGAGCATTTGGAATTGCAGGAGATATTAAGATGGAAACTAAAATAATAACAATTTGGATGATTGGGATTGTCAGTTTTGGTCTGATTTTTAATCTCGGATGTGAAAGTGAGGCCCAAACTGGTGCTGTAATTGGATCTCTCGCCGGGGCCGGAATCGGACAATTGGCCGGTAGAAGTACTGAATCGACCCTGATAGGGGCCACCGTCGGTGGTACTGCAGGTTACATGATAGGCAATGAAGGCGATAAGAAAAAAGCCAGTGCCGAGCGACAAAGGCTTCAAAACCAGGTCGATACCGTATATGTCAGGCTTACTAACAGTAACGGCTCAATTGTAAGGGTTCCGCTGCGCAGGCATGGAGTTGGGTATCTGGGCACCCGCGGTGAGTATTATCCGACTTTACCAAGTGAAGACCAGCTTCGGCCCATATATGGTTTTTGAGACGGTCGATTTATATGACCTCTAAAGGTGTGTAATGGGTATTGAAGTTTTTTTATATATTGTTAGAATAGCCGTGACCGGTGGCCCGCAAGATGCCTTTAACTGGTAGAGGCACAAGTTGCTCGGGCAGGGCAAGTTGGAACCGGGATGGGAAAAGGGCAAGAGGCTTGGTGTGAACAAACGGCTAAGAAAGTCATTGAATGAGTTGATGGACCCGGATTTAGAGAATCGACGACGGGCCATGGATTCTTTTGTCAGAGCAACATTTGATGTGTTTATCAGGTGCCTTTATCGGCATCTTGGAAACGAAGTGGAATGTGAAGATGTACTCGAAACTGTATATGCCGATATCTGGGAAGACCCGAGCCGACTGCGTAATGTCGAAAGCGACAAGTCCTTGGTCACAACCGTTTACCTCTACTACATGCGTAAACGCCTTAGACAGGTTTATCGAAGGCTCAACCGGAATCTGCATTTGTCTCAGGAAGGCCTTGGAATGCTTGTAGCACCTGAAATAACTGCTTTAGAATCGATGAGTGAAGATGAGCTTCACCAGGTTCTACGTAAGGCACTGGGAAAACTAAAAGCCCGCGAGCGACGTGCCGTAGAGATGTGGATGGAGGGAATGTCAATTAGGGCAATTGCAAACGAGCTTAGGACAACCGTTGGGGCTGTTAAAATGTTGAAGTATAGAACGATGTTAAAACTAAAAAAAGAAATGAGTGATTACTGCTATGAACATTGAGAGCTCTGTGAAATATAAAAGGGGGCAATAAAATGGCTGAAATAAATCGTACAATTCAGGAACTACTAGTCGATTATGGTGGCTCTCTTAGAGATGGTGAAATACCGACTTTTCTTAAATCTCTAACTCGAGAAGAGGGGCAGCTTGTCTCGGCATCGCGAGAGTTCTGGGATGCAGCTCAAGCGGTTCGTATAGTCAATAGCGTTGGTTTCGCCGGTAAAGCTACGACGCCGAATGTCGGACTTTTTATGTCTCGTGTCAATGCCGAGATAGGGTCTCGGATAAAGAAGGCCCGAGCACCGGCTCGGGGTAAGAGGCGGGTAAATACCAAATCGGCCGATCAATTTGGAGAGATCGAGAAGAGCATATGATTCTTGATTGCCACCAGTGCTCATCGTGTTATTTTGAGGACAGGGAACCATCGACGCGGATAGATCCGGCGACGATATCGCCGCCTCAGCCCAAGGTGGTTTTCCGAAATGTTCTTCTGGTTTTCGTATGCATAGAGATGTACGATGACTCCGATGAACTCTTGGATGCGGTAAATGAGTTTGCGGCACTTTCAGATTTGATAGGCAGACGTCCCATAGTCTTGTGTCCGAACGTGCATCTTTCCATTGATAAGGCACCCGAGCGCCAAGCCGTATGGCTCTTAGGGGAATTGGAAAAGATGCTTGTCGCAAAGGGCTACGACGTTCAGAGTCTTTCTTTCGGATATCATAAGCGATACGGTATGGAGTGTGACGGTAATGTCGGAAGTGTTGTCGGAAGACGTTTTTATGGTTCCGAACAAAAGCAGTTTTTAAGATTATTGACACGTCTTAATATCTGTCCGCCAGACACGTTGCCTTCCGATATGCCAAGTTGGGCTAAGGTACTGCCAGAACGCCGGTTTCAGGTTTTGGGTAGTCGAAGTGCGACGTATGGATGTGCTGAAAAAATGCTTCAGGGACAGCTTGACGCCACCGGTTATGGAGAACTTTGGACCTGTATGCTTTTCGAGGGTGAAAGAAAACCTATTGACGATTATCTCGGATCACTCTATGAGATAATTGTTGATTACCCTGATGTTCGTGTCCATCGAGCGATGAATTTGAGTGTTCCAGGCTTTTCAAATGCCGCGAGGTTTCTATTTCGCAAGTTTCCGGATTCGATCAAGCAAGGCAAACTTCGCCTCTATAATAGCAAGGTTTCTGATATTGAGTTTTTGCTGACCAAAGATTCGATCCTTCTTGCTTTTCCGCAGATACCAAGCAGGGCCGGAGTTCATGCCGGAGAGATATCCTTCGGGATTTACTGCCGTGATACGAAATTTGCAGGAAAGATGATACAGTGGTACAGGAGTTTTCTTGTGGATTCGAGATTCGGATGGATTCGAACAGAGCCGGAACTTGATGTTGCGATAAACGAGTTAGAAGAAGAACAGTTCGAACAAACCAAAGAATAGTATTGTTCACAGCGGCCCCTGAGATGTGTCCGAGCCCAAGGGGTATTATAGACTGATCTTAATTGAATTTTCCCGTTGATCCGCCTGCTGCGACGAGCGAAGCACGGCGAGCGGGTAAGTAACTTAAAAACCAGTTACGCTTTTATTCGCGTACATTTACTACCCTTTAAGGGTATAGAATCAAGCAGGGCCTTAAACCATGCATGTGGTCTTGTCAGTATTTGTTGTTGTTGCTTACGCACTTGTCTTAACATTTGTTGCGGTGCGAGCGCGTGCTGCGCGTCGCTTTTCTGATTTTTCTCTGGCCCGCCGAGCACTTCCTCTTGCACTTGTCTTCGGAAGTCTTTCTGCCACTTATGTTGGTCCCGCATTTTCAATTGGATTCGTAGGCAAGGGTTTCAGCAGCGGTTTCCTATTCCTCGGCATTGGTGTCGCATATGCCGTTCAGAACATACTTGTAGGTCTGCTCGTCGCCCCTCGCCTAAGGGGACTAAAGGACTGCCACACACTCGGAGATGCAATAGGACTAAAGTACGACAAAAAATGTCAGATCGTAGCAGGTGTTATCTCGGTTGGATTATGTGCCGGTTTTGCCGCTGTAATGGCCAGTGCCGGAGGACTTGTTCTAAAAAATGTCTTCGGTCTGCCTTGCTGGTCCGCGGTGATCGTGGTTGTAGGCATCACAGCTATTTATACGACTTTCGGAGGCCTTAGGGCAAGTGTAATAACCGACGCCTTTCAGTTTACCGCGTTTGCAATTTTATTACCCTTGACGCTGGTTTTCGTACTGGTGTTTCATATTGAGGGAGGAATGTCAGCATTTGCAAGAGAGGCCTCCTCTGCCACGAGTGCAGGTTTTGGCTCGGTCTCGACAATTAAGATCGTTGGTCTGATGGCAATGTTCTTTCTTGGTGAGACACTTATCCCACCTTATGCGAATCGAGCATTGGCTTCGAAGACAACAAGAATATCTCGGAACGGCTTTGTACTTGCCGGGATATTCAGTCTTGTGTGGTTTACGGTAATGATTTCACTGGGCATAGCGGCGAAGACCATAATAGCGGGTGATACTCCTGAGGATGACGTGCTGCTGAATCTCGTTAAAGCAACAATGCCCGCTGAGGGATATGTACTTCTGTTGGTCGTGCTTCTTTCTGTTATTATGTCGAGTCTCGATTCGCTTTTGAATGCCGGCGCCGTGTCCTTTGCCGAAGATATAATTAAGCCTTTCGGCAAGTTGAGTGATAACAGCATGTTGAACATTGGTCGAAGCGCAACGATAGTGATTGCGTTCGTAGCCGCAGCCGGTGCATTGGTGGTCCCAGGTATAATCGACGGCTTGCTTATCTGTTATACGGTCTGGGCGCCGGCGATCCTGCCTGTTCTTGTTTTAGGTTTGTGGATTAAACACCCTCGTCCTTTGGCTGGTATCCTTTCGATGAGTGTCGGGACTATCGTCGCTGTGATGTTTCGGTTCAGTGTTCCATCGATTTTGTTCGAATCGATTGGGATTTACCTAACCAAAGAAGCGGCTATTTTTCCAGCTCTTGCTGCCGCCATTCTTGCGTATTTATTAGGACATTGGATAGACAGAATTTTGCGAGGGGCTTAATGTGGAAGCGTTTCTTGTAGTAATGATGATTGTTGCGATCGACCTGGCTATAATAAGCGGTCTCTACGTAGCCACTGCGCTTTACAAAGCCATCCGCAATAACCCAAACACAGGCATTGACGGAGAGTTGGAAGAACAGCATGAATCGTCTGATGAGCAATGACTCGAACCGAACCGCTAATTAATTTTGGCCATTTTTTTTTGCTTATTTGTTATAATGGACACTTGGTGGCGTGGGAAAATATTGTCGAAATAGTGTAATTTATGGCTTATATACTGATCCCAATTGAATTTTCCCGTTTATCCGCGGGTAAGTAACTTAAGAACAACCAGTTACGGTTTTATTCGCGGACTTTTACTACCCTTAAGGGTATAGCTGCTTATGCGAAAGATAAAGAACAAAAACATTGACCAGTTGCTGTTGGAGCTGCGTTTTATGCCCTGGCCACGACGACAGGAACAGCTTAGACGTGCACAGGAGCTTCTACTGCTTATAGATAAGGATCTTAGTTATCCCTTTGATTTTGTCTGTTTTCGCATAACAGGATATCATCCAAAAGGTTCAGCTGAACAACCTTTGATAAATGGAGCGGAGCTTTACGAAGATTTGCAGATTTTTGTTGCCAAACTCAGCAACAGATTACCTCTCCCGGCTTCGTTACAAAACCAAAACGTCTATACGGTAGAGCAGCTGGCCAACAAGCTCGGCGTATCGGCCAAGACGATTCACCGCTGGCGCCGACGCGGCCTTCTCGCGCGTAAATTCGTTTTTGAAGACGGAAAGAAAAGAGTAGGAGTTTTTCAGTCCGAAGCCGATAAGTTCTTCGATGACAATCCACAACTCGTTGCCAGTGCCACGTCTTTTAATCGCCTTGATAAGGAACAAAAGCTCAGAGTAATAAAACGAGCCATGACTCTATCGAAAAAGGGAAAATTAAGTCGCTACCATATCATCGAGAAGATAGCAAACGAAACCGACAGGGCACATGAAACGATAAGGTACACGATTCTTGATTACGATAAAAAGCATCCTGAAAAACCTGTTTTTCTCGGACAGACCGCCGCAATAACTTCCGCCGAGGCGACCGAGATGTATAAGCTCTATAAGCAGGGCGTCAGTGCCCGCGAGTTGATGAAGCGTTTTGCGTGCAGTAAGAGTTCGGTTTATCGAATTATTAATCGACGTCGGACAAAGGCGATTCTGGCTCGAAAAGTAGAATTCATAACCAGCGATGAGTTTCTTGAAGATGGTGCAGCCGAAGAAATACTTAAAAAACCATCCGACTGGAATGATTTAATTCAAAAAAGGGATAATCATCCTGTCCCAATAGCACAGAAGGATCCCGTCACAGGCACAGAAACGCTCGAATTAGCAGGTGAATCTCTCCTCCCGGAATATCTTCGCCGCCTACAGGACACACCGGCTTTGGATCGTGAACAGGAAGTGCAATTATTTCGACGTTATAATTATCTCAAGTATTTAGCATGTATAAAACGCACCAGAATACATTCAGCAACTACTTCGACTGATTTAGTAAAGCAGGTGGAAAACTATCTCCAAGAAGCCGAGTTAATCAAGAACGTCATAATCGAAGCTAATCTTAGGCTCGTCGTCAACATTGCCATGAAGCATGCCGCCGGGGGACCGGGAATGTCTGAATTAGTCAGCGAGGGTAATTACTCTCTAATGCATGCCGTTGAGACTTTCGATTATACCCGCGGCTTTCGTTTTAGTACCCACGCCTCCTGGCTGATTACCAAAGACTTCGCCAGAAAGATTCCAGCGCGCACCCGCAGACACGACAAGACAGGCGGATCGGCCCTGGAAGGCGTGCACCGTGACCTCCGAACCGAGCCGACCGTTGACGTCATAGCCGTAGAACGAGCACGACTAAGCCTCTCGCAGACCATAAAAGAACATCTAAACGACCGCGAGCAGTACATAATCCTAAATCATTTCGGCCTAAAGTCATCCGCAATCGAAAAAAACAAAAAAACCCTAAAACAGATCGGCAACGATTTAGATTTAACAAAGGAACGAATACGCCAAATCGAACAAATCGCCCTAAAAAAACTACGCCAAAACCTAAGCGCCGAACAGTTTGAGCTTTTGACGGGATAAAAATCCGCGCCAGCGCTTCCTTATCGCTTAGCCCTCAGCTCTGCTGGGGGTCAAAATTAATCCTAAACCCGTCGCCCAGGCAACGGGAGTATTTAGCCCCGGTCTTCGGCCGGGGTTTTTTCACCTTTTATCTTATCTGCCTAAGGCAGTTTTGCCTTTTTACTTTTAACTTTTTACTTATTTTATTCTTGCCTTTTCCCACCCTCCCCCACCATAATAAACAAAATAAAAGCGTTTTCCACACCCGATGCGACAAATTGGAAAACCAACAAAACCGATGCCGAGCAAAATAACTACATGAAGTGACAGAGAAGATTTGTAAGGAAAAGATTGAAAGCTTTGCTTAACCTCAGATTTTTAGAAATCAGCGGTAGTTATAGGATTGACAGGCATTACTAATCTGGTTTCATTTGCTTCTGTAAGTGTTTATTGTAGTTGACGACAGAGGCGGTTTAGAGTATTTTGAATATGCATAAAAATGGATAATCGGCATTAAATGCTTTGAAGGAATAATGAAATGGCAGCAAAGAAAAAAAAAGCCACGGCCAAAAAATAAACTGTTGTTCTTGACAATTTCACATCAATAGTGTAATTATTCCTTAGTTTGACGAGCGAGCGAGACATCATGGATTAATGATTCTTAGTAAAAGCTTTGGGACAGCACGCAGAAAATTGAATAGAAATCGAGGGTTGTTAGGAATAATCAATACCATATGAAATTTAAAAGTATAGTAAACGCATTCTTCTCATACATTATTCCCCTTGTATACGAAGACTTAGCTTTCGCTAGTGCCTATCAGGGATTTACAACAGGAATCTTAGGCTGTCCTCCTTTTATAGGAAAAATTTTGGAATGTCCTCAGAATATATTAGAATTGTGTTCCAGTCGCGATAAAATAATATCATGTCGGATGTGCGGGGGAAGTAATTATCAAATATTACCGATTTACAAAGACCTACTTAATCATATACCGATCTCATGTGAAAATCCTTTCATATGCATATTTAGTGATGAAGAAACCTATTCTGATACAATCGAATTTATAAAAAGAAATGGTCATCCGATCTTACATATTTCCACCAGGAATACAAAAGAAGCCCTTAATCTAAGCGAGGTTAGAAGAGCCGACTTCATTGAATATACGAAACGAGTAATCGAGCATATCAGTCCGAATATTGATCCTTCTGAAATACGTTTACTCAACGAACTTTTAAATAATATGGCACCGTGGGAAGAAAAAAATAGCCCTCTAAAGAGAAGATTTCACTTAGTAACCTTACCAAATGAAAGTACTCTGATCTCTCTAGGATTTAGACTGGATGATGGAGAGCAACTTGTTGGATATGAAGACGCACCGTATATCCAAGCCATTATTGAATCCACTGACGCAATCAACGATGAGAGAAAGAAAATAGTTAAATCCGAAAATACTGTTTTCCATTTTCCTCCAGCCCTCAATATGATAATTACCTCTCCTTCAATGTACAAACATAGATATAAGTTCGTTCTTAATAATAAAGAATATAAAGACAATGTAAATTACCGCTTATTTGCCAAAATACAAAAACTATTAAAGAATCAGACAGGATATCCTTTTAAATCCAATGCCAAGCAGATAAAAGAAATATTTTCATCACCTATAGGACAATATATCTTTCAATTACGTAGGGAAGAAACGGAAGCTTATACCTCTGCAATATCAGTGAAAGCATCTGATAACTTTTGCCCGACAATAAGACTACCTCCCGAAATAAATACTCTCCATCACGACTTGAAAAGGCTGGCAGACTGTGCTAGAGCGAAAAATTACTCAAATAAAACATGGAAAATGAATAAGCTTTGCCATCTGATCTCCGAACGATTATCGAAGATTATTCATCCTGAATTCATAGAACGCATAGACATTCCGAATAATCAAATAAAATTGATTACTGATGCGCCGTTAGAATGGCTTCCAATTCGTGGTTTACCACTTGTTCTTCGTAGCGATGTGAGCAGAATTCCTACAACACCAGGAAACCTGTTCTTTCAACAGTGTCTAATTGGGAGACAAATGATTTTACCAATGCAAGCATTCGAAGAAATTCTCATTATCCGCTCATTTGACGATAAAGATCCAATCAGGAATATCTTGAAAAATGCGATCGATATAACCAAAGAATCACCCGACTTGACAATCCTTATAAAAGCTTTTCAAGGTCAGGAAAAAGAAAATGCAGAAATTATTGAGTCATTTAAACATTATGATAACAAAATTTCTTTTAATGTGAAAATTCGTTGGGTAGATGTATCAAACATCGATGAATTAATTAATGCTTTAAATGCCTTCTCTGGTGCAATAATGATTTATGACGGACATGGAATGTATGAAACCGAAAATACTATCGGTTCACTGAAGATTGGAAACAGTAAATTAGACACATGGGAACTAAAAGGAAAAGTAAGAATTCCTCCAATAATTTTGCTCAGTTCGTGTGATACTCATTCAATAGATTCATCGCATGCTTCCGTTGCAAACGGATTCTTAGTCGCTGGTGCAACAACGGTGTTAGCGACTCTTTTACCTCTAAATGCACGGTGGGCAGCTGATTTTATTGCTAGAATGATTCTAAGGATCGAGCAGTTTGTACCTGCTATTACTCAGAAACTTGGACATTCAATAAGATGGACAAACGTAGTATCTGGACTTCAACGAATGTCATTTATTTCTGAATCACTAATTACTTTGAATTGTAAAACCAACCTTAGGATATCTACCGATGCATATTTACGAATTCACACAAAAACTAACAACCTTATCAATCCTTGGCATGCAGATTGGTACGAACAATATATAGAAATGTTATCACAAGAAACCGGCAAATCAGTTGATGTAATAAAGCAATTAATGGATATATGGGTCAAAATACCGGAA
>SDBT01003841.1_pt1 | contig 25800 bp, 29 predicted proteins | sample 2277101 | NCBI WGS metagenome assembly SDBT01 (sample SAMN10404973, study PRJNA504765) | marine sediment metagenome | isolation source: marine sediment core GS10_PC15, 103 cmbsf | place: Arctic Ocean: Southern Knipovich Ridge | collected 2010 | reverse complement strand
CCTCGGTCGTTGGCAGAGCAATTGACACCGCTGCTGGTGGCGTCCGTTTCCGTTGTGAGATACTCTAATCAACCCTGTATAGGAGAAAATGCAATGAATCCTCAAGGAGCACAGGTTGACCTCATAGGTGTACAGGGTGGGCAGTTGAGAAGTACTGGAGACGTGGCAACACGGCTGATGCAGTCCAATTTCAACATTAACGCCCTTCGTACGAATGATGTCCTCCGAAAAGACGAGTGGTCCCAGCTTGACACTACACTCGTCGAAGTAGCGCGGAAGCGTCTACCATTGGTGACCGCATTAGTAAATGCGGGACTATCGTTTAATATCGGTAACGGACTTGGCACGACCATCCTCGAGTGGGAACAGGTCAGTGACATGGAACCGGCCGACGTTTCGATGTCCGGTGTCACCAGGGGCGAGCAAGATACTCTCGAGTACTTACTCCAGAGCATGCCTCTTCCGATTATCCACAAGGACTTCACCATCAACGTTCGGAAGCTCGAAGCTTCACGTACCCTCGGACAACCACTTGATACGGCGCAAGCTGCATTGGCTGGTCGACTTGTCGCAGAGGAAACGGAAAAGATGGTTATCCTTGGGCACGCTACGCGAGTTGGCGCAGCTGAAATTTTCGGTCTGGATACGGTTCCGAATAGCAACGCGGTGACGATGACGGCGCTATGGGATACTACGTCCATCGCTGTTGACTACGTGACAGATACCTTGGCGGCTATTGCAGCGCTACAGGCTGACTTCATGTACGGACCGTACGCTCTTGTGGTGAACTATACCACATGGAACAGGATGCAGAATGACTACATCGCAACCGACATCACGGGCAAGACCATCGCCCAGAGAGTCGCGGATATCGAGGGTCTCTCATCGATGATTCCGTCGCACGATGTTGCTGCAAATACCGCCTACGTATTCCAGCTGACCAGTGATGTCATCGATGAGGTTATCGGGCTCCAGCCGACAACTGTTCAATGGGAAACGCAGGGTGGAATGCAAATGCACTTCAAAGTCATGTCCATCATGATTCCCCGGCTGAGGTTTACCAAGACGTTGCAATCTGGCGTCGCGGTTATCTCGTAAGAGATAGCCTGACCACTTGAGTGTTCCCCCTCATTATGAGGGGGAATGCTTTTAACACAGCAAGAGGACGTACACATGGCAAAGGCAAAGGCAAAGGCAAATAAACTCGTTGAACGCGTAGTCGTGGGCCCGAAAGGGATCTGGATTAGCGATGACGAAGGCGGCAAACGTCTCGCAGGCATTGGCGAAACGATCCCAATCACCGCGAAGTCCGCAAAGGCTTTCTCACGTTATCTCGAAGCTCCTGGTGTAGCTAAAGCTAAGGCTGCTGCGGCACAAGCAGAGGCTGAAGCTCTGGCTGACGAGGGCGAAGAGAAAGTCGAAGACGAAGGAGGCGACTCCGAGGAGTCGTAAGTTAAGTGACCGCGAGGGTATCAGCAGGAGCCGTCAAAACAATAGTGCGAACGGACATTTCCGACGCAGACGTAACGGCGCACTTCATTGATACTGCTAACCTGTATGTTGATACTCATCTCGTCCCCGGTGCGGGGCATTCGGATCGTGTACTCGAAAAGATCGAGCTATACCTCTCGGCACATTTCGTAGCACTTACTGAAGAGCAAGGCGGCATCACCCGATCTAAGCTAGGTGATGCCGACGAGTCGTTTGCCAATGTTTATGAAGGTGGGCTCAAGTCTACACGCTTCGGGCTACAAGCATTGTCACTCGATACTTCAGGCATTCTCACTGCAGTGGCACAAACCTCTCTCAAGGCTGAATTCAGAGTAGTCTGATGAGCCTAGCGCGCCATATGCACGACGACGTAACCCACTGGCCTATTGGTGGGTCCGATGGATTTGGAGGCTTTACATTTGGCACAGCGGTCAAATTTAAGGCTCGATGGGAGGACAAGAACGAACTGTTCGTTGACATTAGTGGAGAGCAGGTAACATCAAGAGCGCATGTATACATACCCTCGCCGGTACCTGTAGGTGACTACCTGGCTCTTGGTGATAAGACAGCAACTGCTGACCCTACCACTATTGAGGGGCCGTTTCGTGTTCGGTCATACTTGCGATCTACTGACCTTGCGGGTTTACGTAGCATCATGAAGGCGATATTGTAATGGCCGATCCATTAGGCATACAAGTTGGACGTCAGCGAGTTACTGTCGCAGCATCGCCATCTGAGGCAGGCTACATTCGTAGCATCCGCAGCCAGATGGATGTCATCATGAAGAACATGATGAAGCTCATCGATGGCATCGAGAACGTAACACCACATGCCATTCGATTCGGTCTTATACCGATCTTCGAGGAATCCCAACGTCTCGTTCCAGTAGACACGGGTGACTTGAAGGCTAGTGGGTATGTGGAAGTTCGAACTGAGAGCCGCTCTGGTCGAGTGAGGGCTGAGATAGGATATGGCCGTCATGGTCGTCCTCATTATGCTGGATTCGTTCACGAGATGGTTCAGATTCCACATGCACCACCAACACAGGCCAAGTATCTAGAGGCTGCCATCAATAAGCACATTGGTGACTTCGTGCGTCGTGTGGCACTCCACTTGCAGAAAGGCACTGGGCTGGGATCATAATGGCTGAGAATCCTCCATCAGTTGGCATCAAAGACATACTCGCAGCACACGTAGCCGTCTCGCTGTGGCAGATTGAGATTGGTACAATGCCTGATACTCCTGACAGGGTAATTATGGTTACGGACACAGGAGGTATTGAACCAAATCCTAAGTGGCTGCTTGACTTTCCTACGGTACAGGTAATGATACGAGGGAATGCAAATGGGTACTTAGATACATTTCGCGAGGCCAAAGCAGTTAAGGACCTCATTCTAGGCATCGATTCATTTACTTCTGCCGATGGTGATCGATGGGTAAGCCTCACACAAAACGGGGACATGGCATTTATTGGCCGCGATGACGGAATGCGGCCCCTGTTTACGATCAACTTCGCCATTATTCTTGAGCCACAGGTTGTGGCCAATAGTAACCGGCTTGCTTTGTAAGGAGATAGTACAATGGCAGCTAAAGTAATACGCATATCAAACGATGGTGGTGCAAACTGGACTAACCTTCCGGGCTCGCAAGGCAGCTTTAGCTCGGACGCGGAAGCAGTTGATGACACTATCTTGGGCCAGACATATGGATCGACGGACATCGGACTAGTTGGATGGTCTGTCTCCTCGGATGGCATCTTTAAGGGGTTCTCTGGCTACCTAGCAGAGATCAAGAAGGTTGGCACACCAGTAGGCTTTACTGCTGAATCGATGACCCTAGTCAGTGGCAAGACGTATCAGATCGACGATGCCGCGAAGGAAATTTGGGATCGCTCCGATGGAACGATGGACATCCTGGATACAGCTGTATCAGTAGCAGCAGCCGATATCCTAAATATCGATTACCTCTTTGGACGAGTCACATTTGTGGCATCGTTCACACCTAGTGGTGTAATCACTGCTACTGGCGCATCCTTCCCAGTAGCAGCAATTGGCAAGGCTAATACCTACTCGATGACCATGACAGCGGAGTCTATTGATGAGACGGACTTCACGACAGCTCAGGGCAACTCGGGTACCAAGATATTCAAGCCTGGTCTCCGAGCTGTTGCAGTTGAGCTCGGTGGTATCTGGGATATCGCCGAGAATTCCAAGATTGATTTGCGGAATCGTACCGAAGTCATCATCGAGATAGATCCAGCAGGTGACGCGTCGTCCATAGCTAGAGGCTTCTTCAAGCTGGTTACTACAGGCCAATCAGGAGCAGTTGGTGCCTTGGAAGAGGAGACACTGAACTTCGCACTCACGGTACCTGATGAAACGACCAATCCAGCAGTCGAGTTTCCATTTAGTTGGCAGCACACAGCCACTACATTGAATCAGGCAATTCAGGACGCACTGACTAGTTGGCTTACAGAGCTGAACACGTATGACGTTCAATACCTACCTACGGGCGCTATCGGTGCGTCGCCGCTAGATGGGATCGAAGGCAACTTCGTCGTTACAGATATCTCCCTAAGCGGGGGGTTGAATAACATGAACGTGTTCACGATCGAACTCATGGGCACAGGCGTATTCACCGAGGTTTAACCAAGGCAAACAGGAAGGAGAAGTATCATGGCATCAACGATTGGTAGTAAACTGGCATCAATGGAAAGGGATTGTCAGGGGATAGTAGCGGTCCTTAATGGTGGTGGCGATTATCGTGCCGCATTGCAAGTCCAGTCCTTACTTCAGCAGGTGGGTAGTGCCCGCCAGCAAATGGAGCAGGGTGACCCCGCACCAGCAGATCAGGAGTATCCGCCAAAGGCATAACTTAACTCAACCCAACTGACAAAGGCGAAGTGACATGACTAAGAAAGCAGAAGCTGTAGTAGACGAAGCAATAGAACACACAGATGCGTTACTCTCTGACGCACCAGTAGCACTAACACGCGACGAGCTGCGGAAAGCCCTTCTGGGCACCGCCCCAAAGCCGGAGTCGAAGATCATCATGATGTTCGGCGTTGAACTAGAACTTAGGCAGCCCAATCTGGGTGCCATCATGAGGGCACGTGAGGAAACTGACCAAGCGACACGTGCCGTCGACATGATCATCGAGTACGCATATGTACCAGGAACGGATGATCATGTCTTCGAATTAACCGACAGAGACACAATCAAGAACTGGCCTTTTGGTCAGGATCTTACCCGCTTGAATACTGCCATCGCGGAACTCACTGGTGTTGATGTCGAAGCTGCCGTGGAGGACCTTAGAGACGACCCTTTAGAAGGATAATCGTAGAATATGCTGACCGACATCGCAGGTACTTGAATGATGTGATGGAAAACGCTACGATAGATGACCTGACGGGAATGCTTGCATTGATTGTCCTCAGGTCAGAGGAGGAGGAACAGCGTAGGTCGATTGCCAGAACAAAGGCAGCGGCTCATGGACAGAAGCGGTAGGAGACAGCGGTGGCTCTGAATATAGGATCGGTCAACTTTGGTATTGACGCCAACACTGCAGGGTTGCAGAAGGCTATTGGTATGCTGAGCAAGTTCCGCCAGCAGATCAATCAGGTTGCTCGTTCCCAGACTAAGGCTGCCTCTAACACTGCCGCTGTTCTCTCCAAACAGGAGTCCGCGGTCAAGCGGAACCTCCAGCAGTTCCTTAATCTTCGCCAAGCAATGGAACGTGCGAAGATGCCAACAGCACGTGTTCAGCAACTTGAGAAGTCGTTCAATCGACTCACCCTTGAGCTTACCAGTGGGCGGCTGTCTGTTGTCCAGTACAATCGTGCGACGACCGCCTTCGCGAAGTCAATGGGTGAGGCGGGTAGGGACCTTAAGGAGTTCCAGAAGATAGCTGCGGGCACCGCGACAGGCAAGCTTGCCGTCATCTTACGCAACTTAGAATCATCTGCCGTACTCGCTATTGGTCCGTTGTCGGGCGTCGGTGCTCGTATCAGATCACTCGGAGCCATCGCGGGACGTTCGTCACTAGCCATCGTTGGTCTTGCTGCAGGTGTAGTAGCATTGTCGGTAGCGATGTTCAAACTTAGTGGCAGCGCGCTACAAGCAGGTAGGATATTCGAATCTAACATGGCTCGTTTCAAAGCTGCGTCAGGCAGTTTAGCCATCGCTAGGAAGGAGATGGGCTTTGTTATTCAGACGGCTCTGCAGCTTGGCCTCCGTATTGATACGAGTGCTAAGGCCTTCTCAAGGTTAGCTGCGTCGGCTGCTGGTACGTCTCTAGAGGGTAAAGGAGCGCGTGATGTCTTCCTTGCAGTATCCAAAGCAGCCGCAGCCCTCAGACTATCGGGTGCAGAAGTAGAGGGTACCTTCCGAGCAATCGAACAGATGATGTCCAAGGGCTCGGTACAGGCCGAAGAGCTCAGAGGGCAGTTAGGCGAGCGTCTCCCAGGTGCCTTTAGAATAGCCGCCGAAGCTATGGGAGTCACCACTAGAGAGCTCGGTAATATGTTGAAAGCGGGTGAGGTCATGGCAGACGAGTTCCTGCCTAAGTTAGCCGCAGCCCTCGAACAGACCTTTGGTGATGCGGCAGAAGATAACATAAACAGCTTCCAAGGCTCAATGAATAATTTGACTAATCAAACCCTGTTGTTTGGTGCGGAAATGAATAGAATAACAGGCATCACTAAAATCACCGTTAGTGCCATTCAAAAGGTTGCAGGCGCAATTGAGTTCTTACGCAAGAACCTGGTCAATATTGTTTCAGTTCTAGGAGCCGTAGGTGTTGGGCTCGTAGTTATATCTCATGTCGCAATATGGAAGGGTATTTTGGCAATTGGCAGAGCGATTAAATTTGCGGCCATTGCCACTCTTGCATGGAATGCAGCAATCTTGGCAAATCCCCTGGGACGTTTATTAACAGTTGTTATCAAATTCGGCACCGCGATTATTGCGGCTACTGCTGCGTTTTTTGGGTTCAAGTTCATGCTGGACGACGTTAATCTATCACTCGACGAGATGGACACGACACTCGATGCCCTGGACGGTGGTATTAACGCAGCTGTCACGCTCAGTGGCGAATTCAAGGCCTTAGCCGACAGCGTCGAGGATACTGTACTAGAAGCTGAGGTACTACAAAACGTCCTTGGCTCCATAGAGCAACATGGGGTCAAGAACATAGACCTGCTTACTAAGCATTTTGAGATTTGGCTCGAAGTCGAGAAGATGACCCAAAAAGAACTCGACGCGATGTTTGCCACCCTGCTAAAATTTGGTTCTGGCCCAATAATAAACGACATCCACGGCATCACGGATGCGATCATGGCGTTCTTCGGTCGGACTGTATTATTAAATGAGGCACTTGAGGCAACCGCAGCTAAGGCAGGCATATTCAAGGACGTAGGGGAGCAACTAGAGGATCTGGCCGCACGCTTCAAAGCCATTGGTCAGGGTACAGAAGTACTGGAGATATTCGATGAAGTAGATAAGGTCATTACCGCTATCAGGAGATCATTCGAAGAGTGGGGTCCTTTAACCGAAAAACAAATAAAGCTCCTAGCTCAGCTTCGTGCTGCCCTGCTTCAGGATAAGATTGCCACTGATGCACTAACTGAGTCCGAGAAAGCAGCTACTAAGGCTAAACGTGATGCTATAACGGCTCAGGAGAAGTTCGAGAAGGGGATCATATCCTTCACTGGCAAGCTTGATATCCTACGTGAGCGTAACAAAGCCCTCGCTCAGGGACCAGATTCCTTCGAGTACTTCACCAAAGTTGAAGAGAAGGTAATGAAGGCGCGCCTTCAGCTGGAGAAGTTCACCGACAACCAGAAACTTATCACCTCCTTAACGGAACAGTATCGAGTAATACTCGAGGAGCAGCTCAAACTTACAGACAGATTCGCCCGTGCCAATCGACAAATGGCCGCAGCCGTCGTCAATGGACTAGAAGATATCATCCTTAAAGGCGCGTCCGTAACAGAAATGCTGCATGAACTTGCTAACGAGCTTCTCAGAGTAGCGCTACGTGCAATGTTCCTTGACAAGCTACAAGCGTCCCTTGGTGCGTTCTTCGGTGGTATTGGGTTTCCCGGAGGTGGAGGTGGTGGGGGGAGCGGTGGTGGAGGAGGAGGCTTTCGAGGTGCCCGTACGTTTGCCCATGGAGGGTCCTTCACGATCGGTGGTAGTGGCGGTAATGATAGACCAGTCACATTTCTCGGTAAGCCTGGCGAGATAGTAGAGGTACGTAGACGCGATCAACCTGGTGGTATTGGTGCAGGCGCTTCAGTGATTATTAATCAAACCAACAACTTTGAAGGTGGCGGACTTGCCGATCCAAACGTATTGATTCCACTCATTGAGGAAAACAACCGAAGACTCAAAGGTGAAATCCTCGATGGGCTTGATAGGGGGACGTTCAGGTAATGTCTATATTCGACCTAACGCAGGTGCCTAGTACATTGTCAATGCAGTTGATAGGCAATACGGGGCTGTTCCTTTCGCCATTAATAGCAAGTGCTCAGACCCTTGACCGAGGTGGCCTTAAATGGCAAGCCACGTACAATTACTCCAACATTAGCGCTGATAGGCGTGCTACGCTGATGGGACTACTTGCGCGTCTTCGTGCGCAGGCGCATCGCCTCAGAGTCCCTGTATACGACAATCCTAAGCGTGGTGCCTACGGAGGTACCCCTCTAGTTAATGGTGGCTCGCAAACAGGGTCTGTGGTTGCAATAGATGGGTGTTCCAACAATATCACCAATTGGATCCGCGCAGGTGATTACTTCTCGATCGTAGTGAATGGTGAACACGAATTGAAGATGTGTACACAGGACAACAGTTCTAATGGCTCTGGACAGATTGCCACCTTAGAATTCGAGCCACGGCTCCGCGCGAGTCCGTTGAATAATGCCGTGATCTTCGTCGAAGACGGTGCCATCGATAAACCGGAAGGGATTTTCGTACTGTCTAGTGCCAACGTAGGATGGAATTCGCGCCCATTTCAAACCGCTAGTGAACTGAGCCAGATCATCCTGTCACTTACTGAAGACGTCTTCGCCACACAATGACCAGCAAACGTTCTATTACTGCAGCCAACGAAACGGCCTTACTTGCTAAGGTTGTTAAGACTGTATTCTTTGCCCGCATGGACTTTGCCGCGGGGGTGGAACGTTTCCATACAGAAATTGGCCCCAAGACGGCTACACATCCTATTCATGGCTCGGAAGTATATGCTGGTATTGGAGACTTCGGAGGGATCGATGGTACTGTTATGGAATCTGTATCGGGTGCTCCACAGGCAATCAAGCTGAGCTTATCAGGTATTAAGGCTGCTTTTGTAACGACCGCCTTAACAGATAACTATCATCGTCGGGATATAGAGATCATGCTTGGCCTCGAAAATGAGGCGGGCGCTCTCCTGGCTGATCCAGAGATCCTATTTTCTGGGTTCATGGACAAGATGGATGTCGCACTCAACCAGAACGTCGGACAGATAACGCTGACGTGTGAGTCTAGAGGTACCAATCTACTTCGAGCCAGCGATCATAGGTTTACCGACGAAGATAAGCAGGCTGAGGTCCCAGGGGATCTCTTAGGAGAGTACATCTACCGTATGATCGACCTACAACTGTTTTGGGGCGATAAAACATTCTTTTCCCCGTTTTTCGACCGCACCATCCCCTTTGTTGGGCCACGGGGCTTTGGCACCCCGACTGGATGAACATCCCAGCTTTACAGGACTACTTCTATAAGGTAGCTCCATTACCACAACGCTTGGGTGTGGTTGACTGCTGCACGTTCGTTACAGAAGCCCTCCTCTTAGGCTGGGATCGTGACTATCGAGAAGTACTCAAGTACCATGATCGTCGCTCTGCTATACACCAATTGCGTGAGGAAGGTGGACTTCGGGAGGCAACTTGCCGCGTCCTCGGTCCAGAACATATTTTAGGAGTGGACGCACCTCCTGGCAGTATAGCATGGATGGGTGACATGGGTCAAACATGTCTGGGGCTTGTGATGTCTGGGTATATAGCTGTCAAGGCTAATAAGGTTATTCATAGAATCGTGCTTGATGATAATCGCACCGGCTGGAGAACAGACTAGTGGGTTGGGGCAATATTTGGCAGTTTATCAAGTACATCTTCGTCGGTGGGGCGACGGGTGGAACGGCACTTGCTGTAAACCTGGCGCGTGTGGCTCTATTAGCGATCGTCGCCAAGATTACGGCGCCGAAGCTAGACCTATCCGGAAGAGCTCAGACCAAAACGTTTACGATCAAGGATAGCATAGCACCACAGGCATTTATCTACGGCGAAGACCTGATCTCTGGCCCGATGATATTCGCTAATGTCGCAACATTGGCGAATGAGAATAGGGATCTGTATGTACTTGTAGCCCTCACGGGTCACGAAGTCGATTCCGTAACTGCATATCGAATTGATAGCCTAGATATACCCCTTACTGACCTATCAGGTGCTGAGGATGGGGATGTAATAAGTGGTGACTACAATGGTGTTGCGCGCGTAGACTTTCGTCATGGTACAAGTACGCAAGTAGTAATACCTAGCCTCGACACCGTGTTCACTTCACCCGACTTGTTTAATTCTGCGCATACAGGACGTGGTTGGTCCTACATGCTTTGGGAATTCAACCTCGTTGAAGGCAGTGAGGCCGTATTTAAGAACACACCACAAAACTTAAGGGCCCTTATTAAAGGTAGGAAGATCTACGACCCACGCCTCGACTCAACCAATGGGGGCTCGGGCCCGCATCGATTAGCGGACGATACTACATGGGAATGGTCGCACAACCCCGCCCTGTGTTTAGCGGACTTCATTCGAGATGACAAGTTCGGAATGAGGGAAGAAGATGACCGTATAGATTGGCCAATGGTTATCACAGCTGCCGACGTCTGTGAAGAACTCGTAGCGATACCAGTGGCCAGTACACAAGAACGCTACACCTGCAATGCTACGTTCTTCGCTACAGAGAAGCGCGGAGAGGTACGTGACGAACTTCTAGGCTCTATGATAGGTCGTATGGTCTTCTCCCAGGGCCTCTGGAAGATGTGGGCTGGTGAAGCTGTCGTCTCTGATGTCACACTCACAGAAGCAAACCTCGCTGGTGGTATCCAAATGGAAGCGAGCACGCCTTCTAGGGAGCGCTATAATAGGGTACGTGGCAAGTTCGTTGACGCCTCTAGGGATTATACGGCCGCCGCATATCCAGAGCAGCGGAGCTCCACATTCGTGACAGAGGACGGTGGTGAAGTCCGAGAGATTGTGGCGGACTTCACGTCTACGAACAATTCTTTTGAGGCACAACGTAAGGCAATAATCTTCCTGAAGCAATCACGGAACCAGCGTGTAGTAGTATTCCAGGGTAACTACTCTTGTTTCCGCATACAGCCAGGGGCCACAGTTACCCTCACCATTGACGAATACGGCTTTGCCGGTGAGAAGTTCTTTGTCACGCAGTGGGCGCTTGCCCCTGATGGCATAGAGCTAACTATGGTGGAAGAGGTTGACTCTGTATGGTCCGATCCTCTCGAAGGCGACTACACGGTCCGTACAGAGACAGGCGTTCTCGTCTTCGGCGATACAGGCGTCCCAGCGCCAACAGGGCTCGTAGCAGTAACTCTACAAAACGGCGCCCTATTAACCTGGACGAATCCTATTCAATCAGCGTTCGATCATATCGAGATCCATGCAGCTAATGAGAATGTTCGAGGCAGCGCGGTAATAATCGGTACTACACAAGCAGAAACATTCTACGAGGTCTTAGTTGAGACACAAAGAACTCGTTATTATTGGATCCGTGCTGTTAACGCCTTCGGACAGGTAAGTGACTTCGAACCCGATTTAACCACCACGACGGCGTCAGTGTTCCCACAGATCGTAACCACTCCTCTTGTCGCAGATCCATTCATACGCCTAGGTGCGCCCTTCTGGGATGTATCCGGCAGCCAGTGGGCCTATACAGTTGGCAGCGGGCTCAATGGTACCGACGTCTTGGAATTTCTCGTGCCCATGAGTGGTGGCGGGCGCGATGTATTTACTGCAAAGCGGCGAGGGCCTGATATATGGGATGCAATGGCATCACATGGCGCAGCAATTGAACTGCGTTACCGGGCACGCGTCAGTTTAACCGCGGTTGGTACTTGGTCGCTCGGCCTGTTCCCAAAAATATACGTTACCGACCTCGATGGAGTCAGCAATCCAAAAACATACACCAACACGGCCTCAACAACACTATTCACGGATGCCACCGTACAAGGAGACTGGTTCGACTTCGCTATTGTTATCGAGCTGGACGACGAGGAAACTGAGACACCACCAAGATTCATACAGATTCTATTTAGCGGGTCCGCCGCGCCATTCACCATTCGATTTGAACTTGATTTTATCGATGCCACATTTGTACCTGGAATATTCGCGCCTTCCGCAACCACAAAACTTACGGTGGGGCTGGTACCCGACAGCGGCGGGACACTTCTAGGTAGGGTTTTGACTGACGACGGCGGCTGGGGGATTAACCCAGGAGGCCAAAAGCAAGGGCGTTTTACATTCGACACCGCGACCGCTGCAGCTGATCCGGGTAGTGGCGACATACGTTTTAACAATGCCACTCTGGCAAGTGTCACGGCTTTGTATGTTAGTGCAACCGACGCTGATGGCTTTGATAGCGATGTCGTATTTGGCTTTCTAGCAACAGGAAATCGCATTTACTACGAAGTAGCCGGCAACCCGAGCAAAGCTGCCATTTTTGAAGTAAGTAGTGCACCGACAGATAATACTGGCTGGTGGACAATACCGGTCACGGTAATTGCTAGCGACACGCTGCCTTCGAACGGCAATTCGATGTCGTTAAATATCGACTTCCAAGTTGGGGGAGGCGGAGGCGGTGCATTCAATGACCTCACAGACGTTGACCTTACCGGGGCAGCTGATAATGATATGCTCTTCAGGAGTGGGGGCAATTGGATAGACACTGCTGGACTCCTCACATGGGACGGGCTAACGCTTAATCTGACTGGTGACATTCATCTTGGTGATGATGACGAGATTCAACTTGGTGTAGCAGCAGGAGGTGATGCCCGAATATATTGGGTTGGTGCTGGTAATGATCTCAGGATAGATATCCCAAGCGGTGCTGACCTTAGAATGCATGAAATCGGCGCCAATATCTTCTACCTGTATAACGGTGCAACGGGCCGTCATGGTTGGTACAATGGGGCTGGTAACCTCAATATGTCCACTATAGCTGATGGAATGCGTGCTATTAGTGATGCCGATGTTAATGATACAGTAAGCCTTACGCATGATGGCACAGATGGCAATCTAATAGGTGCAAATGCAATAGATCTGAACATAACGGGCTTTACGCGCCTAAAGCACGACGGCAGTTTATCATTATTAGAAAGTGTCAGTGCCCCTACTGATGATACTACTTACGGCCAGTTCTGGGTCAGGGATGATGCTCCTGGCCAGACCCCGATGTTCACCGATGATGCTGGTGTAGATATTGATTTAGGAGATATGCTACTTGGTACTGTTCAAGATATTACTGCAGCTAAGGAATTTCAGGACAATGTAGAATTACGTTTTGGTACGGGTAATGATGTACAAATGTACTTTAATGGTACAGATCTGGTATTAGAGATGGTTGGCGGAGCTGACTTCAGACTACGTGGTGGAGCAGCCTTAGATGACATGATTGTTGCCATACAAGATGGAGCCGTACAATTATTCTTTAACGATAGTATTAAGCTAGCAACAGTGATTGGTGGAACTCACCTAACGGGTACAATGTTCCTGCAGGAACAAGCTACAGATAATACAAGTATAACAAACTCAGGACAATTCTGGGTTAGAAGTGATGCTACTCAAACTCCTATGTTTACAGCTGACAATGATACTGAGTTTGAATTAAATGCGGGTGAGCCTGGCACAGTCACGAGTATTGGTATTACTCCAGGGGCTTTGATTGATGTAACTGGCAGTCCTGTAACAGTATCCGGGAACATCACTGTTGATGTTGACTTATCCGAGTTGACAGACATGACTGCCGCAGCAGTTACCACTGATGAAATGGTATTGCTGGATGCGGGTCTACAACGACGTAAGGCCTTTAGTGAGATCAACCTGAGCATCTTCAACGATGATCTCGGTCACGTTGAAAATGTCACACACACCAGCCAGGTAACTGGTGCTACTGCGTTGACAGTAGTAGTTGCTGCAATCACAGGACAGGCAGAACTACTGTCAGGATTGGCGGGTACAGATGAATTGCTGCTAAGTAATGCAGGTGTGATCAAGCGGATGGACGTATCCGTGATGAATGCCTACTTCGATGCGAACTTGAACTTCTCTGCGCCAGGACATACTCATACCGGATCGACTATTTCAGCTTTGGATGCAGGCGACACGACCACTGGTACTTTTGCCGCCGCACGTATCCCAACTCATACTGGGCATGTGACAGGGCAGACATCTTTATCGGTGGGTATTGCCGCAATTACTGGTCAGATAGATATAGGTGCAAACCTGATTAGCACAGACGAGGTCCTAGTAAATGCCGGCGGCAGCATCCGTCGAGCTGATATCAGCCGATTCAATAACTACTTCAACAACAACCTCACCTTCGGCTCCGGCGAGGGGGATATGCTCCTCGGTACCGTCCAAAGCATCACGGCCGCCAAGGAATTCAACGACAATGTGGAGCTTAGATTTGGATCCGGAAATGACGTGCAGATGTATTATGCATCTGCTGGAAACGATCTACGTATTGATTTAGCTTCAGGCATGGATCTTAGGATGCACGAAGGGGCTGATATTTTCTATCTATTTAATGGATCGACTGGGTTTCATGGCTTTTATAATGCCACTGGTAATTTGTACATGGCCACCATGACTGATGGTATGCGTGCCGTAGCTGGGGCTGATGCCAATGATGGTGTAGCCATTACACATAGTGGTGTTGATGGATTCATTAACGTCCAGAATGGTGGCATTTTACAAATGCAGCTACAGGGTACAACCGAACTCAGGCTGCAGGATGGTAATAACTCCGACAATATAACAGGCGCTGAAGTCAATTGGCGTAGAACAGCATTTTATGACGTAGGCCTGGCAGTTATGCCGGCTATATCGAAAGCGTCTGCGCTGAACATCAGCGAACTGCATATGCACAAGACGATCCGTATCACCAATGTTACGGGCAGTATCACATTCTTAAATGACACCGGCATGAAAATCGACTCGGTAGGGTGGATCATCAACACAACCACGTCCAATCAAGTGTTGGCACATACATCGAACAACCTTGAGGTCTTCTCAGGGGATGGGGCAGCCAACAATACAGGTGATATGACATTAGCGGGTAAGGGCTGGTGTACTTGGCGCAAGCTATCTGATACCGAGTATGAGCTAGTTGGAGTAGGGCTATCGTGATTCTTGTTCCGAAACATAATCTGTATCTTCCGGAGCGTAAATGGGGTCTTAGGAAATTCCAGCGTGGAATTATTCAAGCCACTTGCGTGTATGGGTCGGGAGGGGTCGTCACGCTAAGCGGCAGAATTGTAACCGTTGAGGAGGAAATAATCGCGGCGATTGCAGGCGTTCGGGTTAATTCAGATGGCACCGTAGATAAGCGGGAGTCAGCAGTCTTTACGCAAATTGATAGCGCTACCGATTGGATTATCCCTAATAGCGCAGCACCGGATGATTATGAGGTGCGCATAACGAATGTCGTATTCAACGCCGGTACTGGCTTTTTCGTATCTGCCGCAGCCGAAGATGTGTGGATTGTGTTAACGTCAGATCGAGAATGGAGCGTTCGCGATACCGATTCATCTGCGGGTGGCAATAAAGACACCGACTTCACGATTGAAATTAGAAAAGGCAGTAGCGGCGGTGCTATCGAGACAGGAGCGTATACCTTGATCGCTGACTTCCAGTCGTTATAACCCATTAAACAGTAGGAGAAAGACATGGCACACAGTAGTGAATTAAGATGGACAGGCGCACAAGCATCTATAGCAGATGCCTCACGGACTACGCTTAACGCGTTGAACACCGCCGAAGAGGTTTATCAGGAGCTAAATGAGGTGTATCAGTATGCAGGAGGTACTGATCAATTGGTGGCGGACCAGCTATTTCTCGACATTATTACGTCTGAAGCACGTAATCCTGCAGTAGCCAACTCCGAGGAAGTGGCAAGAGTGACGGATCTGAAAGCAGCAATTCAGGCACTTCACCAACTCTGGCAGACAATGACGAATGTGGCAGTAACACAGGCAGATCGCGCAGCACTTTTAAGGCGCATGTCGTAGCCACGACATATACACAACAAAGGCAAAGAGGAAAGATCATGAATAGACAGGTAACACAACAGCCACCTGAGGTGGCACAGCAACAGCAACAGGCAACTCAGATCCAGCAACTGCAATCCCAGAAGGTTATCAGCGGGGTACGTACGGGAATTGAGCTACTCGAAGACAAGACCGTCACAGCCCCTATCGCGATGCATGGGGGACTTACGGATCTTAAGTGGCTCCTTCAGAACCTACTGAGTGGTCAGTTTTCGTTGGATCTGGACCCTCAGGGATTGAAAGCACCGACGGGCCGACCACAGACAGGGCGTCCGCTAGATGAATACCCCAAGGACGATGAGGGGCCTAATGGGGAAGACGCGACGTGAAACTTCGTTTTCACTACAGCATGGGGAAGTGGATAATGTGGGGTTATGGGGGTCGTGTGATATACCCCTTTATCCTCTTTAAGTATCCGAAGGAAGATGTTCCTACTTGGTTGTTCCGTCATGAGATGGAACACATATATCAGGTTTTACGTTTGGGATGGTGGGTCTTTCATTTTAGGTACCTGTGGTACCTCGTGAAGGGGGGTTATGATGACAACCCGTTCGAGGTAGAAGCACGTATGCGTCAGAAGGAAACACTTACCGCCACAGAGGAGCGGTTTATAGTCTGATGAAGATAGGTTGAATGGATGAAGTAAGTAGGACCTGGTGACCGGGAGTCTGAAGCAGCCTTAAGGTTGCGCTTTGCGTCCTGTTTGCCTTTGTCAGTAGCCTCACCTCCCTTATATCGACGGGAGGGAGGCCGTGTGGTGAAGCGCAATTGAGGAGGAAAGCTAAGGGCTTCTGGTCACCTTTTTATTGCCCGAAACTCGCTGATATATCTCCCGCGCTTTCTTCCACTGCGCTGTACCTGATACATCGTGCGGTCCCAGCCCATACGACAGCGTGATACGGAGCGCGTCAAATAGTTCTGCGCCTTCAGAAGACAGACGCTTGATTTCATCGTCGCGCTGCGTTAGCGCCTTATGAGTAGACTTAGTTCTTTCCAGATGCAGGTCTTGCAGACGCTTGATTTCATCTTCAAGCTGGTGTACTTGTTGTGGATCACTCATTGTTCTGCTCCTGAGTCCGATAATGCGTAGGACCCTAAGTCTCTGTCCAGACTACAATCGACCCCTGTGGTGCAATACCAGGTTACGAGCGTTCACTATTATCATTGCAGCAGCCTGCCTGCTATTGATAAGTTGTAGCTGCTCGATACTCTTGAAGTAGGCGGCTACGATTGCCCATTCGATCATGTTCATAATCCCTTGATGATGATGTTCCCCAAAGGCTTTCTTCAAGTCTATGGTGTTATCCAAGCGTCGGTATTCGTTCCAATCAATCATGCTGCTTTATCCTTTAGTCCCAAGATACGCTCGCCGAAGTCCACGATGGTATCGATCAACAAGCTCATCTCGTCCTTAGAGCCCTTGTGTTTGTCTTGCGCCCAGAGACTATAGATGATGCCTGCTACTTGGCGTATATCTCTATCGAGCACATGTAGTGACAGGTAGATCGTACCCTCATGCAATGTGCCCTTAGCCTCTCCAAGCTTGTCGGTTACACGAACTGATTCCCTAGGGATCCCGATACCTAACTTAGCCCAGAACTGAAGGGCCGCCCACAGCTTACGTCGCTTAGCCATCTCGATTGTTTCCCATTGGACCGTGATAGGCGCAGGAGCTCTGTCGGTATGTGACTTGTGATAGTCCCTAGCGGACTTATTAAACGATGTTCCTGCATTGATGTAATGCTTCACGATCTCGTTGAATGTCTTTCCCGGTGTCTTGAAGTACCAGGTGTAATCGATCGTGCTCTCCCAATAGTTCTGATGTGCCTCAAGTAGTTGACGAATGAGCCCAGCATGATCACATGGGATAAGCGCAGCTGCTATAGCACGGTACGCCTTCGAGAGGGTAGGAAGTGTTCGATCCTCTGTGAGCTTCACCTCGTCAAGGATGTTGTAGTTATACATTGCCTGCTTAGGCAATTCGTACACTCGGATGCCACGGTAGTAGATGTATTTGCCGACGCCCATGCCGTCATGGAATTCCACCGACGGGAACTTGTACTTGGGTTCAGTCATGAGGAATATAGCGTCACGGGCATTGTGTACGGCATCCAACATATGACCCTCTGCCACGAACGTCGTATATCCGGATTTAATATTAGGCGGGTCTGATGTAACAACATTATCAGGTTCGTCCATTGCGTTGGCAGCCAGCTCGCGATAGGCCATCCAGAGCTCCCAATTCTTACCGAGTGCCGTTGTGAATGGTAGATCCTCACCATTCATTTGGACCATGTGAAATTCCTGTCCACGGATCTTTGTCTTCTTCGCACGAAACTTACACTTCAGCTTGCCACGATATAACGTGACTTTGATGCCCTCACGAAGCATTACGGCGATAGCGTACTTAAGTCCAGTACCGAAGTAGCCTATCGGGTTCTCTGTCTCCGGTTTTACACTGACGCCGAATGTGGTAATAGTGCGTAGTTCAATTAAGCCCTTGTTCTGAAATGTGATCATTCTTCGTCTCCAAATGCCTCTTGTGCATTGATGAGGGCATCCTTGGCCCCCTGAATCATAGCTGCCCGCCTTGCAGAACTTCGAGAGTCCTGAATACAGTATGCCTCCGTGGCCCTTGCGAGTTCCCGTAGCTCGTTGACAACTTCCTGTTGTTCCTTTGTCATGATGTCACCTCTCTATCATTGTGATGGGCCGACCACAGCGCTGGGCATATCTGAAAGTGGCCCAAGTACCCGAGCGCTGCTCTTCTATATTGTGTTTTGGCGCTACGAGTAGGTGATCGCATGCGTCTACGATATCGTGGTTCCGTTCGAGATACGGTTTAGGCACGAGACTTCTATCCATTGGACGAAGTGGGACTTTAGCACGAAAGTTATCACGCACTGGGGGATGCGCCACAATCTTGATATCGCCCATGGATCGTACGAGGTACGCAGCTTGCGAATCAGCCCCTATGCAATCGCCATGATGGAACTCAGTACATCCAAGTTCCTTGAGGACTGATTCGATATAAGAACACTGCCCGTCAGTCATTCCTTTGCGGGTGCCGGTAAAACCAACGATCATGGTACTTCTCCTTTCTGCTTCTATTATTTCTATTATATAGAACCATAGAGGGTCATAGCAAGGGGATCTTTTAACTGCATTTGGAGTAGGTGCATTGGGTACACATATCGCAACCTTCAACCCTAGTAAGGGCGGGTCGACTACATTGGGGGCAAGTTTCGAGTCCTGTAGATGCGTGGAGCTCTATTGTGACCTTTGGATTCTCATTATCATTGGCGGCTGCATCATCGAGCTGTTGTATATCACCATTGGATAGATGTTTCCCTATGGTCTCGCCAATGACCGCGACAAGCGAGCCATAAAACCGGCCACCTACGTAGCCCACGTCCTCAGCTGAGCGTACCTTTTGGAGTTCCTCTGGTATAAACGAGATATCCCCGCCCTTCCTCATGATAGCCGAGATCATCAAGCTCAGAGCAGTTGTCCAATCCGTATACTTGGAAGAGGTGCTCTGGATGAAGACTTCGAAGGGTTTATCCCCTACGTCATTGATCGTGATGTAATAGTTCTCATTCACACTAGGCCATCTGACCTTATAGGTTCGTCCACTTAAGACCTCTGGGCGTGTGAGTAACAATGGGGCAGGTGCGGCTTCATCCGTCTTCGTTTCAGCGGAAAGGATGCTACCGCGAACTTCAGAGAACCTATACGTAGTGCATCCTTTGCACCCAGATTCATAGGCATATGCGTACATGGCCCTGAAATCCTCGAATGTGATATCCTGAGGGCAATTGATTGTCTTACTGACGGAGGCATCGATATGCTCTTGACAAACGGACTGCATATCAAGATGCTCCATGACCGTAAGGTTTTCATGCGTAACCATGTAGTCGGGCAGCCCACTGGCTCTGTCTGGAATGATCCTATGGACATGGCAATACAGTAAGTAGCCGTAGTCGTAGGCAACATAGGGCTTATATGTGTCATCCTTTTGTCTTACGTTCCGCTGCATCTTATTGAGGAACACAGGTTCCAGCCCGCTACTAACGTTGCCCGCGTATAAGCTCGTTGTCCCAGTAGGAGCAATTGTCAGGAGGACACCATTACGAATACCACACTCCGCAATAATGTCACGTGTCGCCTGACTTAGCTCTTGAACGAGAGGAGTGGTTGCTCCCCAACGTTCGGCGTCATATAGTGGGAACGGTTCACGTTCTCGAGCGAGCGTAGCCGACGACTGGTAGACCGAATTCTTTAGGTTGTCCATAATCAGTGACGTTGTCCGCACTGCATCACCAGATCCGTATCGTATGCCCAGCTGTGCTAGTGCATTAGCGAGTCCTGTAATGCCAATACCAATGCGCCGTTTAGCGTATTCCTCTACGGTTTGCTCCTCTAGAGGGTATAGAGTTACGTCAATGACGTTGTCCAGGAATCGAGTCCCTAAATAGGCTATCTCTTCCAATAGGTCGTAGTCAAACTCTGCCTGAGGCGTGAATGGATTTATAACCATCCGAGCGAGGTTAACAGCACCCAGATTGCAGCACCCATTAGGAGGCAGAGGCTGCTCACCGCAAGGGTTAGTCCCAGTAATGGTCTCGCAGTAATTAAGATTATTCCGCTTATTAACCCGATCGATGAATATAACACCAGGCTCGGACCATTCATAAGTATTCTCCAGGATTAGATTCCATAAGTCACGAGCCTGCCATTTTGAGTAGGCATACCATAGTTCTATTTGTCCGCGATCTTCCCGCTCTACAACAAATTGATGCTTGCCGTCTGCCCTAGGTACGGTAAATCCTAGGAACCATTCTTCGTCGCTCTCTACTGCGGCTAGGAATGCATCGGTTATGAGCACGCTGACGTTGAAGTTAGTTAGCGTGCCTTTTTTGTGCTTGGCTGTAATAAAGTCAATCAGGTCAGGATGCTCACAGTCCATTACAGCCATCATAGCGCCCCTGCGGGAGCCAGCGGACATTATCGTCTGACACATCGAGTCCCACATGTTCATGAATGGTAACGGTCCTGATGCGACAGCACCTGTCCTGCGTAGGTATGCCCCACTAGGTCTCAGCTCAGAGAAGTTCATACCAATGCCCCCTCCCTGTTGCATCGTTAGCATTGCATCCTTTAAAGCATCAGCAATTCCCGACATGGAGTCGTCGATGTTTCGGCACATGTAGCAGTTGAGGAGCGTTACTATGTTTGCGGTACCGGCTCCTGCTTGAATTCGACCAGCTGGTATCCAGAGTCCCCTTTCCATAGCCTCCAACGCATCTCGCTTCGCGTCTTTGTCGGGGTCCTTGGCATACACTCCCTCAACAACCCTACGCATCGAGTCGAAGGGATGATCCTCGTCCCCATGGCGATACTTGTCTCGCCAGATGTCCATGGTAAGGATGTTCTCTTCGCCATAAATATCTATCCCTTCGTGTGCAGGGTCGATACTGAATTTGCTACCCGTAATTGCTCGCGCCATTTCGTGTTCCCTTCTATGATGTCGTACCTGATTACGTGCATTAAGTCCATCAATCGCCACTCCTCCGGACGCAGGCGATCTGAACTGTTCAACATACTAAGTGCGTCTCCGCATTCGAGCGAGGGTGCATCTGGATCCCTTACGGCCCTAGATACTACCCAATAGTCCATGGTTGTCTGTTGCAACCGCGTAGGCTTATTCATACATAGCTCCTGGCACGATTTAGAGCATTGTGCCACCCCTTTGTGTTCCCTCCGAATGTATGGACTGTTTCCCAATCACCATATTCATTGCCTAGAGTTGTCTCGACATAGAATCTGTTATCGTCCGGATTCCACGTTATACGGACACTAGATATAACTGTCAATTGTATGACCCTAGGGGTGTCGTACCTAGTGTCCCATGCCAAATCTTTTGGACAGTGCTGTTGTGTGATGCTTAATGTCTTATTCATATATAGCTCCTTTATACTCCGCTAAGGACCCCCATCGGTGTCCATATTCGGCATCGGCCATGAAGGGGACTCTCGTGATGCCCCAGTCGATTGGAACTTGCCGCATTTCTCGTGCAACTAGCTGAATGACTTGCTCCCTCATGCTATTGTCTTCGGTTATAGGTGACTCCAGCAATAAGGAGTCATGAATTAAGTTGACGATCCTAACGTCCCACTTTAATAGCTGTCGCCACGTACGTATAGCGGCATGCAGGTTAATATCTGACGCTATGCTCTGGTGTGGGAAGTTAGCTGCTTCATTCCGCAGGAAGTTTATGTTCTCTCTCGATACCAAGCCAACACGCTTTTTTCGTCCAAAGCAGGTTGTAATAATTTGGTTCTTCGTAGGTGTGGCTCTGCACTTCTCAATAAATTCCGCTGCTACAGGGTACTTCTCAGCCCAGCCTGATAGCATGTCTCTTGCTACGGAAATGGGTCCCCCGATCTGAGCTTGGAGCCCGAACTCAGTAATACCATAAGTAATTCCGAAATTAACGTTCTTACACTTGACCCGCTGCTCGTATGCGGCGGTCTTAGCATCTCCTCCAGCTGCGTTACGCTCATCCCACCCGGGGAAGAGTTCATTGGCGAGGTCAGTATGAATATCACCTCCGGTGTTATAGATTCGCACAAGCGTCGGATCGCCCGAGAGTGCTGCCAACGAACATAGCTCCGCTTGCTTAAGATCCACTTCAATAAGCTCGTAGCCCGGAGCTGCGACATAAGTACCTCTAATCTGAGCATCACGAGGTACATTCTCGCTATTAGGTTCCCTAGCAGATAAGCGACCCGTACGAGTGCCATGAATAAGAAACGTTGGATGGACGCGATTGGTACTGGGATTAACATGTCTACGAATTCCTTTGACGTAGGTGCCGTACATCTTTACAGCCCTGCGGTGCTTCAGGATGAGCGCGAAGATCGGATGTTCTGTTTCCTTCTGCAGCCTCTCTAGTATTGGTGCTGCGGTGGATCCCTTCTTCCTATTGCGGAACTTCATTCGCCTGAATAGCAGTTCCTTAACTTGCTTCGGAGATCCTGCGTTGATCTCGTAACCGACCATATCATCGATTTGTTCCGCAATGTCGGCCTTCATGTCGGCGAAGTAAATCTCGTTTTCGTCTAATCGTTCAGGGTCTGTACAGATTCCATTTTCCTCGACTTGGGTGAGCATCTCGGAGGCAGGTAGAAGCGTATCCGTGTAGAGGGATTCAAGTGAAAGGTCACTTCGTATTCGTTCCCTATATATGGGGCGGATCTGTGCGGTGTTGGATGTATCAATTGCTTGATATTCCGCGAGCACTTGTTTAGGAATGAGTTCATAGGATGCTGCCTTGTTAGGTAAATAGGGTTGGATCATATATTTATAGTCAGGCGCGTCAAGGACATCAGCTGCGACTGTTTCCAAATCGTGAACTCCGCCTTCTTCGTCCAAGGTATACGACATGAGCATCGTGTCATCGTCCACCCGAGCAGAAATCCCTGCTCTTCGGAGGAACTTAATATCAAATTTCCCGTTGTGCCATGCCCATCGTATGTTTCTATCCTCAAGATGCCGGCGTATGAGAGGGAAATGTATAGGCCAGAAACAGTAGCTAATTCCTTTGTTATTGCTGGGGGTAACACCAAATGACAAGATCCGGTCGTTGATGTGATCGAAACCTGTTGTTTCAATGTCTCCAGTAAGTTCCGTATCCATTTTAGCAAAGAGTTCATCGACGTACTCCTGTGTTGCGTCATCGGGTACAATTTCTACGGTAGCAGGAATGTGTTGTCTAGGGCTGCCCCCGCTACCGAGCTCCAGCGCGTATAATACGTCTTCACGCCATTGTCTAAACGAACCGCCGCCCTTCATGAGAGCCGCGATGTGTACTATAGGCATGATTCCAAGTTCTGCGAGATGCGATGGTATTAGACGCCCTCGGATCTGTGTAATCTTATAGTCCCATACACCCGTGAGCGAACGCACAGCTGAATTGCCCATAGCCACGATGATGCGTCTCGGATGAGCCCCAACTCTCTTAAGGAGGCGATCTCTGCACGAGTGAGCGGCATAGTTCATGATCTTTTCGTTCTTCAATGCCATGATTGGGTAGCATTCCATAGCATTAAGAACGTACACACTTCCGTCGTCAGGAACAAACTGATGGAATATCTTGCCTGAGGGACCCACTAATGGAGCACCATAACGAACTTCTTGAACCCCTGGTGATTCGGCAACGAATACTATAGAGGACTTAGGATCACCTTTAGAGCCCACTTTAGGCCCCGAGAAGGGGCAATCAGTACAATGCTCCTGAGGAGCATGGATATCTACAAGTCTAAGCGAAGGCTTTGCGGACATATTTGATATTCCTCAGCACATTGTAATTGATGCCCGTCTTATCCCAATAGTCCTCTCTAGGTAGGTGTTTGTATTTATTAACTCCCATATATAGGTCTGCGAGCCCAAACACTATCGGGTTAGCACTATCAATGCCTATTACATTAGGCATCTGTCCACACGCAATGTCATCAATCAGGTTCTTCGACATTCCCAGCAAGTGAATCTGAGGGGCTGCGCATACACGGTTGATGTATTCAATGAATGGTGCTCTAGAACCAATCTTGTTAGTGATCCATCGAGGTATGCCCCAATAGTCCTTATGGCCCTCCTTCGTCGGGATGACGTCGAGAAGCCATTCAATGCATCGAACAATCGCACTTGGATCTTCGCCTTGAGGCACCTTCATGATAGGGTAGTCGCTATCATCGATCTTAAATAGCTCGGCCTTTACGGCTTGCTGGGTAGCTTGGTAGTCTCCGAGGACATCAGGCATCACAATACATTCTGCCGTGGCTATATCGGCTGCTTCTATGACTTGCTCGAAAGGCATCGCTTTGCCTAATTCGATAACTCCGTTGTCCATTATAATCAGCTCAGGAGAGAGCTTTGGATGAACCATGTCATCTAATAGGAACACGTAATCAGCTTCGTGACTTATTACGTCATGTGCTAGAAGCAGGAGGTAGTTCTCGAGTACATCTTCCTGCTGAAGTTTCTGCAGGATCTTAATAGGACCAATCGGGGAATATCTGCAAGACATGGTTGCTCCTTAAAGTATGTTTCTATTATATCTATTATATAGAACCATCGATGGTCTTTTCAAGATTCGACACTGTCATCATTTTTGAGCGCGTCCTCTTTCCACCTGTGGTATATGGTCTCTGTGACGTGTATCTGGTCACGAAGGTTCTTAATCCCCGCCTGTAGATATGCTATCTCGCTGGGACTCCACTCGTGTCTGCTGAGGTGTGGCTCTCTACGCACTTCTGCACGTAGCCTATTCCAATAGCGCGAGTCATGCACATTTCCTCGTAGTCTTTGATTTCTCCTGCTCATGTCAGGTTATCTTATGGTCGTCGGGACGAATTCCAAAAGTCTCTGTTAAATCCTTTTGAAAGAACGGAAGGGCTTCAACAATCTTATGTGAATAGTTTATCCACGACCATTTGAAGGCGATCCAGTTAATGCCAATGGCGGTCTGATCGCCTTTACGTCCCATTTCCTTTTTAAACTTGAGCATGATGACGATGTCGACGCACCCCCAAACCCATGGGATTCCTACGATGACGATGAAGATACTGAGGTATAGTAAGTCAATCATTTCGCGCTCCCCGCTTTAACGAGCTCGTAGAACTCCTGACGTGATTCGTGCTGATCCTTAAAGACGCCCTTTACTGACGAGGTGACGGTCTGAATACAACCGGTAGCCTCTTCGACACCTCTAGCAGACATACAACCGTGTTCCGCGGTAATAACGCACATAGCCCCAACAGCTTTAAGGTGGTGCATCAATAGAATGGTTATGGAGTTGCATACGTCCTCTTGTAAGGAGGGTTGTCGAGATGCTGAAAGACCTTTTCGAACTTCTTGGGATAGATC
>SDBT01003839.1_pt1 | contig 25813 bp, 32 predicted proteins | sample 2277101 | NCBI WGS metagenome assembly SDBT01 (sample SAMN10404973, study PRJNA504765) | marine sediment metagenome | isolation source: marine sediment core GS10_PC15, 103 cmbsf | place: Arctic Ocean: Southern Knipovich Ridge | collected 2010 | reverse complement strand
ATATTAAGACTGCGATTGCTAATATCGTTGAGTTTATTATGGGTTGGGCATTCTGATGATTGTTTGGATAACATTGCATCACGCTTACTCATTAACTGTTCAGCAGCTATTGTATTATCGGGTATTAATGTACGATGTACATAAGAAGGTTTTTTATGTGGTCTTCTTTCTTCAATCGAAATATCCGTCGGCGTAATGTCAGTAATGGGCTCATAAACAAAGCTAGCACCCAGATCGGTATAATTTAAAAAATCCTCTGATGACGAGCTTGAGATTGCAGCATCAGGAAAATAGTAACTCCGATTAACCCGAAATGACAGGCGACTATAAGCGACGTCAAAGCCCAGAAAAAGCTGCTCAATTGCAAACCTTGAGGCTTGATTAACCGGCATATCGTGTGAGTGATAGCTATCAACTTTACTAAGGAACACCTCCTCTTCTTGCGGATGTGCCTTAAAGTATTCCTCTACATCAAGCAGCAGCCCAGGGTATTGGCCTAAATATTCACGTGTATCTGCATGCATGGTGGCAACTGCCTCGAGTGTTCTTTAATCTAACAACCGTGTATTGTACCTACACATACTTAACGAAATATTAAGGATTACAATATGTTAGTCATATTAGATCGTGATGGTGTCATCAACGTTGACTCAAAAGACTATATCAAGACACCTGAAGAGTGGCGGGCCCTGCCAGGCAGTTTGCAAGCGATCGGCCAGCTCAACAAGGCCGGGCATAAGGTGGTGGTCGCTACCAACCAATCCGGGCTTGGCAGACACTATTATGATGAAGCAACTTTAGCGGCAATTCACACCAAAATGGCGGGGGAGCTTGCTCAACTGGGCGGTCATTTAGACGGCATTTATTATTGCCCACACAAACCTGAAGATGATTGTGATTGCCGCAAGCCAAAGCCTGGCTTGTTAGAGAAAATTGCAGCTGATTTTCCTGAGCTATTCCCAGATGCTGTGTTAATCGGCGACTCACTGCGAGACCTTGAAGCCGCGCACAGCGCAGGGATTCGAGCGATATTGGTCAAAACCGGGAATGGGGGGAAGACGGTTGAGAAGGTTGATCGAAGTAAGATTGAGGTGTTTGATGATTTGGCGGCGGTAGTTGGGTGTTTAGAGCTGCGCTGTTAGCTGGGGCTCCTGTGCCCAATGGCATTCGGTTAAGCTTCAATAGGGCAAGGAGCGTCATTCCTGCGGAGGCAGGAATCCAGGGCCAAATTCCATTTAACATGTTCTTTTATAGGGTATAAATGCTCTAGATTCCTGCCTCCGCAGGAATGACGCTCCTTGCCACTATATCTTAACCGAACGCCATTGGGCACAGGAGCCCCCAGCGCAGCTCTACCTAACCTCAAACCCCACAAAACTCTCGACTGCTACTTCTTCAACTTCTACACCTGTGACTTTTGCAAGCGTTGGGCCCTTATGCAACCAGTCTTTTAGGGCGTGGACCTTATCCTCAAACCCACAAGCAACAAGCTCAACTCGGCCATCTGCTAGGTTACGTACCCAACCGGTTAAGCCTAGCTTTTGTGCCTGTTTTTGAGTGGTGCCACGATAAAAAACACCTTGGACACGGCCGGACACATAACAGTGAATAGCGATCACCCGGTAATGCCCATTGCTTTTTCAAGGCTTGCTTGGGTTTGTGGTCCGTGTAACGTATCGACCAACTTGCCTTTGGGGTTGAAAATAAACGTGGTGGGTAAGCCGGTAATGTCTTTTACACCGTATTTTTGAATCGGAAATTCTCGCAACATGGGAAAGGTAACACCGAGCTTTTTGGCGAACTGATTAATTTCGGCATTCTCCATTTTATCGTAGTTCACACCCAATACCATCACTTTGTCTTTTTGCTCTGTATATAGCGCATTTAAATCCGGCAATTCTTTAACACAAGGTTTACACCAGGTTGCCCAATAATTAATAACAACCCATTTACCCTGATAACTAGCCAAACTAATTGGCTTACCGTGTGAGTCCATGGTATCGGCTTGTTTTGAACAACTGACCAATACGACGCTCGCGAATATCACCAACAACGTCGTTACGCATGTTTTGTTAAACCTCATGCGACGGACCTATAGTTCTTTTCAATTCTGAGCATGTCTTTAGCTAACATGTCAGGGTTATGTGGCGTGGTAAAAATAGCATACAGCTGGCCTTTAGGGTCTACAACCAAAATAGTGCCACTGTGATCAATCATGTAGTGATCTTTCTTTTTGTTGTTTTTTTGCATGACTTTCATATAAACAACACTCATTTCTTGAGTGAGTTTTTTCAGTTGTTCACTGCTACCCGTTGCACCAATAAACTCTTTGTTAAAACTGTTTAAGTATTGGCGAATAATTTTTGGTGTGTCTTGTTCGGGATCAACAGAAATAAATAACACTTTAGGTTTTTGCTCAGGCTTAAGTGATGCAAATTGTTTATATGCATCTTTAATTGTGCTGAGCGTGGTTGGGCAAAGATCCGGGCAATTGGTGAAACCAAAAAACACCATGGTCCATTGGCCAAGAAGATTTTTATTGGTAAACGGTTTGCCGTCATCACCGGTTAATACAAATGGGCTCAAACGACGCGGTGGGCTCAATACCGTGGCAACATCGGTCTTTACTGGTGTGTTACGAGCCTGCTTATTACCAAGATTGTGTTGCGACCAAGCGCCCAGCCCAACAACAACCACTGCAGCTAATGCGAGTAATAAAAAATAACGAAGTCGATTTGTCATGATAAATCCTTAAGTCAATATTGGAAAAAAGTGATCGAGCAGTAAAAAGAAAAAGAGATAGCCTAAATAGTAAATCGAATAACGGAACATCTTTAATGGAATGTCTGGGTCATCGCTGCGCATTAAACGCACCGCCCAATAAATAAAGCGTAGCCCAAGAACAATGGCCGCGATAAAATAGATTAGCCCACTCACATCAATTACAAACGGCAATAAACTGACGGCAAACAAGAGGAAGGTATATAACAAAATATGCAGTTTGGTATATGGAATGCCATGAGTCACTGGCAACATGGGAATGTTAGCTTTCATGTATTCTTTATGGCGGTAGATTGATAATGCCCAAAAGTGCGGCGGGGTCCAAGCGAAAATAATTAATACCAATAATATTGCGGTGTAATCAACTTGACCGGCGACAGCTGTCCAGCCTAACAGGGGTGGCATTGCACCAGCTAAACCGCCAATAACAATGTTCTGCGGGGTCGCGCGTTTTAAAAATACCGTATAAATAACACCGTAACCGATGAGTGTTAAGAACGTGAGAATTGCTGTTAAGCTGTTTACCCACATAAATAAAATAAACATACTGATGGCAGTCATCGATAATGAAAACACCAGTGCATTGGTCGATGATATGCGCCCTGACGGAATGGGCCTTCTATTCGTACGTGACATTTTTGCATCAATACCACGGTCGATCACATGATTTAATGTCGCACCAGCGCCTGCTGATAATGCAATACCAATTAACCCTAACACCACCGCTTGCCAACTCAACTGAAATGATGGCGTAGCTAACAACATGCCAACTAACGATGTTAGCAACATGAGTGCAACCACGCGGGGTTTGCATAATTCCAAGTAAGCTGAAAATAAACTGGGTTTAGAGTCAGTCGGGTTATTAGCGATTTGCATGAGCTTTACCGTAAAGTTTGTAGATTAACGTCACCATGGTGAGCAATAGAATAGCCGCAATGCCATTATGCGCAACGGCGACCGGCAGAGATAGCAAGGTTTTGATATTGAGTACACCCAGCAAAAACTGCGTGCACAATACAGCGAAAAGGATCCAGCCTAAGCTGCGTAATTTTGCAGCGCCAGAGGAGAAAATAAGGCACATGGCTAAACCACCAATATAAGCAGCCGTAATAAAGGCGCCATAGCGATGAACCATTTGGATGGTAATTCGTGCAGTCGAATCCAGCACACCGCCCTCATAGTTTGCGCCTATGGGGCTGATAAAATTAAATGCATTAGCAAAGTCCATGGTTGGAAATAAGCTTCCATGACAAAAAGGAAAGTTGGTGCAAGGTAATGCTGCATAATTTGCGCTGGTCCAGCCACCCAAGAAAATTTGTCCGAATACAATCAGCAGACCTAAAATCGCGAATGGCTTTAAACGATGACGCATGCTCGACTCTGCAATCGTCAAGATAGGTCCCGATGATAAACCCAACCACCACAAAAGCGCGGCGATGGTCATGCCGCCCAGTAAATGCCCCATCACCACTAACGGTAACAGCTGCAAGGTGACCGTCCACATGCCTAACATGGCTTGAAAAATCACTAAAACCACTAACAACCATGGCGTAAAAATGGGTTGATCAGAATCTTTGATACGGCGAGCAACGGCCCATAAGGCCAATATCAAGATCAGTATGCCAAGGCCCCCAGCAAAATAACGGTGGATCATTTCCGGCCAAGCTTTTGCAGCCTCTACCACATGACCCGGAAACAAGTCCGCGGCTTTTTGCAATGCGCTTTGGGTGGCGGGCACTTTAAAATGGCCATAACAGCCTGGCCAATCTGGGCAGCCAAGCCCTGCATCCTTTAAGCGAGTATAAGCGCCTAATACGATCACGACGAGTGAAGATAAGGTCGCGAAAATGGCAAAATAGCTGTAGGTACGTTTTCTAGTCATGTATTCAACCCACTTGTGAAATTTTAAGTAGCTTTTCTAAGTCTTTTAAGATGTCAGCTGGTTTAGCACCTGGGGCATAACCCATCATCAGGTTGCCTTGCGGGTCAACAAGATAAAGGTATCCGGTAGTTAATGCAAGTTTCGCTGAGGGTAGATGTTCGATTAAATTAGCAAAGCGGCTACGGCTGATTTCAAAGTGTGCAGTGCCTTTGTAATCATTTTTCAATAGGTTATTGAGAGTGTTATCTTTTACTGTACCCGTAAAGGTCAGAATTGCGCGACGCACACGCCCTTGATCCTTTCCAATTGCTGTGCGAATTTGACGGATGTTATACAAATTTTGTTGGCAAGTTTTGCCACATGCTCTAGGGCTGACATAGATATAGAGCCAATGGCCACGTAGTGCGGGTTGTTTAATTGCCTCACCTTTGGGGTTGCTCAGAGGTAAACTCAGCATGTTGATTGGGGGTTGGATTAAAATGCCACGATTGGTGGTTCTGTTAAACAGCTTATCGCTATTATAGGTGTACATTGCCGCACCCAGTGGGACAAGGAAGATCAAACAAAGGGCGATTAGTGTGAGTTTATTACGAGTTTTTTCTTTCATTTTGTCTTCTAATTGTTACGTATAAATATAAAAGTAGCAAGGTGGCAGCTAGTGCAAACCATTGTACCGCATAGCCTAGGTGTTTATAAGGCGTTATGGTTACTGGGTTCCACTCACGCACAAAGCCATTTTCTGCTTTGGGTGAGAGCAACACGATGACCGGATATAGGCGGTGTTTTAACTTGTTAGCCAGCAAGGGTATATTTGGGGTTTGAGTGATCATGATATTAGGCGCAGGCTGTTCGAATGTTTGCTGGGTTAAGGTCAGCATTCTTTTTGGTGGTACATAAATCACGCCGTTGATGGTTTGCTGGCCTTCCACATCCGGGATAGTCGGCATGTCTTGGCGATTTTGTCCGCGCGGGATCCAACCACGATTAATCAATATACTTTTGCTGCTATTAATCGGCACAAACGGGGTGAGCACATCAAAACCGACCTTGCCTTTAATGATCTTATTGTCGAGCAGAATAATTTGATTGCTGTAATGACCACGTAAAGTGATGGAGTAGTAGCGAATATCTTTGTCTTTCTGGAGGTCTGCCAGACCCAGCGGTTGTGCGAGAGGCCGGCTGGCAAAGTCATGCTGCAGAGCACGCTTTTGCTCCGCGCGGTCTAGCTGCCAAAAACCCAGCGACATCAGTAACGGTAATAATAAGAGTGTCGTAATAGTTGGCAACCATTTGGGGGTGAAATTCCAACCCCACAGGTGTACTCTTATGATCGATTTTTTGAAAAAAGTGGTGCTCATATGTGGATGAAAGTCGTCATAGTGTTATTTTTGGTGGCCATCATATACTGTTTAGGCAGTGCTGCCTACTATATGATGCGCGAGAGCAATGCCTCAACGGCAATGGCCAAGGCATTGACTTGGCGAGTCGCTTTGTCGCTACTGTTAGTGGTGTTGTTAATAGTGGGTTATTATTTGGGTTGGATAACGCCACATCCGTTATTTATAAAGTAATCTAAGGAGGGATCGAGATGGGATTTGGAAGCATGAGTATCGGTTCGTTGGTGTTGATACTGTTGATCGTGTTGGTGCTGTTTGGTGGCAAAAAGTTGAGAAATTTAGGTGAAGATTTGGGATCGGCATTAAAAGGCTTGAAGAAGGGATTGAAAGAGGGTGAAGAGAAAAAGGAATAGGTAAAGAGAGTTGGAGCCAGGTCGATGTTTGATATTGGGTTTTGGGAAATATTAGTTATAGTCATCGTTGCACTATTAGTACTAGGGCCAGAGCGCATGACGAAAACCGCGAAAGTTATTGGCCGCCTGCTTGCCAAGCTCCGTAATGAAGTAAATACTGTAAAAAAGAGTTTAGACAAGGACTAGCGGTTGCGCACCGTCAGGACTAGCAGTTGCGCACCGTCATTCCTGCGGAGGCAGGAATCCAGAGCGTTTACACAATATATAAAAAAATTAAATGGAATATTAAGTCTAGATTCCTGCCTCCGCAGGAATGACGTTCGTGAAAAACCATGAAAGCAGCATACCCATATTTAATCGAACTACGCAAACGGCTAATGCACTCAGTTATTGTTGTTGGCATTTTATTTTTAATATTTAGTTTCTTTGCTAAAAATCTCTATCATATTTTAGCCACACCCATATTGCTCCATCTGCCAACAGACAAACCATTAATCGCCACAGGCATAGCCGCACCATTTTTAGTGCCATTCAAATTCGCCTTAGTGTTAGCCATCTTCATTGCCATGCCATTTCTACTCTATCAATTATGGGGGTTTATCGCACCGGCATTATATAAGCACGAGAAGCGTTGGGTATGGCCGCTTTTGTTTATTAGTTCTGGCTTATTTTATTTAGGCGCTGCCTTCGCCTATTTTATTGTATTCCCACTCGTGTTTAAATTTTTTATCGCCGCAGCACCAGCTGGCGTTGAAGTCCGGCCCGATATCAGCCTATATTTAGATTTCACCCTAAAACTCTTTTTTGCTTTTGGGCTTGCGTTTGAAGTGCCCATCGCCACGCTGTTATTGATTATAACCGGCGCAACTACCCGCGAAAAACTCGCAAAAAAAAGACCTTATGTGATTGTGGGGGCGTTCGTGGTCGGCATGTTATTAACCCCACCCGATGTGGTCTCACAAATTCTACTTGCCGTACCCATCTGGGTTCTATTTGAGCTGGGCCTTTTAATGGCGAGGTTTAGAATGAGACATACAAAACCGAAATATACCTAGTACGTCAAATGGGTACCGCCAGGTGTCCGTCACCACCCTAATAGAGCCACCCAAATGCACCTTAATGGAGCCACTTCGGACCTCTCAAAATCGGCACCCAAAAAAAAGTACGGGAACTCATCTCTACCCCTAGCAATCCGTATTTTGATTTCCGGATGCGAAAACGAATTTTTGTCCGGATTCAAACTGTAAAAAAATCCCATACGTTTGACGCACTCGAAAAAACGCGGTAATACGCTAATTATTTGTTAACTAAAAAATTATTAGTCGGATCGATTGGGGAATTTGCACGGCGTAAATGCAAGTCTGCTCAACCCTTAGAAAAGGATTATGGGCAGACTTTTTGAGTGCGGATAACGGTGGTTTATTTGAGTTACCAATTGCTCCGCTTGTTGTTAACGCTTCATTTGTCCCGTAATTTGAGGTGACCACCTTTTTCAAGAGGAAGTGAAGTGTCTATAGCCCATTCTTCCCAGGTAGCAAATTGATGACCAGCAATCGTGAGAGGTTTATCAGGGTTTAGGGCTGTTATATTGTCGCAAGTCTCTCCTTCATCAGAGTCTAAAGGGCCCTGGTTATTAAAAGCTTCAGTAGTGACTACCGGCATACGGGGTGTTGGTTCAGACATCACGATGATCATAGTCTGTATAGCCCCGACAGGGGTAAGAGGTGGTCCACCGAATGCATTCTCACTGACCACAGCTTTAACACCTAAAAAGACAAGATTTTCACCTGGTTTGGCCCGCATACAAAATACCTTGTATTGGACAATTTCCGAGGGTATCACCTCCTCGGGCCGAGTAGTCTCGACAAAACCAGGAGTAAAGTCAGCTAGGATATAAGTATAATGTCCCTTGGCAGTTCCATCTTCATCAATTTGAGATGCATTAACTGATGATACCAAACGACCCTCGATGGGTTTCAGGAATTCTAAACCAGGCAGGGAAGTAACGAAAATACCAATTTCCCCTTGGCCATGACCGCCTCCAACTAAACGAGGTAATGAAAAGCTGGTTGGCATAAATGCCATCAGCAATATCACTGTCAAACCGGTTGACAGAAGCATTTTAAATGCGGCAATCACAGAAAGTCGACTTGTCATATTTGAAGATTTCATGTTAATACCCTCCAATAAATTAATTTTGAGTCTGGATTTTGAAATGTTTACCGACATTTCAGCGGGCCGCTCTCCAGCGATCAGTGTATCCTTCGTTCCTTGCAGAAATTTATCTTTAAATAGCTTCATATCTTCTCCTTACCAGTTAGTTGACAGCATAATTGCTGTAACTTTGACAACGTTTGGCGGACTGATATTTACCGCCCAATGTAAAGGTGATTTGAGTAGGAGATGCTTCGGTAGGATTTGTTTGATCAATGTTTCGCTTACCTACCGTTACGCTTATACTCACTTCAACCTTTACTACCATCTCATAAGGCTAACTTTCATTAACCTGCAATACAAGTATAGCACATTTTGCAACTATCCTGCCTGGAACGCCGGGAAAACCCCGTGGTATATGGGTTAAGGCATTGACGGATAGATGGATTCTATAGGCAAGAATGGGTGGTTTGACTACGCGAAACGTATGGCTAACTTTACAGATTTTGGTAGAAATTGCTCAAAACGCCCGCGCCAATTCCCGGACGGAATTGGCGTGGTCGGATAACGGTGGTTTATTTGAATTGCTAGTAGCTGCGTAATTTAGAATTCAATCATGGCACGTAACAACAGCATGTTAGTCATCGTCGTCACGTTTAGTACGAATGATTTGGCCTGATTGAGAATTAATGGTTACTTTGACTTTTTCACTTTGTTTGTCACGCGCTTCAATTTTATAAACACCATGTTCAAACTCAACTTTATAAATGCGTTGGTACCCTATCGTTTGAACTTTTTTAATGGCATCTAACATTGAAATAGATTGATGCATGCGAGCTTGCGGATTGACTTTTCCCGTCTGAGGGTTAATGCGCAACTTCACTTTTTGACCTTGATCGTTGATGACTTCAGCCTTATAGACGCCATCATCAAATTTGATTTTACGAATGTCTTTATACCCTTGTGCTTGTAAATTTGCTACTACCGTTGCCAGCGGTACCGCAGAAAATGGGATATAATCATCATCGGCAAACACGGTCGTTGCATTAAGCCCAAACCATAGCGTTATGATACTGACACATAAAAGCGATTTCTTCATCTTGAGTCTCCTAACATTTAATTTATCCGAAGGCCAAAGGCTAGAAGAGTGTATCACAATACTCATTCGGTTCACGAAATAGAATCGGACATATCTCCATTAGCAGGCCCAAAGGTAAGGCAAACTTTACAAGGTTTGGTAGTAAATTGCCCAAAACGCCCGCGCCAATTCCTGGACGGAATTGATGCGTTTGTTTTGGGGGTAGTAAAATTCATAATCTAGAATTAATGATTACAATTAACACTGGCACCAAAATCTAGACTTCGTGATAAATCGCATTCCACAATTTTCTTAATTTTATCTCCACTTTCGTTATTAACGCCGAGTTTACGTAATGTGTAGTTTTTGGGAAACTTTACGGATTTTAGTAGAAATTGCTCAAAACGCCCGCGCCAATTCCCGAACAGAATTGGCGCGTTTAATAAACGGTGGTTTAACATTCACACCAGGTTCGATTGTTTATCTACCTCTCTTTGCCAGGGTTTTCCAGGAATCAATGAAATTAAATCGCGCATAATCATGTCATAAGCGACTTTTGAATTCCAATGAATATCTCCACGCAGTAATGGTGTTACATCACTAATGAATGATTCATTTTGTAGTTTGTGCCACAAATTTCTTTCGAACTGGGCTCTTGATATTGCTTCATTGCGTTTTTGATTATATTGGCGAAAAATTGAAATTACATTCGAGCAGTTTAACGAGTTTTGTGATAAACACAGCCACGTGTCGAAAAGATCGCGTCCTTTTAAGCGCTGGTAAAGTGCTCTCATTTTTGTCGCCATCAATTCATCGAGGCAATAAGTAGTAATATCAGCTTCGCCAGAAAACCAAGGCGATGCGACATGTATAGGAATTTGCTGGTAGGGCATCACGGAAAAATTTTCAATCGTGTTAATCTCAATTTTTAAACGTCTCGCTTGGCCGCTAATGGAATTGTATCGGTAAGTTAATTTCGTTAGCCATTCAGTCTGTGACCATCTGGCTTTACTTAGCCATGGGTCAAGTGCATTGCGTATAGCTGACAGCAAACTTCCAATAGGCTCATCGGAAATTTGCACTAAGTCGATGTCTTCACTATAACGTGCAGCTGCTTCTTGGTGACATTTGTTAAATGCGGTGCCACCACGAAAAGCAATTTTTTCACGTAAAAATGGATCTTCGTACAGTGCTACTAAGGCTCTTGAAATAATCAGATCTTGCTCTACCATGTCTTGCGTTTGCCATGGTGCAAACTGTTGCCAATGAATAACAGCATCTTCAGGGATCATATATCACTCTCCACTTTGGTATTTTGTATCACCTTCCAAATTGGATGAGTGGGGAAATCATTTTTAGGAAGATGGTTATTTAACAAAACAGATCTTATTGTTTGTGACTGTATATAGCTTTGTAATAGATCGACGCATTGGTCCCGGATATTAGTTTCTATGGGATCAATTATTTCTAGCAAGTAACCCAATCGTTGTATACAACCAATACTATGGGTCCTTTTTGCTAGATCGAGTAGTTTATCGGGGTTAATGACCTCTATAAGTTCCGTTAAGACCGTTGCAATATGATTCAATCCCCCCGATTTTCTAACGAACTTCAACAAATCCATGGCAGTTCCTTCAGGTGTTGAAATGTTGAGATATCCTGTTCTTACTGTTATTTGTTGGGTTGGAGTCCGCTCTAGGTATTTATTCTTGATAAAGTCTACAGTTATTTTGCCGCAGCGAACGGGGCGACGTTGTTGTTCTAGCATGACATAAAAACGCTGTACGGCCTGGTGTGCTGCACCATGGTAACCGGCGGCTGTTAGTAGGCAGGCATAATAGTCAAGTTGCCAATGCCTCATGAGGAGAGGTATAAAATCAGCAGCAGGAAGGCAGCCCCAAATTTGATTTTCAGGCGGAATAATTAGATAAAATCCCTTAGCCGGGCTTGCAACATCACCTTTTCTCATAAGGCGGTGAAGTTGGCTATTAAGCGCAGCGCGAGAGATACCAAGTTCTCGTTGCGCTTCATCCGAGCTAAATGCGCGCTGACCATGCGATGCAAGCTGTTTAATATAGTTTTTCAACCTACTCATATGCATAAAATCTCGTTATCTAGAATTTAACGCATATGATTTTACATCAAAATAGCATGATTGCAAGCATGTATGCTCAAAATGCTCGCGCCAATTCCCGAACAGAATTGGCGCGTTTAATAAACGGTCCTTTGTTTGAGCTGCCGGTAGCTGCGTAACTTAGGATTCAAACACTACAGCTCTTTTGTAGTTTACAGCGCTACCCACGCCTGAATGGTGGAGATAATATTGTCGCGCTTATGCATGGTTAACCAACGCTGATCTGACAGATCGATGCTTAACCAAGTGTCGGTATATTTAAGTAATCCAAAAAGATTACCTTGAGTATCGATCTTAAGGCAAGAAAACTCAGGAGGCCAACCGCGGGACGGCAGTGTTGATTGCGGTTGACCTCGCCAGAGTTCGCTGCTCGGGTAGTCAAGGTCGCCTAGAGTATCCAATTTATGCTATCCTCAGCCTGACGGCAGGCTTTTTATTTTTTAATGCATAATATTTCATGCAAAGAAGTTTAGCCCTGTGTAACGGCAAAGGCAAGCAGTATTTGTTATTTTTCGATAACTATGCGTCTGTTTGCGCTTTTAATAAACAATTAGTAGTTTTAAGCCTTTTGAAATATGAGCAACGATACCAACATTCAATCCGACAACACGCACGCTATCGCTCGGGGTAAACGCCTTCGCAGCTTACGCATGATGCTGGGATTACCGCGCAAGGCGTTGCAACAGGCAATTGATATTAGTGCCAGTACGCTTCAATCCTGGGAAAATGCCAAAGTGGGCGGGCTAACCGAAAAAGGTGCGCGCCGTATCGTTCCATTACTGCGGCAACAAGGTTTGCAATGCGACGTTGAATGGTTGTTATACGGTGTTGGCGCTTCACCGCAACTGATGGATAACGCATTTTTAAAAGTAAAAGAAACACCCGCCATTTATTCTATCGATGAAGGCAAAGCGATTGCAGCTGAACTTTCCTTGTTTGAACAGCACCTTCCTGATGTGATGCATGTGGTGGTGACCAATGATGCAATGTTCCCGCATTATCGCATTGATGATAACATTGCTGGACGTGCTCGATTCGGAGACGATATTGCCGAGCTTGTCGGCAATGATTGCATTGTTGAGACCAGCGATCACAGTGTTTTTTTTCGTCGCTTGCAATTAGGTTCAAAGCCCAGGCTTTATACGTTACTATCCATTAATCCAGATACCACTGTGCAAATACCTGCCGTGGTGAATTGCGACGTGTTGCGCGTGGCGGCAGTAATATGGCACCGGCGTAAAGATTTATCTTCAACATAAATTTAAGAGTAAATCACCATGACTAAATTAAGTTATGCTCAACGAGCTCAATATTGTACTCACCCGCTTGCTAAGCGCTTATTGTTATTAATGCAAGAGAAACAAACTAATTTAGCCTTATCGGCTGACCTCACTCGAGCTGAAGATATTTTACAGCTAGCAGAATCTGTTGGACCTAATATATGTGTGTTAAAAACGCATGTGGATATAATTGAAGATTTTTCTTTACAATTTATTCAACAATTAACAGCATTAGCAGAAAAGCATCGCTTTTTATTATTTGAAGATCGCAAATTTGCAGATATTGGCAACACGGTTCGACTTCAATACAGTAAAGGTATTTATCAAATTGCTGACTGGGCTGATATCACCAATGCTTATGTAACGCCAGGGCCGGGTGTGATTCAAGGCTTACAATCAGTGGGCCAAGAAAAAGGTCGAGGTTTATTATTAATCGGTGAATTAAGTTCAAAAGATAATATAGCGAATGGCGATTATACAAACTATGCAATTAAATTAGCTGAACAATTCCCAGAGTTTGTTATGGGGTTTATCACTCAACATCGCTTAACAGATAACCCCCAGTTTATTCATATGACCCCAGGGGTTAAACTACAAGCCAGTGATGATGCATTGGGACAACAATATAATACCCCTGAAAATGCGATCGTAAAAAATGATGCCGACATCATTATTGTGGGCCGCGGAATTTATGAAGCGCCAAATCCTAAGCAAGTTGCACAAACCTATCAACAAACAGCATGGCAGCTTTATTTGAATAAAACACAACAACTGGATAATGTGAGTGAAATTAAGTAGGTGGCTCCGAGCAACATATTACTCTTCTCGAAATATAGATAAGCTTGACTACACTCCAAAAGATACGGGTGTGATCGTGAGCTTTACAACCGTGCCATCACGAATTCAACAAATCAAACCGACCATTATTAGCTTACTTAACCAAACAGTTAGACCCACCCAAATTGAATTAAATTTAGCTAAAAGTCCGCAAAAAAATGATATTGATTGGGATGTTCCTGCCTGGTTAAGCAATCTGCAAGCGGTTAAAATCATTTGGTTAGAACATGATTATGGACCTGCGAGCAAATATATCCCAACCTTGCTGCGACATAAAAAGGACAACCCCCTGGTTGTGATTGTCGATGACGATATGATTTATTCTAAAAGTTTAGTCCAACGATTTGTTGACGCAGATAACCACTCAGGTGAGCGGATAGTATTTTGTAGTAATGGTCACCCAATCACTCATGACCATATTTTTTTTAGTGATATCTCAGATAAGGCTATAAAACAGGGCACTCGTAGAGTCGCCATCATTGAAGGTTGTGGAGGTTATTGCATAAGACCTCAATTCTTTGACTTAGATGCTCTAATCAATTACTCAGACTTACCAAATGGCGCTATTCGTATGGACGATATTTGGATTAGCGGCCATTTAAGCCGACAGAAAATTAAAAAGTTGCAAATTCCGAGCGCCAAGCGCCACAGCTTGCCACAAGCACAAGAACCTGCCATCACAGGTCCTCGCGCCGATATCTCTAACCAATTATTAGACTACTTTTCTAATGATTGGGCTGATGAAGAGTATTATGAATAATCAACACCATAAGCCTCGCGATATTCCGCCACGCTTTCCAATACTTGACACAGCTTATCTTCTTGTTCAATGTATGTAATCAAATCATCGAGTTGAATTATTGTAACGACAGGAACGTTGAGTGTTTGCTCAACATCTTGGATGGCTGATATTTCACTCTGCCCACGTTCTTGCCTATCCATGGCAATGACAACACCCGCAAGCGTAGCATTATTTTGCTTAATGATATCAACAGCTTCACGTATTGCAGTGCCAGCAGTAATGACATCATCAACAATTAAAATTCGCCCACGCAGTTCTGCTCCAACAATATTTCCACCTTCACCATGATCTTTAGCCTCTTTACGATTAAAGCTGTAGGGCTTATCCGTGTTGTGCTGTTGGGCTAAGGCAATAGCTGCAGTGCTAACTAAAGGAATACCCTTATATGCAGGCCCAAATAACACATCGTATTCTAAGTTGGCATTGTTAATGGCTTCAGCATAAAACTCACCAAGTTTTGCTAATAGCATACCGGTATTAAATAGCCCAGCATTAAAAAAATACGGGCTAACACGGCCTGATTTTAAGGTAAACTCGCCAAACCGTAATACGTTATTATCCAAACAAAATTTAATAAATCGTCGTTGATAGGTTAGCATTCTCATTCTCCATATTATGTTAATTCTTTATTTAAACGCTTTATAAAAGCGTCTTTTAAAAACTGTCGAAACAAGCTACTCTTTAACGAGTGCTGTTGGTGTTTAGGGAAGTTCATAAATAGCTGTTGTTCAGTCGGCTCATATTCAGTAAGAATGCGAACAAGCTTTCCATCCGCCAATTCTTTAGCGTAAAGATCACTGCTCGCCCACATAATACCCTTACCTTCTAATGCCGCTTTTTTGATAATTTGCGCGTTATCAGAGCTAAAATCACCTTGTACAAAAATCGTTGTATTTTCACTAATTTTCCAGCGGTTAGGCGGATAGTAAACATTAATGATTAAGCAGTTATGACTTGTTAGGTCTGCAGCCCGCTTAGGTTTGCCCTGTTTTTCAAAATAACCGGGTGCACCAACCACATAACGCTTTAAGGTGGCCAAAGGTTCAGCCATATACTGGTCACTAATCACTTCATTGTGAATAATAATATCAAATTCAGTCGAACTAAAATCAGTAAAAAGGTTTGCGCTGCTGAGTCGTATTTCAACTTTTGGATATTGTTTTTGAAATGCAAAAACAATATCCGCCAGATAAGACTCATAGATTCTAATTGGAGCAAAAATATGTAAAGGCCCCGATGGAACACCGGTCATTTTACTGACCGTGTTTTTAGTTTCATCGACTAAGGCTAAAATGTGCTTACCCTGGTTATAGAGCGTTTGTCCAGCATCAGTCAGGTCAAGATGGCGGGTGCTGCGTACTAATAATTCGGTGCCTAAATAATCCTCAAGCCAACTAATTTGCTTACTAACAGTTGCTGTTGATTTATAAATATGGTGCGATCCACGACTAAAGCTACGATGATCAACTACAGCAATAAAGCTCTTTAACCCCGTTATTATATCCATAGTCTTGGCTCAATTGTTTCGATAATCGAAACACTGTGTTTCAAAATCAGCATCTTATCATTGTATCAAGAAAAAGTATAATAGCATCCCAAGAAAAATTTGAGTTAAGCATGAGAGCGTAAGCTAGGCTGAGTGGGTAAGTTATGATGGAAGATGTTGAACTAAAAGCACCTAAACCAAGTCGTATTCTGAAGTTAGAAACAGATACTAGACAAAGGCAAGTCACTATTGTTTATAAGCAAGATGGCGGTGGTCCGTTTCGAGTCGCGATGTTAGGTTGTGGTGGTACGTCTGATAAAAACCAAAGAATGGTCGGTGATGCCATAGGTGCGCTTAAACCCGAAGAGCAACCCGATGCTGTTGTTTTATTGGGTGATAATTTTTATCCAAATGGCTACAAAGAATCTAGCGACTTAGTCCGCAACTTAGATGAGCCCTATCAGGAAGTTGATGCACACTTTATTCTTATCGATGGCAACCATGAGCATGGGGTTGCTTATTTAACTGCGATGGTTTCCGGCAGATTCAGCACTGTGAATAAACTGATTAATGATATGTCGCGAAATGATGTATCAAACCATGATACAAATAAATTTCATATGCCAAACGATTATTACATTATCACCGTAACACAAGAGCTTGAAAAGCACCCAGAGCAAGTCATTATAGCTCTCGACTCAAATACATTTCCTTATGATAGAAAACAGCAAGAATGGTTTATCACAGTATTACGTGACGTAGAAGATTCACAAATTACCATTGTTTGCCATCACAGTGTAATGACATACGGCAAGCGACACAAACAAGGCAGAAAATACGAAGATGATGCAAATAAATACCGAAAAAAGTTTACTGAACAAGTAGAAGGTACCGGCTTTTGGGCATCACAAAACAAAGTTTTTAAACAAGCATTTTATCATTGCGTCCGGTCTGCAAAAAAAATGCCGACTGACATCTCATCAATATTTAGTGCGCACGATCATTATATGATGGTATCGGCTGGCAAACTCGCGAATCAATTTACTTGTGGTGGTGGCGGAGGGGCTTTACAAAAAGCAACTCAGCTTGATGCTGGCCTACAGAAGAATACTGTACATGCCTATGCAAGTAGTTTTGGTTTCGCTATTCTGCATTGCGCTTCAAATAGCCAGGCCGTACATATGTATACGGTAAATAATGGCAACACTCATTTGCTCTCAAAATCAATAATTTCCGCATCAGACAATGCATATTCAATGCGGACTTGGGAATATACTGAAACAGACAAGATAAAACGTTGTGTTGTTGCACAGCGCCAATTAGAAAAAGGGCAAATGGTTTATTCATTTACGGAAAACTCATCAACAAGAGAGCAAACAGTTAGCCTAAACTCGATGCTGACAGAGGCGATGTTTAACGACATATTACAAGGCTTAGAAGTAAGTGTTGGCGTGGATGATAGACCCATAATGAATTGTTTGCTTGACTGTTTGATTTATATTAGAGCTGTTATCCAAGATGAACAATTTGCAGTGCTAGACTATGAACGCAACCCATTATGGGAATATGTGTCTAGAATGCCCTGGAAGGAAATTGGATTTCATGTTCCTACAATCCAACAAGTGCTCAAAAGGGCTTATAAAATGATACCTGGACGTGATGATGGAAATGAATTAAAAAGAGCGGTCTCAACGGCCCTACTTAAGCTTAGTCTTATTTCAAACACGCATAAAAAAACCTCGCGGAATCATCAAAACTTTCTCCTAGTAGCAATGGATGGTTTATGCGTGTTAGACCGTGTTACTAAATATGCAAGCTATCCCGAGGAGCTTATACCAAATAAATTAGCACAATTGCCAGATAACCGTTCTGAAAAAAGCCGTTACATACAACTAGAATATTTTAAAAATCAACTAGACAAATGTTATACTTGCGAATCATTAGTTAAGTATTTTAATGAAGTGGTCATCTTTCTACCTAACATACTTAAGGAAAACTCTAAAGAATTAGCCGAGGCCTTATTAGCCTCTCTATTTCCAATTATTGAGTTATTTGATGCTAAAACTGCAGAACAGCAATACCATACAGTGGTGGGCTTATATAAAAAAGTAAGCAAAGGGCTCTTGTTTGCCTGGGGGTTACAAGCATGTTTACACTTACAATGGTCTATATCAATTAATAACTATAGCAAAAATGTGGTTGCGCGTTACTTGTCTTTAATAACATCAAGTCAGCATGGTTTCTATGCTCAAAACAACATGTATATTAAGCGTGTCATGGAAAATATGATCGATGAATTGCGAGATTTCGATGACGTCTGTATTCCTGAACTATATAAAGCATGTAGTATTTTTAATTTGGATATAGAAGGCGATAAGAAATTTACGGTATCTAAAAAGCACATGCAAAAAATTGAATGGTTACTCCAAAATTATAAAGGTCACGATAAGATGGTAGAGCAGCAAGAGATGAACCATCGCGGCGACCCCCCCTCTGCTAGAAAAAATGAACCCGCCGGTGGTTTATTTATGAATTAGATATTATAGTGGCTTACTAGAGGGCATCTCTCGAAAGAGGTTTTTTCACTTAAAACGTCACTCCAGCGTACCCCTAGGGCACAGGCAGGCTGGGGTCTAGGATATTACCTGGATTCCAGCCTGCCTGTGCCCTAGGGGTACGCTGGAATGACGTTTCCTGCAGGAAACGAATTTCGAGAGATGCCCTAGAGAGCCACCTAACACCTAATTAATAGCAATCGATCCAATAAATCGATTAATTTCTTCTATTGCCTGTTCTGCATCCGAAACAAGTCCACCCAATTGTAAAAACCCATGCACCATGCCAAGATAACAGTGGTAATCTACATCAACACCAGCTGTGCGCAACGCCTCAGCATAAGCCTTAGCTTCATCACGCAATGAATCGTATTCTGCTGCGATGATCAAAGTCGGTGGCAAATCTGCCAAACTGTCTGCAAAAATAGGTGAAATTAAAGGGTTTTTTAAGTGACTATTGTTCGGGTAATATGTTTTGTAATACCATTCAAGATCAGATTTGATGACTAGACTTTCTTGTTCTGACATATTGATGGACTCATGACTTAACGTAAAATCAATGACGGGTTGTAATAGAATTTGGCCAACAATGGGTAATTGATTAAATTTATCACGATTAAGTAAGGCGACGACAGCCGCTAAATTCCCACCGGCACTTTCACCGCTGATAAATAACTGGTCTTTGAAACAAGCATATTCTTCAGCATGATCATAAGCCCATTGCGTGGCTGCCATAACATCTTTTACTGCAGCAGGAAAAGGCATCTCAGGTGCCAATCGATAATCAACAGAAAACACCGTGCATTGAGTTAAATTAGCAAGTTTTCGACAAAATGGGTCTGCGGCGGCAACACTGCCTTTTACAAACCCACCACCGTGAAAATACATTAATACCGATAATTCACGCATAAGGTCAGGAATATAGATGCGTATTGGCACCTCTGCATCATCTGTTATTACCACCTCATCAATGATATCAGCGACATCTTCAACAGTCCCTGTCAACGCGGGTTGCCATAGCGCCTCGACGTTCTGCCGAACCTGTTCAATCGGCAACTGCCACTGTGGTTTAGTTGTGTTAGCAAGCTTTGCATCGATTAGCTTTTTTAGTGCGGGGTTTAGAGGCATATTCAGTCCTTTCAGCTCTAGCAAATATTCATGCACAAGATAGCATATAACTGATTATTTTAGTATCATATGCAGCATAATTTGGAGTATAGGTATGTCTAGAATATTAAACATCGCAGCATATAAATTTGTCCCGCTTGATGAGGGTTTATTGTCTGAGCTTCGCGCTGACTATTTAGAAAAAACCCGCGCCTGGGAGTTAAAAGGCACAATCTTATTAACACCCGAGGGAATCAATGTCTTTATTGCCGGACCTGAGTCGACCATTAATCAGTTACGTGAGCTATTATGTGAAACGCCTGTGTTTAATGATCTTTATTACAAAGAAAGCTGGTCAGACAAACAACCCTTTAAACGTATGTTGGTTAAAGTGAAAAAAGAAATTATTGCGTTTGGCATAGATACAGTTAACCCAGAAAAACAAGCTGCACCTTATATTCGGCCTAAAGAGTTTAAACAATGGTATGAGCAAAACAAAGATATGATTGTGCTTGATACACGTAACGATTATGAAATTGCAACGGGTACATTTAAAAATGCTGTTGATTTAAATTTAAAGCAATTCACCGAATTTCCGAAAGCAATCGAACAATTGCCTGAAGAGGCTAAACAAAAACCCATCGTCACTTTTTGCACAGGTGGTATTCGCTGTGAAAAAGCAGCTGAATATATGCGGCAACAAGGATTTGAACAGGTCTATCAGTTGGAAGGCGGTATATTAAATTATTTTGAGCAATGTGGACAGGATCACTACCAAGGCGAATGTTTTGTGTTTGATAAGCGTGTTGCGCTTGATGCTGACTTAGAAGAAACTCGAACCGTACAATGTTTTGGGTGCCGCCAACCATTGAGTCATGATCAGCAACAACAGTGGCCTAACGAGTGCCCACACTGTGGTGCTGATAGTGAAATGCGCGGGTGATGCCCATTCTATACAGTTTTCGTCGCTGCCCTTATGCCATTCGTGCACGGATGGCGCTCGACTATTCGGAAATCCAAGTCGAGCACCGTGAAATCCTATTACGCGATAAACCCAAAGAAATGTTAACCATTTCACCTAAAGGCACTGTGCCCGTATTGCAGATTTCAGATAGTCAAATTCTTGAACAAAGCCTAGACATCATGCAGTGGGCCCTCAGCATTAACGACCCAGAGCGGTGGTTGCCGAAAGAACCAACGACTCAACCAGACATTGACCACCTTATTTCGACCAATGACAATCAATTTAAGCCTCAATTAGATCGTTACAAATACCCTGATCGTTATCCAGATGCACCTCAATCAGACTATCGTCAACAAGGTGAAACATTTTTACAGCTATTAGAAGAGCGATTAGCTTGGCAAACCTATCTATGCGGCGACCATGAAACGCTTGCTGATAATGCTATTTTCCCCTTTATCCGCCAATTTGCGCGGGTAGATTTTGACAGGTTTAGTCATGCACCCTACCCAAAACTGTATCAATGGCTGCAAGGGTTTGAACAATCAACTCGTTTTTTATCTGTCATGCAGCGTTATCCAACCTTTAAATCTTCAACGTAACCGATTAAACTATCGGCCAGCCAAAAAGGGAGCATAATGGTTATGAGTACGGACGCTGTTGATCTCAAACGTCGTGATTTTCTAGTTAAGGCAACAACCACTATGGGCGCTGTCGGTGTTGCCGCTGTTGCGGTACCCTTTGTTGGATCAATGATGCCTAGCGCTGAAGCGGAATCATTGGGTGAACCGGTAAAGATTGATATTGGCGGGATGAAGCCAGGTGATCAACTCACCGTAGAATGGCGCGGTCGACCCATTTGGGTGATACGCCGCACTCAAGAAGCCCTCGCAAGCCTGAAAAAAATAGAAGATCGTCTACGTGACCCCGATTCAAAAGTAGAACAACAACCTGACTATGCTAGAAATGAAATGCGTTCAATCAAGCCAGAATATTTAGTATTGGTCGGCGTGTGTACACATTTGGGTTGTTCACCCACCTATCGCCCCGATGAAGGTGGTGTGGAAGAGGATTGGCCGGGGGGGTTCTACTGTTCTTGTCATGGTTCAAAATTTGATATGGCAGGTCGCGTATTTAAAGGTGTGCCAGCACCCATTAATTTAGAAGTACCACGCTACGCCTTCTTGGATGATAAAACACTGATCATCGGAACAGAAAAGCAACCTCAAAAACAAAAAGCTTAAAGTAAGGAAACATAAGCATGTCGAATGAAAAGTCTCGGTTTATGACATGGATCGATGATCGCCTGCCGGTCACCGAAACTTGGAATAAACACGTTGGTAATTACCAGGTCGCTAAAAGTTTAAATTTCTGGTATTTATTTGGCGTATTTTCGTTGCTTGTGTTAGTTAATCAAATTGTCACTGGCATTTGGTTAGCCATGTATTATACCCCAACAGCTGCTGGCGCATTTGACTCTGTGCAGCATATTATGCGTAATGTTAAATATGGCTGGTTATTGCGTTATATGCATTCAACCGGTGCTTCAGCATTTTTTGTCGTGGTATATTTGCACATTTATCGCTGCGTGATGTATGGATCATATAAAAAACCACGTGAATTATTATGGTTAATTGGCATGGTGCTTTATGTAATTTTAATTGCAGAAGCGTTCACCGGTTATGTATTACCTTGGGGACAAATGTCTTATTGGGCAACCCAGGTGATAGCGTCACTCTTTAAATCTATTCCAATAATAGGTGAACATGTCGCCGTATGGGCACAGGGTGACTACAAAGTGTCAGGCGTGATGTTGCACCGATTCTATGCCTTACATGTGATTGCTATTCCGTTTGCCATTGTGGGCCTGGTTATTTTTCATCTTTCAGCTTTGCATAAAACTGGGTCCAACAACCCTGATGGTATTGAGATCAAAGAACTGAAAGATGAAGATGGGAAACCAAAAGATGGTATTCCATTTCACCCCTATTACACGGTGAAGGATTTGTTAGGTGTCGTCGTCTTTTTAATCATCTTCTCTGCAATTTTGTTTTTTGCACCAACCATGGGCGGCTATTTCTTAGAACCTGACAACTTCTCACCCGCCAACCCACTTGTAACACCCGAACACATTGCGCCTGTTTGGTATTTAGCGCCTTTTTATGCCATGTTGCGTGCAATACCTGATAAAATATTTGGTGCATCATTAATGGGTGCTGCAATTGCATTTCTGTTCGTCTTACCGTGGCTTGATCGTAGTCCGGTAAAGTCAGTTCGTTATAAAGGCATTTTATCAAAGATTGCATTAACCGTGTTTGTTATCTCCTTTATCGCATTAGGATTTTTTGGCACCCAAGCGGTCACCCCTCTTTATGTCTGGTTAACACGCTTTTTTACCGTCTTATATTTCGCTTTCTTTATTCTAATGCCGTTTTACACACGCTATGAACACATTAAACATGTGCCAGAAAGGGTGACCTATCATGATTAAGCCGCTACTCATTGTTCTTTCATTGTTGTTACCTCTATCAGTATTTGCTATTAGTTCGCCAGTAAAACTAGAAAAAGCTAACGTCAATGTTCACGATAAAGCCTCTCTTGAGCGCGGTGGTAAATTTTTTGCGAGCAATTGCTTATCTTGTCATGCACTACAATACACGCGATATGATAAATTGGTACAAAGCGTTGGTATCACCTACGATAAAATGCCATTAAAAGATCAAGATTGGTGGTTTGGCGTCGCACCGCCAGATTTATCATTAATCTCGCGTCAGCGTGGTGCAGATTGGTTATATACTTATTTACATGCATTTTATGCTGACCCAAGCCGTGAGTTAGGTAGTAATAATTTACTTGTGCCTAAAAGCGCAATGCCGAATCCTTTTATGGGCCTCCAGGGTAAGCAAGTGCTAACTGTAGACGCAAAAAAACTGTATACTAATCGCGACTGGCGTAAACAGCATTACTTCAATGTATTAAAGCTCGAAAAGCAAGGGTCAATGTCAGCTGAACAGTTTGATAAAGCGACTAATGACTTGGTCAATTTTCTGGTCTATGTTGGTGAGCCTGCTAGAGTTGCCCGTGAAAAATGGGGCTGGTGGGTGCTTGGTTTTCTGTTTATTTTCCTAATTCTAGCCTATTTCCTCAAAAAGGAATTCTGGCGAGATATCAAATAACGCAGAACTTTTTATGCATCAAATTTGTCTCAGAAATATAAGCTATGGTCATGGCGGACCACCTTTGGTAGAAGCAGGTAATGCCATTATTGAACATGGTGATCGCGTTGCCATTATTGGTCGCAATGGGGTCGGTAAATCAACACTACTGCGTTTATTTTTGGACAACTCCAACCTAGATGGTGGTGCAATTGAAAAATCTGCCGACTGCCATATTTCCATGCTGGAGCAAACAATACCTAGTGATATCAACGCAACGGTTTATGAGGTTGTCGCCGGCGAACTTTCTAATAACGACTATGAAGATTGGGATATACAGCACCGCGTCGAAGCGATTATCTCGCAAATGCAATTAACCGGCGATATTTGCTTTTCTAAATTATCGGGTGGCTTAAAACGCCGCGTGTTGCTAGCAAAATGTGTCGTTTCAGATCCCGATGTCTTGTTACTCGATGAACCAACAAACCATTTGGATATCGAAGCAATTTTGCGCCTAGAAAAATTTCTGCAGAACTACAGCAAAACCATTATTTTCATCACCCATGATCGCAGCTTAATGCAAAGCCTCGCAACCAAAATTATTAATATCGATAACGGACAGTTAATCTGCTGGAGCGGAAAATACCATGATTTTCTTCGGCATAAGGAAACATTAATTGCCGCAGAAGATAAAGCCAATGCCTTGTTTGATAAGCGGCTATCACAAGAAGAGGTTTGGATCCGGCAAGGGATAAAAGCAAGGCGTACCCGAAATGAGGGAAGGGTAAGGGCGTTAGAAAAAATGCGCCTGCAACACAGCCAGAGGCGCCAGCGCTTAGGAACGATGAACTTTTCTGAGCAAGTTATGCAAGCATCCGGAAAACAAGTATTCGAAATTAGTAAGGCTAGTTTTAGTTATGGTGATCGGCAGATAATAAAATCTTTTTCATCCATTTGTTTGCGCGGAGATAAAATCGGGATTATTGGCGAAAACGGCACAGGAAAATCAACATTAATTAACCTACTGTTAGGCAATATTCAGCCAACATCCGGCACAATTAGACAAGGCTCTAACTTAGAGGTCGCCTTTTTTGATCAGCAACAAAAAGAGTTGGATCTAGATAAAACCTTAGTCGAAAATATCGCCGGGGGTAGAGAGACGGTAACCATTGGGAAACAAACTAAGCACGTTATTAGCTATTTGCAAGACTTTCTCTTTAGCCCAGAGTATGTGCGCAAACCCGTAAAACTGTTATCCGGCGGTGAACGTAATCGTGCGCTACTCGCTAAGCTTTTTTTGAAACCCAGTAACGTGCTAGTTTTAGATGAGCCAACCAATGATTTAGACATAGAAACATTGGAGTTATTAGAAGAAAAATTAAGCGAATACCCGGGAACGCTACTGTTAGTCAGCCATGATCGAGAGTTTTTAAACAACCTCGTTACACGCACTTATGTATTACCAGGGGATGGAAGTGTGCAAGAATATGTGGGTGGTTATGATGATTACGTCCGGCAGCGTCCACAGCTAAAAAAAATTGTTAGAACGACCGAGAAAAAATCATCCATAAAAGAAATTAAGCCACCCATGCCGAACAAGCAACGCATAAAAGAATTAAGAGAGATCACTAAACGAATCGAAAATTTAGAAAAAAAACAAGAAAAACTACATGCAGAGATGGGGTTACCCGATTTTTATCAAAAACCCAAAGACCATATCACTAAAACTCAAGAACAATCAGCATCAATAACAACAGAGTTAAAAGAAGCTTATGCGTGCTGGGAAGAATTGGAATCTTAATTAACAGGCTATGTGTGGCATCGTAATTGACACCAGCAGCAATCTTAGAA
>SDBT01003838.1_pt1 | contig 25815 bp, 32 predicted proteins | sample 2277101 | NCBI WGS metagenome assembly SDBT01 (sample SAMN10404973, study PRJNA504765) | marine sediment metagenome | isolation source: marine sediment core GS10_PC15, 103 cmbsf | place: Arctic Ocean: Southern Knipovich Ridge | collected 2010 | reverse complement strand
TACAGTAGTACCCCCCAGAATTGCAAGGCCGATTTTTTCAACGAGGCAGGCAGGTTTCTAATCTCGCTGCCTATCTACTGGACAGGCCCAAGCACCCCCGAATTACGTGTGAAAACCGCAACAGTGTACCTGCGCGAATCGATCACGATTGCATTGACAGACAGCCCTGATTATTTCATTGAGGGTCTACGTGGCGCAACAGTGTTCTGTGCTGCCCCTTACGGACAGACAGACCCTGTTATGTGCAAGCTCACAAGCTCGATGTGTGACAACATCAAAGTATTCAGCGAGTCAGAATCGATCTGGCCCCCCAAGCTAAGAAATGTTGAGGTTGCAGTTAATGGCTAGAGTCAAAATCAAAATCGAGGTTACAGAGGAACTAAAAGCGCGAATACAAGAGAAATCATCGAGGGTAGGCCTCTCAATGTCTGCCTACCTACGAACACTAGCAATAAAGGACTTAGACGATTGATGCGCCAGCGAGTTAAACAGACACACCCCCCGTGAATGGTATACTGCAAGCGGATTGAACATTTTGAATGTGAACAGTGAAAGTGAATTTAAGCTCTGAAGGATAAAAAATCTAATGACCAACATCACAACAATTCGTGAACACGGTCTAGTTAGCCCAGTCGATGGCGTTGTCTTACATGATACAGAGGTGCGTTTACCTGTCCTGACTCTGGCGCAAGCTAACAGTCAGACAGGATCGCCAGGTAAGTTGGTGAAACTTGATACAGGTGAGGAATTTGACGGCCTCAAGGTTGTGCCTATTATGATCCAAGCGATTCGCCAGCGCTGGCCAGAGGGTAAACAGCCAATGGATGGCCCAAGCACCTGCATGAGTATCAATGGCCATACCCCCGTGCTAATTATGCCGAATGGCGATGATTCAGATTCTCAGAACATTGATGGTGACGGCCTCGTTGTTGCAGATTGCGAGACCTGCCCATTCTTTGCAAAGAGCGCGTTTGCAAATGACGCAGACGCAGGCTTTTGTAGCCCTGAGTACGTGGCAGTTATAATGCTCGACACTGGCGAACCTGTCTTAATTCGCCTGCGTCGAACGTCATTGCGTCTGGCCACTGCGTGGGGCAATGCGTCGATGTTCCGCCAGCGCGTTTTTGATCTATGGGTTGAATCCAAGGTCTCTAGTGGGGGATTCCCGTATTACAACCTTAAAACCCGTCCCCTGTCTGCTGACCCCGTACACGATGAATACGTGCAGATGGTCAACACTGCGCAGACGCTCATTGATACTATCGAACCTGGCGACATTTATGGGTCGATGGTAGTTGACGATTAACTAGCAAGCCATAACCTGACTTGTTAATTATCAGGGGCAGGATTAACACCCTGCCCCTTTTTGGTGGATGCGATGAATGAACAATCAATAGCAGACTGGATCGCTGCAGGCGAAACTGAACTTTCCCCAGATAACACCCTGACTCATTTGCGTTTCAGGTCGTTTGTTTCCTCATCTAAAGGTCGCAACAGGAAACCGCGTCAGCGACTGCAAGAGGTTGAACTGGTATGCGATACCTCAGATAAAAAGTTCGCCTGGGTGTCCTATCACTTGTTTCAATTCGATGTAAAGGCTACAGAGGCTTACCCGTATTCAAGTCTTGACGGCCTGGCCCTTGAGCAAAAGTTAATGCAGGATATCAGGGGGTGCGCTCGATGATTCCCCAACTGCAGCATAACAAGGCCCCCTCTTATCAGTTCAACTGGCACCTGGCAACGCTTTGGATGTGCGCATTCTCGCTGCCCAGGGTGCAGGCCCAGTCAGGGAATATCCTGACTCTGGGTATTGTTGACGCTCAACACTACTGGCGCAGGATCGCGCAACGCCATCGATTAACCCAAAAAGAAGTGCAGACCCTTACGGATGTAATGGACACGGCAACGAGTATGATGGTTTCAGTCAACAGAGGCGCGCAATGGTTGAACGACAGGACACAAGCTCTGACCTGGGCAGGCTAGGCAGCAGAACACGCGGATTCTTAGACGTTATTGCAGATGGTGTTGCAGACGGTCTGACTCAACGCGCCATAATGGACAGAATAAAGACTGAAAGCCTGGCAACAGAGGGTAAGTCTCAAGGTATCCGCAAAATCGAACTATCTGCAGCTATCAGGTTTATTAATAATGAACCCGTGCAGCGATCCCCTGACCCTCGATTCATCAACAGAGGCAAGAGCCTTGATACTTCGCGTTTCGCGCCTCTGGTGGGCAGTACATCACTTAAGGCATTTACTCATCACATCGAAGTTAAAGACGCAGACGGTAAGACAGTGCGCTTTATTTCGATTGTCTCAGATGAGGCCTTGAGCGATGACGAATTATTCGCAGACGCTGCAGACATTATTGAAGACTTATACGGTGAATCAGGTGAATTCACATTCATAAATGCAGGCGGAATTTTTAACCCAGAGCTATTGTAGGAATGAACAAATGCCAGAAATTAGAATGATGTTTTGTAGGTCAGCGGATATTGTCGAAGGCGATATCACGCGCCTGGTATTGCTTGCAAAAATAGGATGCCTGCCTGGTAGCCCTTGCGGTCTGCAGGATCAAAAAACACCCCCGCCAGGTTGGATTGATGGCGCGATTAAACGTCAATGAGTAACTTACCAGTCATCCTGCAAGAATTAGATATTGATATCGTGTATGTGCTGCCTGCCTTGCGTCAGATCAAGGGGTCAATTGTGCCAGGGCGATTACTTAACAAAAAGAATGCAATGGTTATCTCTGCAAACCAATCAGAGACTGAAAAACTGTTAACCTTCATTCATGAGCTCTTGCATTTATTGCGGCCTGAATGGTCAGAGGCGAAAATTAGAATCGATGAACATAGAATCTGTGCAATCCTGAACTTACTGCGTTTCTGTATCCATTGTCAGGATGCAATGATATGAGACCCCCCCACTATCTAGCCAAAAACGCAAAAGTTGAATCCCCAACCCATCTAATATTTTTTGACTGTGAGACTAAACCTGTCGATATATCGCCAGGGGTCACAGAGGCGCGTTTTTGGTTTGCCTGGGCCTGTTACACCAGGCGACAGAAAAACGGATGGACTAAGCCAGTCTATGAAATATTCTACGATACCAAAGAACTTTGGGACTGGATTGCAAAGCATTTGTACGCCAGGACTCGTTTGCTAATTTTCGCCCATAACATGGGTTTTGATTCATCTGTTAGTCACGCATTCGATGCGCTGTATCAAAAGGGCTACAAAATAAAAAATCCCATCCTTGACGATCCACCTACCTGGATACCCTTTTACCAGTCCTGCACCCAATGTGCAGACCTAGACAAGCGCTGCAAGTCACATGGGTCATTGGTACTTGTGGATACTCTGAATTGGTTTCGTGTCCCCCTGTCTGTCCTGGGTGATTCTGTAGGACTGCCCAAGCTCGAAATGCCAGACTATGACGCAGATCATGATTTGTGGATCGAATACGCAAAACGCGATGTTGATGTGATTCGCCTCGCGATGACTCGCTACCTGGACTTTTTGCGATCCCAGAACCTGGGCAACTTTGCAAAGACGCTGCCAGGTCAAGCCTTTGCAGCATTCCGCCATCGATTCAAGAAACATGATATATTCATCGATGATAACGAAAAAGCCCTTGGGCTTGCGCGTAGGGGCTACGTGGGGGGCCGTACAGAGGCGTTTTACCTGGGTGACGTGTCCAATGTCTATTGCTACGATATCAACTCTATGTATCCAGCAGTGATGCAAAAGGCTAGATACCCAACCAAGCTGGTAGGCTACTACACCAGGGTTGACGCCCAAACAGTCAATGATATGACAAAAGAATATTCTGTGATGGTCTCGTGTACGGTCTCACCTAGAGCGCCTTACATCTACCACAAACTTGATGGCAGGTTGGTTTTCCCATTAGGAACATTTGATACGGTATTAAGTACCCCTGAATTTATAGAGGCTTACGCAAGAAACGAAATCAAAAACGTGATCGCTGTTGCAAGATATGAAAATGCGCGACTGTTTACCGAGTACATCAATTTTTTCTGGGAATTGAGACTAAAAGCAAAAGCGCAGGGTGATGAGGCCACAAGCTATATGGCCAAACTGTTTCTGAATTCGTTTTACGGTAAGTGGGGGCAGTCAGGCAGGGTGTTTGAGGATCGTGAAACAGTTGAGGATATGACCCCCCTATATCAAACGGTCTACGACCATGACACCAAAAAACAGCGAACCATCAGACGTGTTAACGGTCTCGTGCAGGAATTAATAAAAGAACCCGAGTCAAGGGACTCACACCCTGCAATCGCTGCGCACGTGACAGCCCAGGCGCGATTAATGCTCTGGGATTACATCAAGTTAGCAGGCCGTGAAAATGTCTACTACACAGACACTGACAGCCTATTTGTAAATGAACGCGGTCACAGGAACCTGTCTGAATTGGTGGGCGATAATCTGGGCCAAATAAAACTAGAATGGCGCGCAGAACATCTGCAGATTCGCAACCTGAAAGATTATTCTGTAGATGGCAGAGACAAGATAAAAGGCGTTAGAAAAAACGCAGTACAACTTGAGGTTGATCTATATGAGCAAGATAGTTTCGAGGGTCTGCGCGGTAAGATTCAACGAGGCGATCTAAACAGTCAGCGAATATCGAGAATTACGAAACGCTATTATCGGACGTATCACAAAGGACACTTGCAGGCCGATGGCTCGATTAAACCTTTTGTATTAGAGAGGGTAGAAAATGCCTAATTTTAGATATAGTTTCAGGGCAACAGATGGCAGGCTTTTAGATGGTAATTTTTCAGCTTAAGCCTATGGGCAGGAAACCCGGCAGAGTATCAGTCGATGCTCACACTAGGGGATTCCCGAAACGCCCTAAGTCTCGTTTGTAGCCTGCACCTGGCGTTTAAGCCTGTTGACTATGTTGCGTTTCATTCTGCTAATTTCCATTTGGGATACATCGAACAGAGGCGCAATTGCTTTTTGTGTCCAACCCTTACAAATCAACTCTATTATTGTCTGTGAACGGGGGTCAAGCCTAGACACGAGCTCTTTGAAAGTCTCGCGCTCATAGTGCCAAGCATCCCAACTATCAGTTGGCGGCTCTGGATAGTCCAGAGGGTCATTGCTGGCCTGGACTTCTAGCCTGTAACTGGGGTTAGCGTCTGCAGTGTCGATGTATTTATCCTCTGACGCGTTTCCGTTACCGTCAAAAGTAACGCGTGGCAGTAGTTCCCAATCTTTGGTGCGCTGTGCCTCTGTATAGAGTATTCTGCTGACCTTTACAATTGATCCGTGATCCCTGCAGAAATTCCAGATGGCCCATTGACAGTTATACTGCGCCCAGGTTGCGAATGTGCCTTTTGATTCATCCCACTTTGTGGCAGCGACACACAACCCCTTCATAGCTATCTGGTATTTATCTTCAATGGTCAGCGCGTATTCTTTTGGAGTGTAGGTTTTGCCTGCAACCTTCCAAGCTAGGGGCTTGAACTTCATAACCATTTCGCGTTGCGCGCCTGTCATTTCTTTTGTCATTAATCCACCAAACTCACTGAGATTACCAGAGCTAAAATCAATACTACAAAAGCCCAGATCGCGCCTGCGATGAACTTATGCCAGAACCCACCAACAAAGCCCATGCATTCTAGCAGCGCTAGCCCCACCATATAAAGATTCTGCGAGCAGGGGCTGCGCCTTCGTCTGCAAATGTTATCAAATCCCCTGTTGTGCGCCCAGTGTCACCGTTTGCAGATCGTAGTCTGATACCTGCGCAAAGGTTACCCGTGATCGTTGCATCAGAGGCCGTTATAGTCGAGCCTGCGTCAACGAATCCCTCAAGGTCTGAACCAATGCTGACGAATTTATAAACGTAGTCAGTGGCAGAACTCTTTGCGTCCGGTGTCCCATCTGTTGCCAGAGTTACATCTGATCCTGCAGTGCGTTCTCTTATTCGCTGTTCATCTACTGGTGAGACTTCTTCCCAGAGACTGTACCAGGTGCGCGTAGTATTTCCGCACGCCTTGCGGTTAAATATCGCGTGTTCCATTGTGCTTTCAATGGCGCTTAAATAGTTGATTGTAATTTGAAAACTATGGTCATCCGTAGCAACGCCAGCGACTAGGAAATTTTCGCAGGTGTCACCGCCAGAGGACTTGTGAATATAGTCATCTGCACCTGATTGCACCTCAACATCGCAGTCAACTGCTGCAGATGTAACTGCCCAATCATTATTACAATCATCGGTTAGGACAGACCCCCCGGTTGCGCAGTCGTCTAAGTCATCTGTGATGGTTGTTGCGTGTCTTATGCGTGGGACAACTGGCAGATCGTCAGGTATAAATTGCTCATGGTTGCTAGTCCTGAATTGATCTGCCAAAAAGTCTAAATATCGCTGATGCGTGCCAGGTGGGTGCTCACCTGCCAGGGTAGCAGTCCTGATTATTCGATAAGTTTCCTGATAAGCGCCTCTGACAGAATCTGCTGCCCTGTGCGTGGTCAGGTCGAAATCTTCAGACCTGAACAGGCCATCACCAAAAAAGAAATTCAAGCGCTTATCGATTCCAGGCCTGAGACTTGCTGCCTGCAGGGTCTGGGTGTTGTCTGCGTGGATCGTTGCCAGGTCAAACATCACTGCAGAAAACGTGCCAGGGGTCAGCGTCTTATCGAAACCAATTTCAAGCGCTGCAAGCTCTGCAGCGCGCAGTAGGCGTGAAGGGTCTGCAGGAACACATAAAAGAATATCTGGGCCTGTCTGCGCTGAACTGTATGCGAATAGCCCCCACTGTTTTAATAGTTCAGGCCTGGCCAGGGGAACGTTGAAACTTTCAGGCCTAAAATCGTATCGCGATCCTACTATCTGTTCGCGCCTTGGGCCATCTTGGGTTTGATCGTCTGGGCCATCATCGTATACCTGCCACTCGCGTATACAGTATTCGACTATCCCAGGCGTTACCTGGGCCACGATCACTGGCGCACTGGCAGCAGAGGCCGTCATGATCTGGCCTGCTACCATGACTCCGATGATGGCAAGAATAACAGCACCCAGGATTGCACCCAGTCCTGTTAAAAAGCGATCCACTTTTTGATTATTCTCTGATGATGTCAAAATAGACTACCCCTGAAATTTGCGTCACAGTTCCCGTGACTGTGCCTATATCCAGACTGGCCCAGTCGCCAGCGTCAAAAGTTGCGTTAGAGATTGCGCCGTCATCCTCTGCGCCGTCATTATCGCAGGTAATAGTTGCATCGAAACTGACAGGGCTGTCACCTGTCGCGCCTCGTTCCTCAATATCGATGACAACAGACTCTGCTGAGTCTGCAGGGTCAACGATACAGTGAACATCTGTAATTGTGATTCCCCACTGCAGTTTTCCAAGCAGAATATTATCAGCGTCAACAGGCGACTCAACAGTAAAAGAAATCGAGCGCCTGGTGTCGAGTACATCAGCGCCTGCGCCAAAAATCAGTTGGTCTGCTGTCGTGTCGTGGGCTATTTCGCCATCTGCGTTAACTGTCGATCCCGTACCGTTGACAATCTCGATAGACGTTGCGCCACCAAAATCATGAACGCCAGTGAAGGTGTCACCGTCTGCCTCTGCAATGTTGGCAACGTCTGATAACTGCGCCTCTAGTAAGGCTTTGGTTGTGACCGTGCATTCGATCTGGGTGCCTGTCACCTCATACATGCAGAGGCCTTCGTCTGTCAACGTTCCCTCATTCAAACTGAGCGTGTCACCAGTCAGGTTTAGTAACGTGCCTGAGACCGCCAAATTTAGATGATCGCTAACATCGAGGGTGCCTGTTACCTCTGCGCCTGTCAAAATAATAGGGTCTTCTGTGTAGTCTAAGACTACGTTAACCTCTGTTGATGGTGAGCTCGTAAGGTCAAAACCAGGCCCAAAATCAAGGGTAGCAGTAGCAGCATCGACAGTAGCCTCGGCCTCTTGCAAGATAATAGCAGCACCCCCACCACTGGTGGTAGTTCCGCAACTAAATGCGTTAGTAGTAGTGTCATAATTAAGGTGGTTTCCCCCGCTATCGTCACAGTCACCAAGCGCGGTATATGTGAAAGTGCCTGCGCCAGACCCCAGAAATAAATCATCATCTGCAATTTGATCGTCAGGAATAGTCAGGACAGCATCAACGCCAGGATCAGTGGGGAACGTTAAACGTGATTCGATGGTGTCAACTGTCGATCCTTCGATTATCAAGGTTGTGCCTGCGTCTGTCCCATCGACAAAACAAGAGGCCGTTAGGCAGTCGCCTACTGCCTCAATGTCACCTGACCCCCCACCACCAGTTACGCAGCTATCAAAGGGTGTCGCGTCATCCTCAAGAGTGCAGGTTATATTGCTGGTGACTGCTGCAGGCGCAACAATCGCAATGAAATTACTTCCGTTAGAATCATTCTCATGAAATTCTAAGGTATTCTCATCATCTATTTCTATATCGCCCAATACCCGTAAGTTGATGGTGCCACCACCATTTAGATTGCGAATTTTTATGTCTACGTCAGCAGCTTTTGATATATCGAAATCCAGCGAATCATTGGTGTCATTGGCGAAAATATCCCAAGTCTCAGTTGGACTAGCGAAAGTTAATATAGGTGAATTACCGCTACCGTCTGCAATTCTGATCCCGCTACTAGTCGATATGAATAAAACACCCCCAGATATGGTGTCGCCTGTATTTTGTACATAGCTGTCTACAATTTCAGTTGTGCCAATACAGTTGGTGCAATTCAGGTCAACAGCATCGAGGGTAACTGCTGCGTTTTCTGATCCAGAGCCAACAACCGCTATTGTCGAACTGCCAGCGTCTGCAACTGTTGCAACAAAATTTCCTGTCGTGTCAGTCGCCAGGGCTACGGCATTCGCTGACACTGCCCCCGTTGTTTCGAGATCGACTGCAGCGCCAAAGTCCCCAGACTCTGGCGTGTCATCATCAGCAGTGCAGCTTTCAACTGCGCCTGCTGCGTCAACGCCTAGGGGATACTGATTTGCAGCACAGTTGCCACCATTGGCAGAGAGCGCATCTGCAGTGTCAGAACTGGGCCAGTTGTTACCCAGAGCAATCAGCATCTTGTCTGCAGCACTCTCTGTGAAAACTGAGTTAGTGTCCCCAGTCGTGGCAATTTCGCCCAGGTCTATTGAATCATCACCCCCGTCATCGCCAATATCAAAAGTAATGGCGCTGCCAGCGCCAGAGGCCGTGCATCCTTCAACTGCCCCTGCTGCGTCAACGCCTAGAGGGAAGTTACCCGCTCCACAATTCGCGCCATTGGCAGACAGCGCATCTGCAGTATCAGCACTGGGCCAATTATTGGCCATCGCAATCAGCACCTTATCTGCAGATGGTTCTGTGATTATATTGTTTGTGTCCCCGGTGATCGCAATTTCGATCATATCCACTGATTCATCTGCAGCATCATCCAATAAGTCTAAGATGATCGCAGACCCCCCTGCGCCAGATAGATCGTTACCGCAACCCCAGACAGGGGTTGCAGTAGTGTATTTCAACACTTGCTGATCGCTGCACCCATCCTGCAGGTGAAACGAGTATGCAACCTTATCTGAACTGACTACAGGAACAATCTCAACACCACCAACTGCACCCTCTGCAATGTCTAGGCCTGGGCGCTCTGCAATCGCTATCCCGTCTTTAGAGAATGTGACACGGGAATTAACAATCGCGCCACTGACTGACAGCGCGATTGCAATTACGAACAACATTACTGATACCCAGATGAATGACTGTTTAGCTGATCCCTGATTCATTTATAAGCCTCTGAATTTAAGGCCGCGTGTACTGGTGACAACAACAACCTTACCTAGTTTGAATGATCTGTTAGGGACTTTTACTCGTCCGAATCTAACTACCCTGAACGTCTGCACAGGGGTTTTCGTTCGCAGTTCAGGACTGACAGCGCTATGGGTGCGCTTATTCGTCTGTAAGTCCAACGTTACCCTGCTGACACCCTGCACCCAGGTTACTACTCTGGGACTCAGACCGATTGCAGCCTGTTGTGCGATTTTCGCCCTGATAGGTTCCGGTAATTCTGGCGTATCTTTCCTAGGCTTTGGCCCTGGCGTGGGGTCTGGCTTTGGCTTGGGTGCTGGTGGCTTTGGCCCAGGTCTGGGCTTTGGGCTTGGCTTGCCTGGTGGTTTCTTGGCTTTGGGTTTCGCAGGCACATCAGGTTTAGTTGGTGCAGGCGCAGGCGCATCTGCCTTTGCAGGCACAACAACTGGCGCAGGCGCATCTGCCTTTGCAGGGGTCAGGCCTGGTGTTAAATTCGTATCTGTCGATGGTTTCAGAGTCGTTGTTGTCGTGGTCGACGGCTTTAGCTCTGTTTTTGTTCCTGCGCCTGGCTTTAGATTTGTTGTAGTAGTTGGCTTTAATTTCGATGTTGTTGTTTTGGCTGTCGCCTCAGTCTTAGCTGATCCTGGCGAAATTGTTGACTTTGTTTCTGGATCACCAACCCCTGAACCAAATTCCTTGAAATCGAACCCCTCTGCAGCTTCTGGGTTTGAAAATATGCTGCGTGTTCTGATGACTCGCTTTTTGAGCAATCCGCCGTCACTTGTAGGCGCAGGCTTTGTGGGGGTGCCAGGCTTGCCAACTCCTGTCTGATTTGCGCCCGGTTTACCTGACCCTGATGTGCCACCAGGACTGGGCTTTAATTTGCTTTTAGTAAACAGTCCAGTTTCAGGATTCCTGGGCAGTAAGCGAGGTTTTATTTTTGCTTGTTTCGCAGTGATCGCAGTTTTGGGCTTGACCTTCACGTCAAGCTGACTCGGATTCAAGGGCTTGCGCTGCGTGGTTATGGTTTTGGGCCTTGGCGCAGGCCCAGGCTTTGGCTTAGGTTCAAACACCAGAGGCGTAGTTTGACGAGCTGGTGCGCCTCTGGGCGTCGCTGGTGTCCCTGCAGGTCTGTGCGGCTTAACAGGGGTTACCAGTGGCGCAGGCCTGGCAATTGTTATAACACGTACTTTAGGCAGCACTGGGCCTGATCCAACAGTTGCGCCAGGGGTGACCTTGAATTTTGTATTTCTGGCATTCGCGATAACTTTTTGCAGGTTGGTTTTATTGATCGCCTGCCCACTGGCTTTTAACTTCGCGATCCCTTGACCGATGGCGCGAATCAGGACAGCAGGGGGTGTTGGCAGAGGCACTGCACCTGACTGGGAAGTCCTGAATATTCGGTCATCTTCAACTTGTGATAAATACTTAAAACCAATTTCGAGTGCTGCGTCTGTCCCCCCTTTAGGATCACGTACAAATTCTCTAACCTCTTTGTCCCAACGCAGGCTAACAAGTGTTTTGACATATTCAGTATCCGTTGTCGCATCTTTTAATGCGTCATTCGTAATATCGCGCAGTCTACCTTTTGCCCCTTTGGTCTGCAGGGTGTCCAGGGTCTCTGAATGGTTCTGCAGAATAGACAGTGTTTTAGATTGCGATGGCGTAAGTTTTATTGCATCGAATTTTTCTTTCGAGTCAACAAACGCTGCAAGCTCTGCAGGCTTCAGAACTGTTACAGTCTCACCCTTACCTGAGAGCCTGCCCAGGTTTGAGGGGTCAATCTCACCTGATACAACGCCTTTGATGATCTGCTTAAATGTTGCGTTCTGCAGACCCCCTGGACTTAAATCACTTACGCGATTCGCGCCTGTCACAGTAACTAGATTTGAAACCAATAATTCGCGCTGCGATTTTGCAAAATCTTCGACACCATCCAGGTAGTCTTTTTTATCCTTACCTGAAAACTCAAGCCCTAAGCGCTTGGCCTCTGCCTCTGAAAATTTGTCTAATTCTCTTTTAATTGCTGCAGGGCTGTTGCCTAGGTCTCGCGCTAGCTCATCGAGTTTTGCGTCAACACTTTTTTGGAATGTTCCGCCCCTGGTTTTGGTGTCTTGGTCTAAGGCCTTTTGACTTATTGGTGTGCCTTTTGGCTTGGCAGGCGTGACGGTTTCGACAGGCTTTTTAACAGGTGTTTTTATGATAGCAGGCGCAGGCTTTTTAACAGGTGTCTTTGCGCGAGGCACAACGATGCCAATGTCGTCTTGCGCGCCACTAATACCGAATGCCTGCACCCCTGACGATTTAGCTTTAACACTTGCAGGCTTTGGGGTTGATGATCTTTTGGTTTCTGGCTTTGTGATGAAAGCGTTGTTTTTCTTGCGCTCTGATTTTGAACGCACAACAGACTTGATAACAATTCCCCTGCGCGTTTTCTTTTGCTCTGGGATAGGATCGCCACCAGACACCCTGATGCGCCCAGACCTGACACCCCTGGCGATTCGGTTATCCTGTCGCCTACGATCCCTGGCTCTTTGTGCTTCACGGCGTTCTCTTATCTTTTTTATGAACAGATTTTCTGCCATCACGACACCCCAAGCAAAACAAAACAGTTTGTAGTTACCAGGCTAATACCTATGCCTATAGTGATCGATGATAACAGGCCTTTGATACTCAGATCGCCCATTTAATTATCCACTATATGCCAGAGTTTTATATAGGACTCTGCAAACATTGTTGTGTTTCCTGCGTCTGACGTTCCCTGCGCCCAGTCGATTGAAGTAAAGGCATAAGGCGCAGTATTGTTTACCAGTACCGCACCCTGGAATGACAGCATTTGCTTGTCGCCTGACGTTTGGAATGTTTCAGTCGCGTTTTGGGATGTGACAGTAAAAGCCAAGTCACCGAGCTCGAAAAAATGTATCAGGGTCTGGCCCCCCCAATCGATCTTAAAGTCAGCAGCAGTGGGGGACTGAATGACTAAGAATCCTTCAAATAGATACCAGTCATCAGGGTCTAACTTAAAACTAAAAGTGGAATCCTGACTGAGTGTCGAATCAGTGGTTATGGTTTCGTCGGTGCCTTTTGAGAACACCCCAACCAGGGTTGCGTCTGAGTTGTCATTAAAGTCAAATACCCTGTTAGCAGTGGGCGCAGTTAAGGTTGTCACGCTAAAGGGCTCGCCAGACGAAAACCCAAAATTATCTTCAAATACCTGTGTAGTTGCAACAGGACAAGCCGCAAACAGATTACACCCTGACGAATTCACGCCAGCGTAAATGATGAGGCCTATAAAGAGCGCTGCAACAACGAGTATGATTCGATTCATTAGTCTTGCCAGTACCTGAGTAGTGATCCCAAACGCACGGTTGTTGTGCTTCCACTCGATGTTTCCTGCGCCCACTCAAACCCAACAGTGCCTGCAGTTGATCCCATTGTCACGTATGCTGAAAAATCGAGCAAATAAGTGTCAGTGTCTGGAATAACCAGGGCCTCTGTGTCGGTTTCGTCAAGCGCTGCATTGTCAGAGTCTTTATTTGTGCGCCATATAGCAGTTGCGCCTGTTGGTAATTCGATCCCATAAATAATATCAGGTGTCGAATCTGACACTATTAAGATTGTGCCTTCTATAACGTAGTTGGCATTTGCAGCGCCGGGAAACTGCAATTCGCTGTCAACTGCGATCACAATGTCAGTATTTTTATTCTCGCTTACAGTCTTGCGCGCAACCCCGGTTGAAACAGTATCCCAGTCTGGCAGGTTCAGAATTCGATTACCTGTCAGCCTGGGCGCTGTCATTGTCTGTGTAAAGGCCGTACCGCCTTTTAATTGAATATCATGCGTGAATGTCGGATCATCACCTGCAGGACAGGCGACAGCGTGAACTGGTAGAGGGTCTGCGAGGATGGTTGCACCCAGAAAAATCGTCACTATTAGCAGCCACAGGATAGCGCTTGAATATAGATAGTCTTTAAATCTCATCTGCCTGCCTTATTCTGTCTGTTTCTTAGTAACAAACCATAGCCCCAGAATCATAAATCCTGCAATGATGGCCCACCAACCCTCAATAAACTGTACGCCTGCCCCCACTCCAAAAACCGCGATCATTACCATCGCTGCAATTGTTGAATTTTGATCTGTTCGGACGTACACGAACCCCCCAAGAAATATTGCAGCAGCAGTCAGCAGGATAAACTTAAACGCTCTGGGGGCCAGGTCAGTTGAAGATACTGCATTGAATACGGCCTTACCTGGCCCCCCAAAGACTTGATAGCGGTCTGTGCCTGTCGAACTTAAATCGGAGTCTGACGCATCGCCAACAATGTCTGCAGACTCTGGCCCTGCACCAGAGCTAGAATCCGCGAATTCAATCAACTGGGGGCCAAGTGTTACCGTCAAGTTAGCCTGTGAATTAATCAGACTGTAAGTTGCATCATTGCTGCCTATCGTATCGATTGCAGTCCCTAGATACGTCCATGAGTTGCCAGAGGTGCCACGTTGCGTTTCTGCCAGATCGCCAGGGTTAAAGCTCCAATGTGAAACCACGTTTTCGGATTCTTCCTGCGTCCCACCATCACGAAATTCTAGTTCATATATCACACCCTCGAAACCTGCGCCAATAGAGGCAGCTACTGCGCTATTTGGCACACTGGGGTCTGTCGAGCCTGCAGCGTCTTGAGTCACCCAAGCCCCTGACTCGAAATATTGCAGCAGTAAATCAGTGCAGCAAACATCTGATATTTGCACCAGGCCGCGCACCAGGGTTTTTGAACCATCCCAGTCTGCAGCTAAAACGTCTGTACCTGCTGCATGGGCTACTTCAAATTCAATCTGCCCAGTGCCTGTGTTGGTGGTTCTTAGCGCATAGCCTGTAAAGCCTGAGAGCTTGTCAAATATATCTGCGTTAGCGTCTGGGGTGTCAGACTGTATGAGCGCCTGTATTTGGAATAGGTCGCCAGGGTCGAGGCTTGCATCATCGGGGACACTCATTGTGTCTGCGCCTGACGATTGGTGAAATACTATTCCCTGATCTGTGTACGCTGCAGCATTTCCTGAGTACATATCAAAAGCAGTATTTGCAGAGCCTGTAATGTCTACGAATGCAAAGACTGTTGAATCAGCAGCAGTCAAGTCTTGGACGATGCTTTCCACTTCAACACTGCTGGTTTTAGTGGTCAATATGTCGGTTGCAAATTGCCCAGTTCGCTGATTCGCGATAAGGCCTGCAATGTCAATTGTGAGTGCGACAGGGTAATCAGTCAGGTTGCCTGCAGTTGATTTGTTAATTGAAATAGGTGTGCGATAACAAAAATCGTTAATGTGGAATGCCAGGCCGCACGAACTGCCCTGCAGGTTTGCCAGGATCGAAACCAAGATCAGGACACCAACAGCCCAAGTCACAAGGGCCATATCGTAATTAAGTTTCAAACGCTGCCTAAGTCGCATTAGTTAAATCGCCTCGATATCCACTGAAACGCGCCGACTCCAAAAATCAACAGGGCCAGAGCCATAAAGATATTCACATCAACAAAGTCTTGGAATACGCCAGCCATCAAAAACAGAACTCCCGCAACTGCAGCAATAAATATATTTTTGATCCAACCAAAAACAAACATAAAGATAATGACTGATATTGCACCGACCATCGCGCCTGCAACTAGCTTGAGCGATCCCCCTCCCATGTGATTATTATTGAAATCATCAACCCAACCCCAGAGGTTTGACGCCTGGGCCTCTGTTGCGATAGTGGACTCTGCAGGCGATACACTTGACCCTGCAAAGTCTGTCAGGGTCTGCGTACTAACTGTGAACGCATCTGGTGCCGCGACAGTCAACCCTGAGAATGATTCTGAAAAATAGATAGACCCTACAGACGCGATTCTGCCATTTGCTGTTATGTTTCTCGATAGACCTGGCAACGCTGCCCCAAGGTCTGCGCCCATTGTCTTGATAACCTCTGCGTTTACGGTCTGTGCGTTCGCAAATGATGTTGACGCGTTCCAGGTTACGCTCCTGCAGATTTGGGTTGCAGGTGCAAAAATCGTGACACTAGGCTCCAAGCATACTTCATAGCTGGTGTTGCCAAATGTGAGTGAACTGCTGGCAGGGAAATATAGTGCGCTCAAGGCGTGATCGATACGTTGCAGAGGCCTTGTGTTCTCAAGTATCGCTGTTGCGTGAGGCCCTGAATACATCGAGGCTGAAACCATCCCAGTTACAAGAGACGTATAGCAGAGGTCAAGAATGTTGTTTTCGTCACCATCGACACATGCAATTTCTTGCATGAACTTGCCAACCCCACTATCATCAGCGCGCCAGTCCTCTTTGGGTAGTTCATATCGCAACAGTAACAGCATATCGCAGGCGGTTGCGTCTGTCGCAGATGTGGTTAGTAGACACTGCATTCCCTGAACGTCAAGCAATTTAATCGGGGGGTCAGGCTCTGACGCATACGCGGAACCAGGCGCAAACGTTACCCAGGCAGAAACTACAAAAGCAGCTAAAAGCAGAATGTGCCCGGCGGATCGTCCAACCCCTCGATTAAATTGCTTGACGTTCATAATTCCTACCCGAATACGGTTGTTTCTTTGCCACTCTTGACATTGACAACTCGCGCAATTATCGTTTTGCGCCTGAGACCATTTCGAGGCCGTAACATTTTAGTTACTGCCATTTTTGACGCAGCCTCAACAGGGTCTCTGGCTACTGTCGAACCAGACCCCCCACCAATATTAGATTCAAGTTTGACCTTGAATTTCTTGTCACCAACCCTGCGCCTGTCGTTCATTGTTCTTGTTCGGCCTAGTCTGACCCTGCCCCTTAGTCTTGCCATGATCCCCCCTTATTAAAACCTCAATAGCGCTCTGACTGCGCCTGACGCTACGCCAGAGATTGCCGACAGTGTTTGACCTATGAAAGATGCGATGGCCACCATAACTGGCCCAAGGTCTCGCAACATGAATATAGTTGTTGCATACGTCAGGGCCAAGAAAACGTATCTAATAACGTTCATCCAACCCTTGAAAAACTGCAAATCCCAGGTGAGAATTTTGAGGGTAGTGTTAAAGAATCCCACATTGACAGTGGGAATTGAGACCTGGAATTCGCCAACCCCAACCTCTTTGGCGCTGACTGCAGATGAATCAACCAGGGTGTTGATATCTCCGTTAGCGGTACGGAGTGCAGAATTACCGCCAGAGTCAACGGACTCATTCAAGGCCGCGTCGAATATCAAGCCAACAATCATGACAAGCCAGAGCGCCATTGTGAAGCCAATTGTCATTTGATCGCCTCGTTAATCGTCAGACCGTAGACTTTGTATGTCAATATATGCGCCACGCACTGCCATTGTAAGCGATAGTAAAAACAAAATCGCCCCCACAAAACCCAGGATATCAACCTGCAACACGTCGAACGCGTGAAAACTGATAAACGCGCTCGATGGTGCACCAATGCCAAGCCAGGCGAGGGTATTCATATTTTCGATTCCCTCTTTATTCTGTCTAACTGTCCTGCTAAGTGGTAGCTAGGGACTGCAGCGACTAATGCGATGGTTAGGGTAACACCAGCGCGCCACCAGTCAGAGGTAAGCGCGTACACAATCCCTGATCCCAAAGAGCTACCTAGGATGAAAATAGCGATGCAAAATTTTACCACGATATCATGCGTTTCTTTAGTCATTTATTTGATCGCTTTCCAGGGTTTTACATCCCTGTTTACCCTATAACCATTGGCCTCAAGTATCTGCGCTGTTGCCTCATTAGTCAATGTTCCCTCTGTTAATCCTAGGCGCGCTCTGGCGTGGTTAACTTCAACTTCTACCCCAAAACCATCAACTAGAATTTGAGTTGTGATATTTTGTTTTTCGTTCATCGAATCCTCACTACGGAAATTCTCAGAGGTTGGCGTGTCTACTTCGTCAGCATTAGTTGCTTCGTAAACTTCCTCGATATCATAGTAATTGCCAAGTTGCTCATCTCTGTTGTCTGACCGCAAGGGGATGATAATTTCATCAGTTCGGTACTGGCCAAACATCGCATCTGTACCGTGTAAAGTTACTTCCCAATCCTGGGTATCAGGTTGTGGGGGCCAGGGCTTTGAATAGTCTTTGCCTGTCCACTGTCCCCACCAGTCATAGATATAAAACTTGATAGACTTTCCCCCCATGCGTTTCTCGCACCTGATAAACAGATCGACCTGCACAAGCATATCGCGATCTACAACTGCAGGAAACTGAGTTGTGAAAATACATTCAGAGCGCAACTTGCGAATCTGGGTTAAAAAGTTCGCAAAGGCTACGTTTACATTCGCCATTGCGCGCCTGCCAGGGAATGCAGACGCAATCTCATCAACACAGATAACAGATTCTTTATAATCAAACGGGTTACTCAAAATGTTGTCTAGCAGGTAGGGGTCTGAGTGTTCAGGGGGTGTGAATTTCAGACTGTAATTAGAATAGATGCGCCTATCTTCATGATTCAATTTATAGGCAGTCTGCATTTCAGAGGCCAGGGCCGTCATCCCGAGAGTTTTACCCTGGCCACGCCTGCCCATCATGAAAATTACCAGAGGTGAAAACGCCCTGGATGGCCTGAGTAAGCTAACAGGATCAACAGGCGCGTTGTCCTCATCTTGTGAGCCTGGTGACAGGCCTTTTAGTCCAGTGTCCCAGATTTTCGTACCTGTTGGGCCTAGACTAAGTTTAGTCGGTGACCAAATACCCCCCATTCTATAGGTCACTAAATTCTTGTTTGTTCATATCGCGTTTGCGCGATCTGCCTCCAAACATACCATTGAGCATACCCCCCATAAATCCTCTGGGCTTGCCTGTCACCATTTCGACAATATCTTCCCTGGCGCGTCCCTCGATTGCTGGTGTGCTAATAACATCCATCCAAACAATTTCATCCATGACAGGCTCTTGTTCTTCGTCCTGGGTCAAGTACGCACTATTCCAGTGGTAGCGCAAAATCGCCTTGGCCTCTGTTTTAGTCAAAATGGCCTTGGGTAAGAATTCCTCAATTTTCGTAGACGCAGAGGCCATTTCGTGGATGATATCTTTAGCACTGCCCCCCTGCTGCAGCAACATCTGGCCCAGGCCTGATGTTGCAGGTGGTGTGTTCGGGTTGTTGTCGTAATTGTTCGCCATAGCTCAAATCCTTAAATTGGGGGAAGTCCTACCAAGTCAACCAACATCTGATCGTGCCAGAGATTAACACCAGGTGGGGGCAGATTTTCGAGGCAGGCCAGCAGTTCTGCATTTGGCCCAGGATGATAATAGACAACAGATTTATTCAGGGACTGGGCGAATTTTGCAAACAGATCGAATTCTGCATATGGACTGGTAAAAAGAACAGTACACCTGAAAATATTGTGTAGACTTCTGATCACATCGGCCTCTGCATTCTCAAAATTCCAGGTCTGGCCAAGTGCGTTATATCCTGAATCGATGATCCATGCCACTATACGTTTTTCAAGTTCCCTATTTCGTAAGCAAACAGCCACAGTTGGTTTAACGTCTGGCGCATTGTCTATTTGGTTCCTGGCATCATCACCCAGGACTAAACTAGCGTCTTTTTTCTCGATGCAAAAATGTGTTTTGCACGACGCGCACCAGTATTCGATAAATCGCTTATTCCCAAAACACACCAGGCCGTTATGTACCAGACCGTTTGTGCAGTGCCAGCAGGGGTGTTTAATCATGGACACTGGGCCTGTCCAGGTTGCCTGGGTTGTCTCGCGCAGCAGTTGCCTGCATCTGCTGGAATTCGTCTAGCATCTCTGACAACACATCTGCCACAAGTTCATAGTCTGCAACAACGTCAACCTTGTCTGCAATATTGAAATCGATGATCGCAGTCATTAGCAGGCCCTTGACTCTGACTCTTACGTCACGCGCTGTTGCGATCCTGCGCGCATAGTCTGCTGATTTTTCACCTGGTAGTATTGGCATTTAATTTACTCCGATAGCACTGTCGCCATTAAGAAAATCAGGACACCCATTCCGCCAGCGAGTGCCAGCAGTCCCCCCACTGCCAGTTTCTGCCAGGTATTCTGGCCTGCAGTAAAGATGAACTGTGCGTCACGTCCCTCTGCAGCGTCAAACACCCCCTGCGCTGTCCTGTAATCCTTATCACGTATATTGTCACCAAATGCCTTGGGTCTCATTTTGCCGTCTGCAACTTCAATCGTCCAAAACGGTCTGGGTGCCATCGGATGTTGATAGCCCAGAAACCAACCAAAAGGGCCAACCATCACCAGGCCCATTATTAATGTCAGGAAAAATATCACAGTGATGATTGCAGCGCCACCAGGCGATAAATATGCGCGCCAGGTAGCACCAAAGAATGTGAGCAAAAACATCACGCCAGGAATTGCCAGCGTCTGAAACAGTGTCGCTGCAACGAGCATTCCCACGACCCCAGGCAGCAGAGTATCTGGCCTGGATCGCGAGGCAGGGTCAAGGTTCGCAATTAAATCATTGACAGGCACATCGAATCTGATTGTTGAATTTGGTGCAAACCTGATCACTTGTTCGTATTTAATTTTTGGGGGCTTAAATTTCCGTCTAGGCCTATGAAATTTTGGTCTGCTAATTCTCATTGAGTCACCTGCGCAGGGGGTTGTGCAACTTGGGCAGGGGTCAAGGGTTGGGTTGCTGCCTGCGATTCGAGATAAGAGGCAACAAAGATTGCAACGAGCGCAACGACCATGAGAGAAATGACACCGACCAGCATCAAGAATCCCGTGCGCATTATCTGCTGATCTAGGTCAGCTTTGCCTGCACGAGTCTGTGCAACCTGGATGCGCTGACGATCCAACAATTTGTATGCGTCCTGTCTCTTGTCTTTGCTTAGGCTGTCATCACCGTGGGCTAATGGCCACTGATTATTTGATTCAACTACTATCATGGTACGTCTAAAGTCAATCGGGTTTCTATCAGGATATTTGACAACCTCTGTGAGCGAATCAACTCTAAGTGGTTTCACACTCGGGAATATAGGCTTGAGTACCAGACTGTACTGAGACTTTTTAGAGCGCAACCATCCAACCCAGGTTGCATCAAGTTTGCCTGGCCTGACTCCATAAGAGCCATCTGCCTTGCGTTCAACTATGCTAATTCGTGCCATTTGTTACCCTTCTACTCGCTATCATGCAGGGCTTGGGCCTCTTTTACATGAGCAATTTTTGAAATTGAGCGCGGTTTTTCCTCTGTTTTGAAAAATACCTCATTAGTCTGCCAGTTAATATGGTGATATGCCTTGAAATCGAACTCAGCAGCGTCAAGATACATCCTAAACATTCTGGCCATCGCCAGCATGGGCATGGGCCGCGATCCTTTGGCCCATGAGTAAATCCTGTCTGGCCTGTCGGTATACCCGCAAAGGCTTGCGAGTTTATACCTGGTGACACCAAGACGCAGACAAGTCCTGTCTATCAGGTCTTTGGCTATGTTCTCATTGGGGTTAACAAACTCTAATACTGCCATAAGAGTAATAATATAATCGTCCCCGGTCTAGTGGTTAGCCCTGTAGGTGGGGTAGTTGTTTTTAGTATAAATCCAGCTATAAACTGGTGTCAATATGAGGATTGCAACTTTACTCGCATTGGTTATGTCAGTCGTAGCGCTTTCAGGGGGCCTGCTGCAAGTTAGCCGGTTGGTCGATTCCTTGACTTTCACAGATGCGACACTTGAGGCCTTCGTTGCCAGGATGCCGTTAGTCATGCTACTAATTGGTGGAATGACAATTCTGGGTGTTCTGTCTGCAGCTAGTTACGTTCTTATTACGAAATTAAGGTAGGTTAAATTGATGAATAACAATCTGATCCTTATGGTTGGTGGGTTGGTCGTTTTTATCATTCTTTCAGTGTTTGCGCCGATTGTTCTCGATAACTACGCGGCCTCTGGTATCAACGCAAACATCGGCAGTTTCTCTGGTGCAAAGTCATTCAACGACCTATTCCCGCTCTTGTTCTACATTTCGGGAATGTTCATTTCATTTGGTGCAATGGGTGTTGGCGCAGCGAATACAATTCGCAACCGTCGACGCTAGGCTCTGCGATCCTGGGTTGATAAGTGGCCTCTGCGTATCACGCAGGAGTCATTTATTAATAAGTTAAAGTGAGGTTAGGTCAGTGAATAATAATCTGGTACTTATGGTTGGTGGATTGGTCGTGTTCATCATCCTGTCAGTGTTCGCACCAATTGTGCTTGATAACTACGCGGCCTCTGGTGGCAATACCAACATTGCCAGTTTCTCTGGCGCAAAGTCATTCAACGATCTATTCCCGCTCTTGTTCTACATTTCGGGAATGTTCATTTCATTTGGCGCAATGGGTGTTGGGGCAGCGAATACCATTCGCAACCGCCGAAAATAGCCCTAGCGATCCTGGGTTTGTAAATGGCCTCTGCGTACCACGCAGAGGCCATTTGCATTGACAAAGATTCCTGACGCATATACTCTAAATATGTTCATTCCGCACTAACCCAGGCGGTATAGCCTCAATGCAAAATCTGTCTGCACACATTTCACGATCAGTTCAACCTCTAACATTGCCTGCCTACTTGCTGCCTGGGTTCACACTTCTTGTTTTTCTATTACGCCTATATCTGGTGTTGGATCATCCAGGTTTTCTGGGTGTCGATGGTGGCGCGTATCTGCTATCACGCAATGCTGTTCTAGGTGACGAGCCCACAGGAATTGGATTTCCCAGGCCCCCGCTTGCGCCAGGTTGGTTACTGGTTCCGTTTACCGCGATCATGGGCGACGATATCGGCTACAAGGTATTCTCTGCACTGTTTTCTGTCCTGCCCATTCCTGCAGCGTATCTTTTTGCGCGTTTGTTTCTATCCCAAACTCTGGCATTTTTCGCTGTTGTGTTGGTCGCGTTCGATCTGCAATTAGCAGAGATGCTGGTTACTGGCGTTTTACCTCTGATTGGATTTTCACTAATCTTGTTAGTCATCGTTGCAATGTACAAACTCGCTAACGATTTGGAGACTGAGAAAAAATGGATGATAACAATAGCTTTGACTCTGCCTTTGATTGCCCACATCAATCAAACGAGCGCTGGTATCGCGCTACTCGTGTTGCCAGGTTTCGCGATCCTGATGAGCGCAACATACAGAGGTGCAACACTAATTCTGCCTTATCGAATCCTCGCAACGCCTATCAGATTGCTACCCATTACCGTAAGCGCGACAGTGGGATTAATATTTGCGCTAACAGCCCTGCCCTGGTATATCAGCGTCAGACCTGGCGACGGTCTGTTAAATTACCCAGGGCCTCTGATCTACCTGTCAGCTTGGAGTGATACGGCCTGGCTTTTGCTATTTTGGGGTGTCGTGGTTGGGGGCCAGGTGTTCAGAGTCGGACACGATCACAGAATCAGGGCCTTGGGCCTGCTATTAGTGTTCGTTTCGATCCTGACAGTTTTCCTGTCCTATGATGAAAGTATCATTAATATTTTTTATAGGTGTCGCTACCTTTGGCCAATATTATTTATACCTTTGGTTCTTTACTTGGTCGCGCCACATCTAAGCCCTGCAAGTCAGCGATTGCGATTTTCACTACAGTTCATAACAGCTTACACAGTTGCTGTCGTGTTTATTTATGGCTCGATATGGACATTTCACAGGCAGTCGGCATACTCTGACCAAATAACGCCTGACGCGCAGATCGCGTTAGAGGCGTTGCAATATTTGCATCCAGGTCAGGCTGTCGCTGTCAACTCGTTTTCAATGTCTCATTGGGTTGGGGGACTCTATAAAGTCAAGTCCCCTCATCTCTGGACTACAGAACCCCCAAAGACTTGGACTGACACAGACAGGCACCTGCGCTGCCTAGTGGGTTGGGTGCCAGGGTGCGATGTATCAGAGGCCTCAAGGCAACTGAACACGCGCTATATTCTGATTGACAAACGATTCCCGTATTACAACGAGCGCGCAGCAGGAAACTATTTAGCACCAGAAAATCAGTGGGAAGTCACCGAGGCAGCAGAATGGTTGAAACCTCTATACCGAAAAAATACCGTAGTTCTATACGCTGTCGATACATCTGGAATGACGCAATCCAGATAGTCAAATGGTGGATAATTAATATAGAGCGCACCCAGTTAGCAGGCGCGCTGATCGCCCTGGCCCTTACAATTTTGACATTTAGTCCCCGTATCAATTCAATCTGGCTACCTATGGCATACGCTTGCATCTGGTTTGCGTTGATCGTGTCCCCCAAAATGCCAAACACTGCAGTATTCATATTTACGGGAATTATCGTTGTCAGCGCAGGTTTCGCCATCTTTACAAGCGCTGCAAAGCCCCAAACATTGATGCTTTTTATAGGGACACTGGCCCTAGCGCAGATCCCCTTTGCGCGTTTACCGTCCTGGCTTTATGACTTCTTAGGTTATCTTTCGATATTTATTTCAGCGTCTGTATACTGGGCAGCATTCGCAGGCGCGTTTCGAGCCTCTGGCCTGCTGATATCACCTAATCACTCTGCAGCGTTACTTGTGATGGGTTGGTTGATGCTAGTGAGCTCTAAACACTGGTATCTGTCGATCATTCCTGCAGGTGCATTAATGTTTACTGGCGCAAGGTGGGCAGTTGTGGTGTTCGTGTTCTTGAGTCTGGTGGTAGGTCTCAAGCCAAAATATAGCTGGCGCATTATTCCTGGACTACTGTCTGCGCTGATATTTGTACTTATATTCAGTGGGCAGGTTTCATCAGCACTGCGCGCAGTAGGGTCAGACAGAGCAGCAACCGTTCAATCTGACCTGAGTACCCGGCTAGGTGAAAACTTTGATGTACGCACAGCAGGCAAGGGCTTTATAGCTACTGGCACAACTACGCCTCACAGTGTCCCCTTACGGATGGCGTTAGAAACTGGCATCCTGTCTGCGCTGGCTTGGTGCCTGCTGGTGATTTTGACTCTGAAACAAAACAACCCCCGCGCACGTCTGTTAATGGCAGGGGTTGGTCTGTTGTCGCTACTATATTATTTTACTTGGGTTGGGCCTCTGGGTGCCTGGTACTGGATCGCTGTCAATCGTATTGGTGATAAGTCCCAACAGTCACCAGATTTTGTGTACGATGAAAAACCATCCGACACTTACCGCAAGCCTGAATAATTGGGCCTGTTGAATTTCGCTGGCACTTGAAACCTGCGCGAGACTTACAGTAGTCACAGAGTGGCATTGGGGGGACATACCAATTTTCCTCTGTGTCATCAACATTGATTCCCTGGTACCACATACGCTGCCAGGGGTTCAAGATTTCCTGTTTTTCAAGTTCCTCGATTAGATCGCGCACTGCGTCCCATAGCATTAGTTGCTTCGTAAACTTCCTCTGGGTCAGAACATCCTCATCTTTTAGGTGTTCGTAGTTATTCAAGCTGGCACCCCCCAGGACTGAAATTCTAGTCCACATTTACACTGACAAGGGCCTCGATGGTTCAACCTGACGATACAGGTATGCTTAATAAGCCCGTAGCACCGATTTAATGGTTTTGTTGCATTGCATCTCTGTTCAATCCTCAATGTCACTGTCTGCCCCCTGTGATAACAGGTCTGCGATGATATAAGCCAGCAGACCTGCGATAATTAATACGCCTACGATCACGTCCATTATTCGCGCCTCTCGTTCGGGCTACTGCGCGACAGCAGCGCCCAGGCACTAAAACCCACGATTGCAATTATTACTAGGAATTGAGGTATAGAGACTTCACACATTATTCTTGCACCCCTGCCCTTAATGGTACACACATTAGCCAGGCCTGGGTTACCTTGCCAAATAGTTCAAGATAGACCCCAGGCCGATTGTATAGAGTTGCGCGCCAGGTTCGCTTAGTTTTCATTTTGTCACCTCTTAAAAGAGGGTAACAGGTTTGCACCCCAAGTCAACCCCCATTCCGCCCCTCTGTATCCATAATTCGTAAACAATATAACCTGTCAACGGTAATGGAGCAAAAACAGTTGACATAACCACGTTACAATGGGCCTCTTTTCGGCACAATCAT
>SDBT01003837.1_pt1 | contig 25817 bp, 22 predicted proteins | sample 2277101 | NCBI WGS metagenome assembly SDBT01 (sample SAMN10404973, study PRJNA504765) | marine sediment metagenome | isolation source: marine sediment core GS10_PC15, 103 cmbsf | place: Arctic Ocean: Southern Knipovich Ridge | collected 2010 | reverse complement strand
AAACAGCAGCCAGGCGATGGTGGAAATTGAACAGGATATTTCTGAGGGTGCCGATATCATAATGGTAAAGCCCGCACTTTGTTTTCTGGATATTATAGCGCGCGCCAAAGAACGATTTGACTGTCCCGTAGCGGCCTATAATGTCAGCGGCGAATATATGATGTTGAATGCGGCCTGTCAGGCGGGCCTGCTGGACAAAGAGGCAGCAATGATGGAAATGCTGCAATCAATGAAACGGGCCGGGGCCGATATTATTATTACCTACTTTGCAAAAGAGGCAGCGAAGTTATACTCTTGAAGGGTAAGAAATTGCCGCCAGTAAGATTATAACTGATTATTTTAAAGTTATTTATCCGCGGATACCTGAGGCACAAGTTAACGGGAAATTTCAACTGGTATCAGTATATTATGAGTGTGAGCCAAAAAGTGATTGATCCGGGTCTATTATTGCTGAATGATTTAAACTGGCGGTATAGAGCCGCTGGTGTACTGCATGCGGCGAATAAGCTCGGAATATTTACCATATTGTCCGAAAAGGAAATGTCCGGAGAACAGATATGCCGAGAAATCAAAGGCCAGAGCGAAATGACTGAAAAGCTGTTGATAGCTTGTGTGGCGATTGGGCTGCTCGAAAGAGATGAAGGGCAATATAAAAATACCATCCTTGCTCAAAATTATCTCGCAGAGGGTCAGGAATTATATCAGGGCGATATAATAGCTCATTCGGCAACGGGATGGGATTTTTGGGGCCAATTAGCCGACCATGTTGTTTCCGGAACCGAACGGGGCATTATCAGGCCGGCGGACCACAAAAGTTTTATCATGGGAATGCGCAATATCGCCGTTGCGGGCAGGGCGAAAATGTTTATCGACTCGGTTGACCTGAAAGGTCGAAAAAAGCTTTTCGATGCGGGAGGCGGCCCCGGAACATATTCAATAGCCGCATGTAAGCATTATCCCGAACTTAAAGCCGTGGTTTTCGATCTTCCCGAAACTATCTTAATTACAAAAGAACTGATCGAGAAAGAGGGAATGCATGATAGAATCAGTGTCAGGCAAGGAGATTGGATAACAGATAGCTTTGGTAATGACAATGATGTTGTACTGTTTTCTAATGTATTGCATGGGCCCGGAAGCGATGCCGAGATGAAACTTGGCAAGGCTTATGATTCAATGGATGGCGGCGGCCTGCTTGTCGTGCAGGAATTCCTTTTGAACAACCTTAAAACAGGTCCGCTGACAGCGGCGCTTTTTAATGTAATGGTCGGAGCCTTTTCAAAGGATGAAATATTTAATGTAATCGCCAAGTCCGGTTTCTGCGGGCCAAAACTTGTTGCGGTGTCTGAGGAAACAGGTTCCAGTTGGATAACAGCTGAGAAATCATAACTTTATCTATGGAGTAACGAAATGATCTTTATATGGTTCATCTATGGTCTGGCGTTCTTTTCGCTCGGATTGGTAGTTCTCTTTTATCCAAAAAAACCGAGTATTTTCAATCTGGCGAATCATCTATGGCTGGTTGCTTGTTTTGGTTTGCTGCACGGTACAAACGAATGGATCGATATGTTCATTGGGATAGGAGAACCATTTCCGGAATTTGTACTAAAGGTGATCCGGCTGGCTACCCTGAGCACCTCTTTTCTTTTTCTGATCATATTCGGAACAATAGTTATAGTTGAAACCAAAAAGAAGTATCATTTTCTCAAAATACTTCCCTGGGTTTTGTTTGGCATCTGGCTTGCTGTGCTCATGCTAAGTCAGCAGCGATTCTTGGTCGGAGATATATCCGCAAGATACCTTTTGTGTCTGCCGGGTACGATATTGACGTCTCTTGCGCTTTTCTTTCAGATACCACAATTTAAAGAAACGAAATTGCAGAATGTAGTTATAAATTTGCAATTGACCGCTATTACATTTCTCTTTTATGCGGTATTCGCAGGGCTGATTGTTAAAAAAGCATCTTTTCCCACTGCCAGTTTTCTTAATTATGATATGTTTCACAGCACATTCGGGGCACCTGTTCAATTGTTCAGGGCAATATGTGCCTCCGTTATGACATGCAGTATGCTGTATGTTCTCGGTGTCTTCCGCTGGGAAACACAGCAGACCCAGAAGGAATTAGATACCTATCGCCGTGATATGGAAAAAAAGACATGGCTCGCTGAAGTTGGAACTATGGCCTCGACAATGGCGCAAAAACTTGATGAACCTTTAGCTGTAACAAAACTGCTATTGCAAAGAGTACTGACAGATATTGGCAAAACTTCACCAAACGAAACGGTTGTAAGCAGTCTTGAAAAAAGCCTGGAAGAAGTTTCAAGGGCGAGTGAAATAGTCGGCAGATTTGAAAGCACCGCGCAGGTGCTCGGCAAGGTTACATCTAAACCTGTCGACCTTTACAGGCTGACAAAAAGAATGATGGCAGTTTTCGCCCAGAATGCCAGGCAGGCAAACCTTACGATATCAGTTAAAGATATAGATGAAGTGCTCAACCTGTCTATTACACCACGGCAACTTGAACAAGTGTTTTTTATTATGATTCAAAATGCCATCGGTAGATCTGTTGCTAACAGACAGCAAAAACTTACAATAAGCTGCCAAGTTAGTGATAATCAGGTTGAATTTGAATTTGCAGATACATGCCAGAGGGTAGGGCATGGAAGACTACAAAACCTCCTTGAACCACTTTTTACAGAAGCATCAGATAATCAAAAAGTTGCCTTGGAACTGGCAGTTGCAAAAAAAATCATATCCGAATACGGTGGTGATATAACAGCAGAAAACCAGCCAGGAGAAGAACCGGGAGTTATATTTCGCATTATATTTCCAATGCAATCGTTTTAAGATATTGTGATAAAACCGTGAAGAACTATTCTTGTTTTTCTGTTCTGATTTTGTCGAGAATTTCCTGTCCACCAGCCGAGAGCATTTCGCCAGCGAGTTTCGCGGCGCAGGCGCTGGCATCGCTGATGTGGGCAGATCGAGATTGTTTGATATATCTTTTGCCTTCAAGATCCGAGAGCATAGCATCAATAGTAATCGTATCGCCTTCTATATGCGAATAAACTCCAAGCGGTATGCTGCAGCCGCCGTGCATGGCGGCGAGGACCGTTCTTTCAGCTTCAACGGCAATTCGAGTGGGATCGTCATTAATCCTGCTGAGCAGTTCGGCAAGTTCACTATCATCGGTGCGTATTTGTATCGCAAGAGCGCCTTGTGCCGGTGCAGGAATGAAAACATTCGGTGGAAGGACAGCTGATATTTTGTCTGACATGCCTATTCTATTCATGCCGGCACAAGCTACAACAGCAGCATCCACCTGGCCGCTGAGAACTTTGTTTACTCTGGTTTCAACATTGCCCCGCAGTGGAACACAATTTAAGTCATTCCTCTGGTGTTTGAGCTGTGCAATCCGGCGGAGGCTGGAAGTACCGACAGTTGCGCCAGCGGGTAAATCCGCAATGGAGGCTGTCTGGGAAGAGGTAACCAGTGCATCGGCGGGTGATTCCCTTTTCGGTATGGCGGCAACGATGAGACCGCGGGCGATGGTTGTGGGTAAGTCTTTCAGGCTGTGTACCGCAATATCGGCTTGTTCGCTGAGAATGGCATTTTCAACCTCAGAAGTGAAAAAGCCAATGGATTCGGACTTGTAAAGGAAGTCGGATTTATCACGGTCGCCCTTGGTGGAAATCTCTACTATGGAAATATCAGCCCCAGGCGAAAGATTTAACAACAAATCGCGGGTGTAATTGCTTTGTACCAATGCCAGCTTGCTGGCCCGGCTTGCGATTCTGATATGCTTCATTCCATTCCCTAAATAGGCTGTTTTTCCTTGATTTTGGCCCATTTTATACAACAATTGGAGCAGATTCAAGTGTTTTGCCCGATTTTTTGCAAATTATGGCTAAACAATTTTGCAGGGCTGACTTGCATTCGTAAGAAGAATTTGGTATGATACCGGTGGTGTTTTTACTATTTTTGAGAAAAATGGGGTACTGTTACGATTTATTAAGCCTATCGATCTTGGGAAACTGTACCGAATGAAGAATAGTATGTCAGATATGGAACGGAGAATTATAGCTGTCTTGCAAGAGGGGCTGGGCAATAGCCAGAGCCCCTATGAAGATGTGGCCCAGCGGATTGGTATAGAAAGAAGCGAATTGCTGGAAATTTTGAAGGACTGGAAAAAACAGGGTAAACTTCGGCGAATAGGGGCAATACTCAATCATTTCAAAGTAGGTTTGCCCGCTGGAGCAATGGTAGTATGGCAGGTGGAACCTGAACATGCCGTCGAAATTGGTGAAAAATTTGCCTCCGTTAAAGAGGTCAGCCATGCTTACGAGCGACTAACTTGTGAAAACTGGCCGTATAACCTTTACACTATGGTTCATGGCAAAAACGAAGAAGAAGTTCAGAAGGTCGTTGAGGATATGAGCAGGGCCAGCGGTATTTCAAATTACCGTATTCTTGCTACCGAGAGGGAACTGAAGAAGGTTCCGCCAACATATATTATTGATGATACACAATAGCTGAAAGAAAAGGGCAGAGATGTTAGAACTTCCAATATGGGAAATGATTATATTTGCATCCGTTGTGTTGCTGTATCTGGCCGCCGCGATAATTGGCTTTGTTCAACTGTTTGGCAACAGCGAGAAATGTAGACATTTACTGCTTCCAATAGTTTCGCTTGCGGTATGCCTGGAGGCGGTTCTGCTTATTTTCCGGACCGTTGCGATAAAAGCCGTTCCACTGACAGGATTGTTTGAATCAATGGTAGTTCTTACTATCGTTTTCGGACTGGTGTTCCTTTTCTTCAGCATAGCTATCAAACAGGTATGGTTCAGTTCTATAATGGTCTGGGTTATTCTGGGAATGATTTTGCTGGCTGGTATTGTTGCCAAACCTACCTCCGAACCGCATCCAATAGCCACCACACCATGGGCTGTTGTCCATGGTATAGCGATGGTTATTAGTGGAGCATTGATAGTTTTTGCAATGACAAACGCATTTCTTTATCTGCTTAGCTCCCGCAGGCTAAAACAAAAAAAGGTAATGAAGGTGCTTGGCAGAGTTCCCAATTTAGAAGACTTGAAAAAGTTAAATATGCTTGCGTTGCGAGCCTGTTTTGTGTTTATGACAGTCGGTTTGGCAAGCGGAGTGGGATTGGTTTTAGTAAAATCAACGGCTATTCAAATAAGTATTCTTGACTGGCTGATAGATCCGAAAATTGTGCTTATCGCTGCTTCCTGGATATTGTTGGCAGTGATATTGATGCTGCGGCGTATTAATGTACTTCGGGATAAAATGACGGCATATATCACGATGGTGGTTTTCTTTCTGATTTTGTTTGCAATTATAGGAACCGCTGTTTTCTGTGGTACAAAACATGATTTCTCTGATAGTGATAATAAGACAATAGAACGCAGAATACAGAATTCATGAGACTGAAGAAAAAACGAAAAGATGGAACCACAAAAAAATTGTGAATCGTTACAATGAATATAATAGTTACAGGTCTTAACCATAAAAGTGCTCCAGTAGATATTCGTGAGAAACTGGCGTTTGATACCGCTGGCACTATCAAAATACTGCGAGAGCTTAAGAGCAAATTTCCAGAAGCGGAATTTATGCTGCTATCGACTTGTAATCGGGTTGAGTTGTACAGTGTGATCCCTGCTTCTATGGTAGATGGGCCGGATAGCGAGGCCATAGCCAGATTTCTGCTTGGCTTTCATGGTCTTGGGCTGGATGAATTTCACGAATTTCTCTATATACATCAAGGCAGCGATGCGGTCAGGCATTTGTTGAGAGTTGTTTCGAGTCTGGATAGTATGGTAGTTGGTGAGTCTCAGATAATTGCACAGGCTAAGGAAAGTTACAGGCTTGCCTGTACGACCAAGAGTACAGGTAAGGTTCTCAATCGTCTGTTTCACAATGGGTTTGCAACCTGCAAGAAAGTACATACAACCACCGATATATCGAGCGGACGAGTTAGTGTGGCTGGCGTTGCAATTGAGTTGGCTATGCAACTTTTTGCGGATGTTACTTCCGCAAAAGTTGTTGTTATCGGTGCCGGTGAAATGGGCGAGCTGGTTGTTCAGCATCTTTTGCATGTTTCAAGCAAAGATATAACGGTTATTAACCGCTCATATGAGCGGGCACTGGATATGGCTAATCGTTATGGCATAAGAGCGCAAAAATGGGAACTGCTTGGCGAAAATCTAAACACCGCCGATATTGTTGTGGCGGCAGTTGGCGGGCAGGACTACCTCTTTGACAAAGATTCGTTCAAGAAAATAATCAGTAAACGACGAGGAAAGCCCTTATTGATTATAGATATCGCTGTGCCTCGAAACTTTGAACCTTCGGTAAGCGAAATTGAGGAAGTGTATCTTTATAGTATCGATGATCTCTCAATGGTTGTTGAGCAGAACCGCAAGGCCCGCCAGGAGGATATGGCAAAGGGTATGCAGATCGTTGAAGAGAGCGTTAATGAATTTATGGATTGGCTGCGGACCAAAGATATAGGGCCGTTGATAGGTCAAATGAGACAGGAATTTGCCCAAATCAGCCAAAAGGAACTGGAACGGTTTTTTGGCGGACCTAGACAGGATGCTTCGTGCAGAACAGTAGCAGAATCAATGGTAAAACGCATAGTTAACAGACTGCTGCATTGCGTGATAAAAAATGTTGATACAGTAGCGCAAAGACAAGGACCCGCTGAAGCGGCGAAAATGGTTAGCGATATTATAAGACAAGCAGAAGAAATATCATCCGAACTGGACAACAATAAGGATATGTAATTGTGAAACAAGATTCATCGTCAAATCGAATTCTTAGACTTTTGTTCTGGGAATCCACTATAAAGTGTAATCTTTCCTGTGCGCATTGCAGACGGCTGGAAGATGACGATGCGGCAGTTACTGATATGTCAACCCAGCAGGGGAAAGAATTAATCGAACAGCTGGCAGAATTAGGTCAGAACCAGCCAATGATGCCGGTGATGGTGTTTTCCGGTGGTGAGCCACTTTGTCGAGATGACATATTCGAATTAGTACGATATGCCAAATCACTTGGGATTACTCCCGCACTTGCTACCAATGGGACGATGGTGGATGAGGCAAGGGCACAGGAAATATCTGACAGCGGAATTGTCAGGGTTGCCATCAGTCTTGATGGGGCCACTGCTGAGGTTCACAATAAACTGCGTAAACTGGAGGGATCTTTTGAGCAAGCGATTGAGGGCATAAAGCAGCTTCATAAGAAAGCTGTACCTTTTCAGATAAATACCACATTGACCAAACACAATGCCGGGCAATTAAATGATGTTTATGAACTTGCTAAATCACTTGGCGCCGCAGCACTGCATATATTTATGCTGGTTCCGGTAGGTTGCGGGCAGACCCTTGCTAAAACAGATATGCTTACGCCGCAGGAGTACGAAGAAAAACTGATTGAGATTTGCAAGTTGGACGGTGCCGGCCAATTGCAGGTGAAAGTTACCTGTGGGCCGCATTATGAGAGAGTTAAAAGGGAGCTGGGGCTGCACCAGAGCCGTATAAAAAGCGGCCACGGCCATGGCGGCCCTGGTGCTGGCGGCAGCAGCGGCGGAAGTTTTTCCAGAGGGTGCCTTGCCGGGCTCGGAGTTTTGTTTGTGGGCCATCAGGGAGATGTTTTTCCGTGCGGTTATCTGCCTGTAAATTGCGGAAATGTACTCAAAGAGCCGTTGTCGCAAATATGGCATAACAGCAAAGATCTTGCGCAGATGTGCAGCAGCAGCGGCCTTGAGGGTAAGTGCGGCATTTGCGGTTATAAGAATATATGCGGCGGATGTCGGGCAAGAGCATATGCTGCGACAGGTAACTATATGGCACAAGAACCATTCTGTGCATATATTCCGCCAGATAAGTTAAAGGATGAGGAATTATGATAAATATCAGCAAATTGTATTGTGATGAAGTTACGCCGGGCGACTGGCTTCGTTATGGCAAAAAAGGTTCAGGCCAGCGGGAGGGTGAGATCATCCCGAAGAAGGCATCTGAAAGACAGCCTATCGTTGTCTGGAATATTACCAGAATATGTAATCTAAAATGCGTCCATTGTTATAATGATAGCGGGGTCGGTAAGAGTTTTAATGACATAACGACAGAGAAGGCTAAAGCTGTCCTTGACGATCTGGCGGAGTTTGGTGTTCCATCGGTGTTGTTTTCCGGCGGTGAGCCGTTGATGCGTCACGACCTGTTTGAGTTGATTCCGTATGCAGACAGCAAGGGGTTGCGCACAGTTATTTCGACGAATGGTACACTGATAAACGAAAATATTGCGAAAAAAATAAAAGATGGCGGAGTTTCGTATGTCGGTATCAGCCTTGATGGGATCGGGCCGATCAATGATAAATTTCGAGGGGTGGATGGCGCTTTTGATATGGCGGTCAGCGGAATAAGAAACTGTATGGCTGCCGGCATTCGTGTCGGGCTGCGGTTGACACTTACGAAAAGGAATGTTCAGGATTTAGAACGATTGTTCGACTTCTTCGAGGAAGAAGGGATCGAACGGGCATGTTTTTATCACCTTGTTCCAAGTGGTAGAGGTCAGATAATTGCATCTGAAGACCTTACGCATGCACAGAGTCGAGCGGCAATCGAAACGATATTGGCCAAAACAAAACAGTTCAAAGAATCGGGCAAAAAGACAGATATACTAACGGTTGATAATCATGTTGACGGGGTTTATCTGTACCTGAAACTTCTTAAAGAAAATCCTGAGCAGGCGGAAAAAGTGCTGAGTCTGCTCAGATGGAACGGTGGCGGGATGTATAGCAGCGGTGTCGGTATCGGGTGTATCGATTTTAACGGCAAAGTACATGCGGACCAGTTCTGGGGCCATTATGATTTAGGCGATATACACGAAAAGCCATTTAGCGAAATTTGGACAAATCCTGACGAGCCTTTGCTCAAGGGTTTGAGGGATCGCAGAGGGCATGTTAAAGGAAGATGCAGGCTTTGTAAATTTTTTGACATCTGCGGCGGCAGTTTACGGGTGCGTGCGGATTTGCATTTCTCCGACCCATGGGCACCTGACCCTGCGTGCTATCTGAGCGATGAAGAAATCGGGCTGGATAACGAAAAGCAAAAGGAACTGGCAGATAGCGGTGAAATTTTTAAGCTTGAATAAGCAAATGTATCTGTGTGGAGTTTGACTCAGTGGACAGTACAAACCAATATGAACGAGAGTCACTTGCAGAGCAAAATCTCTGGCTGATACAGCTTAGGTGGATTGCTGTTGTTGGAGTGGTAACTGCCGCTTCGGTTGGCTATTATGTGTTTCCTGTGCCGGTGCTGATAACTCCGATACCGATTTATATTTGTGCCGGCGTACTTTTGCTAAGCAATATCCTTTATTATTTGGCGGCAACAAATGGAGTTTTCGGTGTCAAACCAAAGGCTCTTGTGCTGGGAGTGGTTCAGGCGGAAACAGATATAGTTGTTCTCACGGCAGTTCTTCATTTTTCAGGTGGAGTGGTTAACCCGTTTTTTCTTTTTTATACCTTCCAGGTTATCATAGCAGCAATAATACTACCGAGAAATTTATCCTATTGTATCGGCCTGACGAGTATATTATTTTTTGGACTGCTGGCGATTAATGAACTAAACGGTGGAGGACCGCTCGGCTATTATCCCCTGAAATTTTCTGTTGTTGGCGGATTGTGGAGAAACCCGGTCTATGTACTTGGTGGTTTTGTGGCATTTTCCTTTACAGTACTGCTGGCACAGTATTTAACAAGAAAAATTGTTGTCCGAATGACCACCAAACATAAACTCCTGGAAAAAGACCTGCGTGACAGGGCCGAACAAATTTTAGCGATTAACGAGATGCTTAAAGTGACACGGGTACAAATGGCCCAGCGTGAAAAAATGGTGGCGATAGGCCAAATGGCCTCTGGTATTGCTCATGAGATAGGCAATCCGCTTGCAAGCATCTCTTCTGTTGTGCAGTATTTGTGCAGAAAGTTCAGCACGCATAATGAAAAAGAACAGTTGCTGCTTATAGGCTATCATGTTGATCGTATTTCCGGTATTTTGCAACGAATGTTGAACTTGTCGCGGCCGGCCACACGGGAATATAAATGGACTGACATCAATGAGTTAATAGAGAGTACACTGTCGCTCGTCAAATTTGATAAGCGTATGGCGTCAATCACAGTTAAGAATGCTACCGTTTCTGGTTTACCGACAGTGTGGCTTAATCCTCAGCTTTTCGAGCAGGTTCTTCTAAACATTTTTATAAATGCAATAGATGCGATGGAGGCCAGAAAGGATGAAAGGGAGCATATTCTGGAAATAACAAAAGAATCTAAAGATGCAATGGTCGAGATTCGGATTCGTGATACCGGAGTTGGTATGAGTCCGCAGGTTGCAAAACAAGCCTTTGAATCATTCTATACTACCAAGGAAATCGGCAAGGGTACAGGGCTTGGACTTTTTATAACTTATAATCTACTTAGTGAAATTAATGGTACTATCGAATTGGAATCCGAGCAGGGCAAGGGAACGACAGCGATAATACGGATCCCTGTAGGGCCTCAGAAAAACCTGTTATCACCGGAGATGATCAAATAGAATTTAGAATATAGAAGAAAGGTGTAGTGGCTAATGACGAGCAAAATATTATTAGCAGATGATGAAACAACTTTCCGAAAGACATTCGCAAAGATTCTTGAGGAAGAGGGGATGTCAGTTACCGAGGTTGAAAATGGAACTGATGCAATAGATGCTATCACCAAAGAATCATATGCCGTGGCCATACTGGACATTCAGATGCCTGGGGCCGATGGTATAAAAGTTCTGCGAGAAATAATGCGAGTAAGGCCGCAGATGCGTGTGTTAATGATGACGGCATACGGAAGTATCGAGATGGCTGTCGAGGCAATCAAACTCGGCGCCTGTGACTATGTTATGAAACCGGTGGTGTTTGAAGATGTGTTGACGAAAATTCGTCAGCATTTACAGTATCTGCACTTGCAGGAGGAAAATCAGGAGTTAAAACGCGAACTGGATGGTAGATTTGATATATCCCAGATCATCGGCAAGACCGAAGTGATGCAGCAGATTTTTGGAATAATTCGAAAAATAGCGACCGCTAAAAGTAATGTATTGATAACCGGCCCAAGTGGTACCGGCAAAGAGTTAGTTGCGCGGGCGATACATTCATTAAGCCCGCAAGCCAGCAGCCGTTTTGTTGTAGTCAATTGCGGGGCGATACCTGAGAGTTTGCTTGAGAGTGAGTTGTTCGGTCATAAGAAAGGAAGTTTTACTTCTGCAGTTAGTGATAAAAAAGGATTTTTCGAAGTTGCACATGGCGGAACTTTATTCCTTGACGAGATTGGCTATATGCCGATGAGTTGCCAGGTGAAGCTGTTGCGGGCGGTTGAGCAGGGTCAAATAATCCCGGTTGGTTCTACTACACCTGTGGATACTGATTTGCGATTAATTGCCGCTACGAACAGAGAACTCCTGCGGGAAATAAAAGAAGACCGCTTTAGAGAGGATTTATACTATAGGCTGAATGTTGTCGGCATTCATCTGCCGTCATTACAGGAAAGAAAGGACGACATTCCACTTTTGATTGAACATTTCATAAAGAAATATAATACCGAGATGGGAAAGCATTGCGTGGGTGTAAGCGATGATGCGATGCGGCTGCTTATGGGATATGAGTGGAGGGGAAATATAAGAGAATTGGAGAATGTGATTGAGCGGTCAGTTATATTTGCTGAAAATGATGTTATAGAGAGCCACGATATCGGCTTGATGGGTGCCGACGGGTCGGCATTAAGCGGAAAAGACGAAAGCCTGCAGGACTCACTCAGGGCATACGAAAAAGAACAGATATATCGAGTGCTGAGTAAGCACGACTGGAACAAAACTGAGACGGCAAAAGCTTTAGGCGTTGGATTGTCAAGTTTATATAGAAAGATTGATGAACTGGACATCAATCTGAGAAAACACAGAGAAGATAACCAATGAAAATCTCAAAAGCTGCGGCATACTCGTTACATGCACTGATGTATATGGTCAGGCACAGCACAGTATTGCCTGTCACAAGCAATACTGTAGCCAAGGCAGAAGGTGTTCCGTTTAGATACCTTGCTAAAATATTAAAACGTGATTTTACGGATGGCGGCGGTTGTTTTGTCAAAGTCTTTTTGCCTGTGTTCGGTAGAGAGAAAACAGGCTTCAAACTGTGACGGGGGCAGATAAATTCCAGCTTTCAGCATTTCCCTAAAGTATTTTGCGTATCTTTTAGTGTTAGATTTTGCCGATGATGCGTAGTTGGTTACCGGACCAGGATTGAAGAACAGCGTAAACATTGAGGCGATGCGGTTTATGGTGTGTGGTATGTCTTTTTGGTTAAGAACCTTGTCAATTCCTTCGCAGAGTTTTTCGGTCGATCTGGCTAAATCGCGATATGGGTTTTGAGATTTGAGCGACTTTAATGTCGCGATGCCAGCGGCAACACAGACGGGATTGCCGGAGAGAGTGCCAGCTTGATAAACATCGCCCTGTGGTGAGAGCTTGTTCATAATAGCTGCCCGCCCGCCGCAGGCTCCTATGGGAAAGCCGCCGCCGATTATTTTGCCAAGAGTTGTCAAATCCGCTTTTACACCAAATACATCCTGAACGCTTCCATACTTTACTCTGAACCCGGTAATCACTTCGTCGAAGATTAACAGGCTGCCATTCTTAGTACATTGCTGTCGAATCATTTTCAGGAAACCATTTTGCGGCAGTACCACTCCCATATTGCCCGCTACAGGCTCTACTATTACAGCGGCGATTTTGTCGCTGTATTTTTCAAATGCTTTTTTGACGGCCTCTTTATCATTATACGGCAGCAGCAAGGTGTGCTTTGTGAAATCTTTCGGAACGCCGGGGCTGCTTGGTGAGCCGAAAGTCATTGCGCCGGAGCCGGCTTGTACCAGTAAATGGTCAACATGGCCGTGGTAACAGCCGACGAATTTTATAATTTTATCCCTGCCGGTAAACCCTCGCCCAAGTCGGATAGCGGTCATAACAGCTTCAGTACCGCTGCTGACCAGGCGGACTTTTTCAACTGAACCAATGGCGGCAACAATCATTTCGGCAAGTTCGGTTTCCAGCTTTGTTGGAATTCCGTAACTTGTTCCTTTGGCCATTACTTTTTTTACTTCGTCAAGTATTTGTTTCTTTGCATGGCCGAGTATCATCGGCCCCCACGAAAGACAATAATCGAGATATTTGTTGGCATCGGCATCGTATAGATATTGGCCTTTTGCCTTTTCGATAAAGATAGGTTTTGCTCCGACAGCTTTGAAAGCTCTTACTGGTGAGTTTACTCCGCCTGGTATCACTTTTTTCGCATTTTGGAAATTGCGTGTGTTATTTTGTGTCTTCATCTGGAATCCTTAGCTTGGAACAATCTCGGCATTGATATTATGTTTTTTAGCTTCGTTTACTGTCGGCTGACCAAGGCCATAGGAAATTATATTTTCCGGTACCTTGCCGAAATATTTTACAAATGCCCGAACAGTCGAGCCGCTTGTAAACAGTATCTGGTCTATGTAATCGAAATCGACCGGTGCGGGTTCAATATCGATAGTTTTATATACTATAACTTTTTCCACTGCGGCGTCCATATTACTCAATCCATTGGGCAATTCTTCCGAAGCAATTTCTGGTTGCGGCAAGAGTACCTTTTGATCTTTCATATCCAGCTTGCTGAAACTTTCCAGCAGGCCTGAACTTGATTCGTTTTGCGGAACCATATCAGCCGTTATTCCGAACTCTCTTAGCCTTTTTGCAGTGGTTTTGCCAATGGCAGCAATCTTTGCATTGCAAAGAACTCTTGTGTCTTTGCCCATTGCATATAAACGGTCGAAAAGATATTTTGCACCATTTACGCTGGTAAATACAATCCAGTCGAAATCAGCGATATTCTCCAAAACAGAATCCACCTTGGTATAATCATTGATCGCTACACAGTCGATAATCCGTCGATGTACTATATTTCCAAGCCTGCTGTATTTTTGCGGGTGATTACCCAGTACAAGTACATTTGGTTTTTTCATAAACCAGTCGAGTTTCTCCTGCAGCTCGACGACTTTGCCAACTATGAAAATTGACGGAGTTCTAAGCTCTTCTTTTTCGACTATCTGAATGAAATTATCAAGGCATCCTTTTATAACTCTTTGGTCATAACAGGTACCGTGCTCTATTGCTGCAATTTTTGTTTCCCTGGACCATCCCTTTTCAAGAAGAGTAGATACGATATTTTTTATATTCGCAACTCCCATTAGAAAAACAAGAGTTCCGGCTTCCGGAATTTCAATTTCTTCAGTACCTTTGCGATGGCCCGTTACAATTGCAATGTTTGAAGTACAATCTCGGTGTGTTGGCGGTATGCCACCATAACACGCGGCAGCTAATGCACTGGTTATTCCGGGGACAACTTCAAAGTCAATACCTTCATCTGCGCAGGCTTCGGCTTCTTCTCCGCCTCTTCCGAAAAGATACGGGTCGCCGCCTTTGAGCCGGACAACGATTTTGTTTGTTCCTGCCTTTTCAATCAGCAGCTCGTTGATTTTTTCCTGCGGCATTGTGTGGCGGCTTGCGAATTTGCCGACAGAGATGATTTCCGCATCCGGCCTGGCCAGATTCAATAGTTCGGCAGGTATCAAATGGTCGTGCAGAACGACATCTGCCTGACGTATCAGCCGATGACCTTTTCGGGTAATAAGTTCAACATCGCCCGGTCCGGTACCTACAAGATATACTTTTCCATACGATGCGTTATGTTCGTTTTTCATAATTTTTTCTGGAAATTAAGATTTTTTAAAATTCTCATATATGGGAATTTCGTTGGCAAATGCCCAAGGGCACCTCGAAGAATAAGTGACTCTGGCCAACTTTTTCTTTACAAGTAACTCGTCTTTCAGTATATACATAACCATGGAGTTGCGTCAAGTGAAAAGATTGTAGGTCCGTTTAAGGCCCGTTGAATGTGGATTTTAGCTGTACCGTAAATGAAGAAACGCTGTGGAGCTGGTTGCGATGGATGAAATAGATTATCGAATATTGGACGAGCTTCAAAATAACTTTCCTTTAAGCCCAAGTCCGTACGAAATTGTTGCTGATAAGTTAAAAATCCCTTGCGACCAGCTTACGGAAAGGCTCGCCCAGCTGATGGCTGATGGTGTAATTCGCCGGCTCGGGGCAAGTCTTGACTCGCGTAAATTAGGATTTCGCAGTACATTAGCCGCAATAAGCGTTGATGATGATGTTGTTAATCAGGCCTCTGAAATAATAGATGGATACCCCGAAATTACTCACAGCTATCTGCGTGATGACCGCTTCAATGTATGGTTTACGGTAATTGCCTCAGATGACGAAAAAATTGAGAGTATCCTTAAAGAGATTCAGGAAAAATTGTCTCTCGAAAGTTCCCAAATCCTTAATTTGCCTATGAAACGGCTGTTTAAGCTTAACGCCTGTTTTAACATTTTGCCATCATAACAGTAGTTTTGGCCTGTTTCGTTTCCATCTGAAGTTTTTTCAGTTATCATAAAAGTTTCTCGTAAATGAGAAAATACACCTTTTCATCAACTGTGAATATCCTGAATCACGGTTAACAGGTTGAATAATATTGCATATTATGATAGATTAATGGCGTATGGTACTGTGTTTAGACAATTATGCCTGAGCCATTGAGCATTACAACAATATTGTAAGAGTTCGTTTTGAGCTTCGATGTCAGATTTTAGATGATTGTGTCTTTAATGAATTTTTTGATTGTGTGAGGTGAATTATGGAAAATGCAAAGATCTTGGTTGTGGACGATGATGTGGATTTTATAGCGGCGATGCGGGCTATTCTGGAAAGCGAGCAATATACTGTAGTTACTGTTCCTGCGAAAACGGAGGGTATGGAAAAGATTAGAACTGAGAAACCGGATTTGGTTATACTGGATGTCATGATGGTTACATGGCAAGATGGCTTTGAGATGGCCAGAGAAATAAAAGCGGATGACGAACTCAAAAATATACCCATCTTGATGCTAACTGGTGTTAAAGGTAAAACTGGCATAGATTTCAAATCGACTGCGGGTGATCCGACATGGTGTCCTGTCGATAAATTTTTAGATAAGCCCGTAGAAACGGATATTTTGTTAGAAGAAGTTAGTAAACTTCTATCTAAAAAAGACCAATTATGAAAACTATATTCGACAATAGTAGGCTTGTCAGGCGTGCATACTGGCTGGTAAAGCTCAGATGGATGGCTATAGCAGGTACGGTTATAGCAATTTTTATTGCTGATAATGTCCTGCATATGGCTATACAGAGCGTCCCTCTCTATTGCGTTACATCAATGCTGATTTTTGAAAACATCATATCATTGCTGCTGTTAAAACGCCAGCTAAAGAGAAGGTCTGTCAGCACTTCTTCGGTTGGAAAGATTATTCATTTTCAGATATGTATTGATTTGTTGCTGTTGACAACTCTACTCCATTATTCGGGTGGTATCGAAAACCCATTTATTGTTTATTTTGTATTTCATATGGCCATAGCAAGCATTTTACTTCCTGCGCGTGAGAGTTATCTGCAGGCTACATTCGCCACCAGCCTGTTAATCCTTCTGGCTTTGCTTGAGTACAAGGGAATCATAGCTCACTATTGCGTAAAAGAGTTTATTGCAAAGGGTGCGTGTTCTAACGCTCTTTGCGTTTTTGCGACTGTCGGAGCGATGGCAAGTACACTTTTTCTGGTTGTCTATATGACCAGTAATATTGCCACTAAATTACGGGAGCAGGAAACAGCATACCTGCGAATCAATGCAGAACTTAAACAGAAGGATAAAATCAAGGATGAATATGTTTCTCGAGTTACACACGATATAAAAGGGCATCTGGCCGCAATACAAACCTGTCTTGATGTCGTCAAAAAGAAATTGTTCGGTTCGCTCAATGAAAAACAGGCCGATTTTATTGATCGTGCTCATAGCCGAACCTGCAAAGTAACCAAATTCGTAAAAACACTATTGGAACTGACACAGATGCGACTTAGTAACAGTTTAGAGATGTCAGTTTTTTCATTACCAGATGTTGTTGACAATGCTTTGGAGACGGTTAAGATTAAAGTTCAGAGTAAGTCCATAACCTTAAATTCTGAAATTGAATCGTCGGTGGATGAAATTTACGGCAATCCGTTTTCTATCGAAGAAGTGATCGCAAATATGCTGCTTAATTCAATTAAATATACTCCTGTGGGCGGGAAAGTGGAAATAAATGTGAAAGAAAATGGCAATGGTGTATTGGTAGAGATTACTGATACAGGTATTGGAATACCTGAAGAAGCATTGCCAAAAGTATTCGATGAGTTTTACAGAGCGACAAATGCACGAAAAATAGAGAAGGACGGCACAGGCTTAGGGCTTTCAATAGTAAAGCAGATTATCGAAAGACACAACGGCAAAATATGGGTCGAAAGCAAGGAAGGTGTTGGGGCTAAATTCAGCTTTACTCTTCCAAAAACCAAAAATAGCGATATGGTGTGAGGTCAAAAAACATTAAAATCAAAAAGATGCTGTTTGTAACAAGTGTTGGTTAAATAACCAAAGGAAAGTGTAGCGGTAGAGAATGAAATCAGTCAAAGAGATATTTATAACCACAGTAAAAATACTTTGGGCATTGAAGCTATCAGTGAAGATAATTTTTGTCGTTGGTGCGATTGGCGTGTTTGGTTTCGTCGCAATCAAACTGACAAGTACCTCTTATTTTTGCAACTCCTGCCATATTATGAATCCTTACTACGACAACTGGAAAACTTCGAGCCATTCCAATGTAACCTGCACCAAATGTCATTTACAGCCTGGCGTGGCAGGTTTGTTAAAGGGTAAAATCAATGGTATGGCCCAGGCGATTAATTTTTTAGTTGGACGGGTTGGCACTAAACCAAATGGTGTTATTGCAGATTCTTCATGTTTGCGGTCACACTGCCACGACATTGAAAAACTTGAATCCAAAAACTTATATTACGGTATAGCCATGTTTACTCACAAGGGACACACATCAAAAGTGGTTAATGGGATAACGATTTCATGCGGAACCTGCCACAGCCACTTTGAGGGTAACGAACACTTTAGTATAGACAAAAATGTCTGTTTTACCTGCCATTTTTTAAGGGGCAAAGAAGGAGCCAGCGAGCATTTACAAACCGAATGTCTTGACTGTCACGAAATCCCAGATAAAATTATTGAACGCGGTCTGGTTAAAGTCAATCATCAAGAGTTTGCTTCCTATGAAGCAGGTTGTGAAGGTTCGTGTCATAAGAAACAGGTTGAAAAAGACAGTGCAGTAAGTGACAGTGTGTGTCTGAACTGCCATAGTTTCAAAAAAACAGACCAGGAGGTCGAAGAACTGCACCATGAGCACAGCATTGGTGAAAAGGTGGAATGTTTCTCATGCCATGGAGAGGTTTCTCACAAACCACAGGAACTTTCTCTTGAGACTATGACGAAGTGTGAAAGTTGCCACAGTAATACCACACATAGCAGCCAAATTGATATTTACACCGCCAAACAACACAAGCATGTCAGCGACGACCGTATCATAGGCCCTATGTTCATAACACATGTTGAGTGTACGGGTTGTCATATAGACCTTGAAGAGATATGTATAAAAACAGGTGACTGTACAGGAACTGTTGCCAAGGCGATCCCAAGTGCTTGCGATAACTGCCATGAGCCGGGTACCGGAGAAAAATATATACCGTTCTGGCAAGGTAAAATTAAAAAATTATATGAACAGGTAAACGACAATCTGCTTGAATTGGAGAAGCAACTGAGAATTAAAAATATTGATGACAATACGGAAATTGAGAAAAGAATTGCCGAGGCAAAAGCAATTCTTGATTCGGTAGAAGCAGATGGCAGCTATGGTGTGCACAACTTCAAATACACTGAAGCGATATTGATTGATGCAAATAAGATATTAAATGGCAAATAAAAGGTCTGAGTATGTTTGTGGAAAATAAGAATAAGATGTGTTGTTTGCACCGGATAAAAATTGCCGCAGTGTCAACATTGTTTGTTTTCTTACTGGTACTGTCTGGCAATCATGTTTTTAGCTACCCCAGTCATTCGCCCCAGATGAAACTCGCTGGTCCATGGGAAATAGCCGTTAAACCCGGCCAAACCGGCCAAGGGGGCGTTTTTCCTGTTGCTGTTGATGATGAAAGCAAGCCGCAAAAACTTGACCGGCTGCTGCCCGTTATCGGTTCGCCAATTAAAATTCGGTTAGATGAGTACCAGCCTGATCTGGTATGGGAGACATCTATTGTAGCTGCTCAGCAGGGAGGCTTTGTCATAGAACTGCTATTTCTTGGCGAAGGTTTGAACCAGAAAATGTACCTTGTTCCGGATGACCCTGAACGGAAATCTATAAGTTCGTCAATTGGCGGCGTTGTGATCAAAGAACTTTATAATGCAAAAACAGCCAAAGAAACAGTTCATAAGTTTCTTTCTTCCGATACTATCGGAATAGTTACGGTTCGATTTAATGATTCTGAGGGCAAGGCCGTCGCGGCGGATTATGCAGTCGGCAAAGGGGTGACCATTAATCTTCCTAAATCTTCCGCGACATTGAAAATATCAGATTATCTTCCTCATTATTCAATTGATAAGACAACAAAAAAGATTGTGAATATTTCGGATGAACCTGTCAACCCCGCGATAAAAATTAAATTTAATGATGGTAAGGACGATTACGAAAAATGGCTCTGGTCAGGGCGTTCTTCGCCGCACGAAAAGGTAAAACTGCCAATCGATGTTAAATTTACAGCTTTCGATTTTCGCAAAGGTCAGGGCAAATATGCGATTTTTGTGGCCAAAGGCCATAACCCATGGATGTTTTTTGTCAAAGATGGAAAAAGATATATAGAAGAAGTTAAATTAGAGCATCCATATCAGCTTACCAATGAAATGTATACATACAGTGTGCAAAAAGTTACTGAAAGTGCTGTAGTTGAAAAAAAGTGGAAAAATAACTCTGAAAGTCTGAGCCATCCTGCCTTTATTGTAACGGTTCAGGAAGGCCAGAAGACAGAGCAAATGGTACTTGAGTTCAATAAGCCTGTTCATTACGCGTCAGAATCAGAAGTGTTGCTGCTTCATTACAGGCCGCAAGCGTTAGAAAAATAAGGCCTCTCACAAAATACGCATACACGGCCAACCGTGATAGCGAAATTAAATTAATTGATATAATTAAGGATTAAGTTATGAATGCCTCACTAAAACACTGCAAGAACATTGCTTTCCTGTTGTTTTGTATGTTGATGAGCAGCACCGTTTTGGCGGTTGATAAGCCAAACACGCCGCAGACAACCTGCGCTACCAAGGATTGCCACACAGTTTATTCGACTAAAGCCTTTGTGCATGGGCCCGTGGAGCTTGGCGATTGCAAGTCATGCCATAAGCCCTTGGATTCGAAGAAACACACATTTGAGTTTATCCGAAAGGGACAAGACTTTTGCGGGAACTGTCACCTTGACCAGACTACTGGCAAAAATGTACACAAACCGGTCGAAAGCGGCGATTGTACTCAATGCCATGATCCGCACAGCAGCGACAACAAGTTTATGCTGACTGAAAAAAAGGTTGCCGATATTTGTGAGAATTGCCATCAGGTAACCGGGCAACTGCAATATCTGCATGGCCCAACAGCAATTGGGGAATGTACTATGTGCCACGATTCTCATAGTTCCGACCATGAAAAACTACTTGTTGAAGATTCGGCAAAGCTCTGTTTCTCCTGCCATACTATAACGCAGCAAGAGTTAGAAAAATACGAGTTTATCCATGAGCCGGCACAAAGCGATTGCATCGGCTGTCATAGTGGACATGGAGCAGACAATCCTATGATGCTAAAGGATGAAGCACCTCAATTGTGTTTTCCGTGTCATGAGGATATTGAGAAGACAGCAACGACCTCTGCCTGTCAACATAGCGTTGTAACAAAGCCTGACGGCTGTATGATGTGTCATACACCACATGCTTCCAATGTTAAGTACATCCTCAAGTCTGACCCTGTGTCTCTTTGTATGTCATGCCATAATAAGCCTGTAGGCATAAGCAAAGATGAAGTTCTTGGGGCGTTTAAGGAACTTGAAGATAAGAAATTCATGCATGGACCTGTTGCGCAAAATAATTGTAATGGTTGTCATCTGGTTCACGGCAGTGAACACTTCAGGCTGCTTGAAAAAAACTATCCGCCCCAGTTTTATGCACCGTATAAACCGGAAAACTATGAGTTGTGTTTCAGTTGTCATCAGGAAAGCCTTAGCAGAACTGCGAAAACAACCAATCTGACAGATTTTAGAAACGGTAGAATAAACATGCACTACCTGCATGTAAACAAGGCCGAGAGAGGCCGTACCTGCCGGTCATGCCACCAGACCCATGCCAGCAACCTGCCAAAACACATAAGAGCAAGTGTTCCTTATGGGAAATGGGAGTTGCCGATTAATTTCACTAAAACCAAAACCGGTGGAACCTGCGCACCCGGATGCCACAGGGCCAAAACCTATGACAGAGATAACCCTGTCGATTATGCGGCGGAGGCCAAAAAAATTAAAGAGTTGGCTGAAGCAAGAAAACTCCAGCGGCAGAAGAAGGCCGAAGCTAAGGCTAAAGCCGAATCCGCTGGCGAAACTGAATCTGTTGAAAAAATAGAATAATGAGAATAACTGATAACAAATTAACTGTCAGAATATTCAAACTTGCTGCTATTGTACTGCTGGTATCAATTTTCTGCTCTACAGCGCTTGGGCAGTCGCGAAAACTCAAGGTAGGCAACCAGATACCTGAATTTACGGCTGTTGACACGACCGGTGCTACGGTTAACTACAAACATGGAGCAAACAAGGTTATGGTTGTCTCCTTTCTGGCGGCGGGTCAAAAGCAGTCAATTCGTGCGGCCGAGGACCTGAAAAAGGTACTTGGCGAATACGATAAGTATGCCGACCAGATGGATTTTTGTGTCGTAACGAGAGACTCTTCAATAGGCACCGTTTTTGCCGCTACGGGTAACAGGCCTGCAATCAAGTTTAATCTGCTGCTGGATAAAGATTTCGAGTTGTGGGGCCTGTTCGGGGTAATCGCAAACCCAACAGTGATAATTGCAGGCAAATCTGATGCAATTATCTGGATTAGGGGCGGACATAACTACGATTTCGCCCTGTCAGTGAAAAAGTATCTTGGTTATGCTCTTGGACTGAGTGAAAAGCCTTCCGCTGGGCCGGTAAAGGTTGAAACGCTCAAAAACAAATCCCTTGCCAGCAAGATTCAAAGACATATTCGTATGGCTGGTATGCTTGAGAAAAAGCGGCGTTACAGTGCTGCTATCGAGGAACTTTCCCGGGCGGCGGTGCTTGACCCGAATTCGGTAGATGTTGCGTTGGCTATGGGGCAGCTTTACTGCAAGACAGGACAGGACGAGTCCGCAATTAAGGTTGCAGGCGGTATAAAGCCACAAACCTCCGAAGAGCAGGGAAGTGTGAAATTGATTTTGGGGTGGGCCAAACGGCAACTCGGCTTGCTTGATGAGGCCGAGAGCCTGCTGGCTGAATCCGTCAAACTCAGCCCAAAAATGTCCAGGGCATATTTTGAGCTTGGCAAGGTTTATCAGGAAAAAGGCGAGCATATTGAGGCTGCGAAGGCATACCGCAAGGGCCTTGAAATCATTCTTGATGAGGACTAAGTGAACCTCTAAAAAAACGGCGTTCTCAGTATTGATAACGCCGACACCCTTTTTTTCCCATAATCGAGAATTTTCCGGTATCGCAATCTTTATTTTGTAAAAATCCATCTTTTTTCTTTCCGCATAATCATCGTATCTACAGGTAGTTATCGCTCTCTGGTGTGTTTAGTGTCCGATAGTAACTCAACTCGGCATACTAATTGCACAATAAACGGTCAGTTGGAGGGTTTAAGTGCGTTGCTTGAACTTGCAAGTAAATGAGTGTTTTAAATTTAGGAGAAAGAAGATGAAGAATTTTATTGTTTTTGCTGCGGTGCTGGTAATTATGTCAGTGCCGGCATTGGCGTTTCACCCCACCACTACGAGTTGTAATCGATGTCATATCGTTCACAACTCTCAGACCGGAAGTGATGTGCCCCTGTGGAGCGGAATGCAGACCGCAACAACCACTTTTGTCAAGTATACCAGTGATACATTGGATACCACACCGGGCGAGCCTGCAGGTTCGACCCTGTTATGTCTGGCCTGCCATGATTACACAACAACCAACACCCATGCAATGAATACTTCTGCTGGCAACCTGCTCGGAACTCACCCAATAGAAATAGTTTACAACACCGCTTTGGTGGGACAGGGTGTGGGACAGGATGATGAGTTGAAGGATCCATCAGTAGCCACTGTAACCTTCGGTGATGCAGTCGTCGGTGGTACTATCGCAGATGAGCTGCTTTCCGGTGGTGATACCGTCAAATGTATCAGTTGCCACGATGTCCATGTTCAGGGGCTTCATGAGGACAGGGACGCTGACACACTCCCCCCCGATCCGTTAGACATTGGAGACTATGGTATCCCGCATTTGCAGGATATTGATGGAATTAGGTATACAGCTCGTGGCCAAAATCCTACATTCGCGAGTTATTCTCTTAAGTATGGTGCCTTGTGCATAACTTGCCACATCAAGTAGTATCTGTTCGAGAATAAAATGATTGACCAAAAACCCGACCTGGATTTTTTTTCCAGGTCGGGTTTTCTTTTTATTGCCCTTTCCATGCGAAATATGGACAAAAACTCTTGCTAGCAGTTGTTATTTGTCGATAACGTCCTTTGTAGGCATTTTTTAATCCGTTCTGTTTTTAAGTCAGGAATGCCCATATGAAGAGTAATTATGTCTTGTTATATAAATATCTGGTGGTTATTTTGGCCGCTTTTATCATGTTAAACTCTAATGGTTGCCAACAGGAGGTTGTCGAAGAACCTGTTGCTTTGGGTCCGGTTTTTTTCCCCCCACCGCCTAATCAGCCAAGATTGCAATTTCTTACGTCTTATTCCGGCGGTGAAAATTTCGACATTGCTAAACCAAGTGCTCTGGAGCTTTTTGTGCTTGGCGAATCTGAAATACCGGTAGGGACGATTGATAAACCGTATGGCATGGACATCCATAAAGGCAAGATTTATGTTTGCGATGTAGGTCAGGGTAATATAAAGGTGATGGACCTGGTGAATAGAACTTTTACCGTTTTCCCGTCAGGCAGGTCTTTGGCTGGACCAACTAACATCTTTATCGAACCTGATGGGACAAAATATGTTGCCGATCCTTTGGTTGGTGCAGTAATGGTTTATAATGCGGAGAATAAGCCTGTACACTTTCTGGGCAAAAATCTTGTGATCGAACCTGTCGATCTGGTCGTTCGCGGCGATCGGCTGTATTTAACAGATGCTAAGGCCAACCAGGTACTGGTACTGGATAAGCGCAACGGCAAACTACTCCAGAGGATTGGTGAGGGTGTGGAAGATGAGGCCCTGCTGGACTCTGATAAGTTTTTCAGCATAACCGACCTGCACCTGGATAGCGAGGGTGATGTATATGTCAGCGACAAGATAAAGGGTCAGCTAACCCGGTTCAATTCCGATGGTGTATTTGTGCGAACTTATGGACGACCTGGTACTTCGCCGGGCTCTTTGGTTCGTGCCAAGGGTGTCGCCTTTGACAGAGAAGATAGAATTTGGGTCGTTGACGCGGGACCTGCGTGTGCAGTAAAGGTCTTTCGGAAAGAGGACGGCCAGTTGTTGATGTATTTTGGTACGCTCGGCAGCAGCCCTGGCCAGATGTATATGCCGGCTACTGTCGTTATCGATTATGACAATGTGGATTTGTTCAGGAAGTATGCTGTCGAAGGGGCCGAGCTGGAATTTATAGTTTTAGTTACCAACCAGTATGGCAAACAGAAGGTAAGTGTTTATGGATTTGGAAGTTTTCCAGAGCACTATTCAATGCAGGCTTTGGAAACCGAACCTGCCCCTGCAAAAGAAGAAGGAGTTGAAGATAAGTCCGAAGTAGTTGAATGAGAGGATTACGAAAAGGCCCACAGTAAAATAAACGAATAAATTCTTCTCATAGGACGGTCCATATGTTGGCTACAAGGAAGCTCATAATTTTGTGTTCAATGATGCTTGCCGGTGTATTTCCGGTTATAGTTACCGGCTGTGATCGTGAAGCCAAACATAAGATATTGACATTTTTTTTTGAAGGCGTACCTCCGCTGGATGGAGAGAAGGCTGGGGAGACTGAAGCAACAACTATTGATGAATCGCTACAGCCTGCAGTTGAAAAAGGGCCGGTCAGCACAAAATTAAAGCAGCGTCGTTCTGTTACGCATGCTCCGGTGCGCGATTGTGAAAGTAACAGATGTCATATAGGAGGGATGAATTCGGGGCAACGAGGATTGGTCGAACCATTGCCGGATCTATGCTATTCGTGCCATACAGACTATCATAGTTGCGGTGATAATCTGCATGGCCCAATCGCGGTTGGAGAATGTGTGTTTTGCCATGATCCTCATCGAAGCAAATATGTACACCTTCTAAAGGCTCCCCAGCCGAAGTTGTGCTACCAATGCCATGTTCCTGAAGAGATGGAACTTGTAGCCGGTCACCAGGAAATGCAGGATACTATTTGCACGAACTGCCATGACCCACATGTCAGTTCAATGGAACACCTTTTGAAGCCTGTTGTCAGAGCTGAAGAAGAC
>SDBT01003836.1_pt1 | contig 25819 bp, 34 predicted proteins | sample 2277101 | NCBI WGS metagenome assembly SDBT01 (sample SAMN10404973, study PRJNA504765) | marine sediment metagenome | isolation source: marine sediment core GS10_PC15, 103 cmbsf | place: Arctic Ocean: Southern Knipovich Ridge | collected 2010 | reverse complement strand
TTTCTTCACTTTAGGAAATAGATTAAAAATAAAGAGAGGACGCCCGCTAATATCTATAACTACCTGAGTTAACGTCTCATCCATAGGAATAAAACAATTTCCATAGCGCCTTATCCCCTTTTTGTTCCCGAGGGCTTTTCTTGATGCTTTCCCCAGGCAAATACCTATATCCTCTACCAGATGGTGATAGTCTACCTCGATATCCCCCTTAGCTAGAACGTCCAGATCGAAAAAACCATGATAAGAGAATAAGGAAAGCATGTGGTCCAGAAAGGGATAAGAAGTATTTATTTCCGAGTATCCTTCTCCATCCAAATCAATTCGAATTTTAACTTTTGTTTCCTTAGTTTCTCTTTCCACGATAGAGCATCGTTTAATCATTTACTCTCCTCATCTTTGCCTGAACTTTGTTCGACCTCAAAAAAATGTTTAAGAATCTTTATAGCAAGAATTCTTGTGGTATTATTGTCCACCTTAAAACGTTCATCAATACGATAACCCACTATCCAAACTACTCTGCCTCTATCTAACAAAAGAGGAATCTTCCCCCTTTTTTCCACGGCAATTTTAAGGTCAATGAAAAAATCCTTAATTTTCTTAGACCCTTTCATTCCCAGAGGACAAAACCTATCTCCTTCTTTCCTGTTTCGTAAGAATAAAGGAGGGTTCAGTTTGTCAAAATCAAGAAAAACTTCCCCTTCTGGGAAACCACTCACTTTATTCAAGACGACTTTCTCCTCTAAGTCCACAAAAGAAGAAGCAAGAAAAAAGTGTGGCTTCACAGAAATCAACCTTGTTTCTAATGTTAAGCTTAATTGCGGTAGGTCTGTTTTCCCTGGAATAACCAAATACCTGGCAAAAGGTACATTCTCAGATTCTCCCCTTTTGATTAGAAAGTCTCCATATTGCTTTTGAATCACTAAATTACCTGGCAGGCTTAACTGCTTTGTCCCTCTTCTTCCATCTAAATCCAGGACAGAATTCAAATGGCCTGAGCTGATTTCCTTAAGGTTACCCTTTATTCTTCGAATACCTTCGCGAAGGACTCTCTTTTGCAGAGCTCGATGCAAATGAAATAGCTTTTCTCCATCCAGAACTAGCCATCTTTGATTCTTGTTTTTCCCCTCTTTCCTTAATACGTTCCCAAACTCGTTTTCTCCCTTTCTTCTTATAAAATCGGCGTCTTCTCTCAAGTTCTTGCTCGTCTGCAAAAGAATCTTGCTTATCTGGGGATTATATTCCTGAGAGAGAAGAGGAAGTAAGTCAAGACGAACCCGATTACGTAAAAATGATGTATCACTATTAGAAGAATCCGCACAGAACTTTAGACCATTTCCTTCGCAGTACTCCTCTACGTCCTTGCGAAGAATCTCAATCAAAGGGCGAATTATTTTTCCTCTTACTGGCGGTATCCCGGAAAGTCCATCTAATCCCGCTCCTTTAAGCAATCTCATCAAAATAGTTTCTACCTGATCAGAGGCAGTGTGACCTACGGCGATTTTATTAGCGGAAACCCGAGCAACTGCACGTTCAAAAAAATCATACCTGGCCATCCGGCCCGCTTCTTCTAGTGTAAGCCTTTCTCTCTTAGCCAGAGTAGCTACATCTGAGGAATCTGAAATTAAAGGTATTCCAATCTTAGAAGCAAATTTTCTTACCCATTTAGCCTCTTCTTCTGCCTCCTTTCCCCTTAGTTGATGGTTAAGATGAGCAATCCACAATTTCAACTCATACTCATCTCTAAGCTGGAGGAGCAGATGAAGTAAAGTGATGGAGTCTGGGCCACCTGATACGCCCACAACTATCCTTGCTTTGATAGCAAACATCTGGTATTTATCAATAGTTTCTTTGACTTTCTCCAATAGAGAATTACTCTTTTTCATTTCGGGATACTCAGTTTCTTCAACTGCCTCTTCTAAATCCTTACCCAACTCACAAATTGTGCCTCTCCTTTGGCGCACACCTCACACACATAGAGACTTCTTACTTCTCCCCTTACTATCTCTTTTTCCAACAATTATGTATGTATCCCTAGGAACACTCCTGGCTGTTTGTCCCTTGTTCCCGTGAGTTCTCGATAATCATCAATTATTCTATAATAAGCAGTAATTATGTCAACTATAAATATACCGTATAGCGTTTGGTAACAAGAAAACGTAGAGCGAGAAGTTCAAAACCCCAGCAGATTAGTTCGTTATTATGAGTTCATAGTTCATCGGGAAAAAAGAACAATAGATTGGTGAGTAGTTGATTAGTGAATAGTGAATCGCAAATTCGTGAATGGTTGTTGGTGAATAGCAAAAAACAAAGAGACTTAGATACCATTCACCAGTCCGGTTGTACGTTATGCGTATTGCGCAATACGAGAATGTTGAATGGTTAATTAACCATTCAACACATTAACTAACGGGGGTTGAATGGGATGATTCATTCTATACGCTATCCGCTAAACGCTCTACGCTACTGCTTCTACCATAGCTTACCCGGACTAAGTACAACCCTTGTGGTGGGACAGTAGGACCGGCAATTCTCCTATCTCTTGCTTCCAGAATTAGCTTCATCTGAGAACACGGTATTTTCCCTCGACCAATTTCCACCAGTGTTCCCACTATGTTTCTGGTCATCTTATAGAGGAAACTATTCGCTTTTATATAAATAATGAGAAATTTCTTTCGGCAGACAAAAGAAATTTCATCTATTCTCCGCCAAGAAGAGAAAGTCGGGCTTCCCTGACTTTGAAAAGAGGAAAAATTGTGTTCTCCCAGAAGAAAATCAGAAGCATATTTCATTTTCTCTATTCTTAAAGGAAAAGAAATTTGCTGAACGAAGCGAAGGTAAAACGGTGAGAGGAGAGAATCATTGTAAATAATATACCTATAGACTCTACTTAAAGCAGACCTCTGAGCGTGGAAATCTAAATCTACCTCTTTTGCTTTCTTAACCCTTATGTTCTCAGGCAAACAACTGTTTACAGCAGGTTTGATGGCAGAAAGGGAAACTCTATTCTCTATAGTAAAACTAACTACCTGCCCTGTGGCATGAACACCTGCATCTGTTCTTCCCGCTGCAACTGTCTTTATTTCTTGCTTAAAAACACAAGAGAGACTGTTTTCCAAACAACCTTGAACGGTAGGAACTTTTGGCTGTATTTGCCATCCACAATAAGAAGTACCGTCATATTCTAAGATTAGTTTTATGTTCCGCACTTTTAAGGGATATCTCAGGACAGGATTAGTATCTCGTTCTTCGTATCTCCTATCTGGTATAGCGTACCAAAAGCCTTAATCCAAAATCAATTAATTTGCACGCAGACCCACGCAGACAAACAAGATAAATAAAAAGCATTAGACTTTGAATCTTGAACTTGTTTTCTGATTACTTTTTTAATCCACATTTACCAGCTTCCAAAAAGGAAATTCCTATACTATCGATATACGATATACGAGTTTATACCAGCTTCACTCTGCAGACTAAGGCATTATCTCCCTGTCGATACTTCAACTTTATTATTTTCGTATATCCTCCTAAACGATTTTTATATCTAGGAGCGATTATGTCAAAAAGTTTTTTTGTTACTTTTTTATCCCGGACAATTTTAAATGCATTTCGCCTATGATGAACAGAATCAACTTTAGCCAAAGTGATTATTTTTTCCGCCCATCTAGCCATCTCCTTAGCCTTCGCCTCTGTGGTAGTAATTTCTTCATAAAAAAGGAGTGATTTGATTAGATTTACTAGTAACGCTTCTCTTTGGTCTTTATCCCGCCCTAATTTTCTTCCTTTTTTTCTATGTCTCATTGTCTTTTTGTTTAGCTAAGCTTAGATTATATTTAGCCAGCTCCCTTTCTATCTTTTCCAGTGACTTTTTCCCAAACTTCTGTATTTTAAGAAGTTCTTTGCCACTTACATTGGTCAAATCCCTCATCTTCTTAATCCCCGAATCTTTCAAAGCACGAAGGCGGGCGTCAGAAAATCCTATTTTTTCCACTTCTTCTTCCAGAAACTCTTCTCTTTTTTCCATCTTCCCTTCTATTTTCTTTTTGCCCAGAGTGGCAAAAGGACCGAAACATTCAATCAAAATTCTAGCAGCCTTTTGCATTGCCTCATCGGGCCTCATTGTACCATCAGTGAAAATCTCAAGAACAAGGGAATCAAAGCTGGTTTTTCTTCCAATTCTGGCTGACCTTACTTCATATTTTACTCTCTTAATGGGCGTGAAGACAGAGTCCATCGGAATAGTTCCCACTGGTTGATCGGCCTTTTTATTCTCTTCTGCTTCCACATAACCCATTCCTTTAGCTAAAGTAATCTCCATTGAAAGATGCGTTTCCTTGTTATCCAGGGTAGCTATGAGTATATCCGGATTAACGATTTCTGCCTCGCTGTCAGGTTTAATATGAGAAGCTTTGGCTTCTAAAGGACCCCGAACGTCTAAGAAGATTTGTTTTTCTCTTTCCCCAGTAAACAGTTCCACTCTAATTTTCTTAAGGTTTTGTATAATTTGCAACACATCCTCTTTAATCCCTTTAATGGAGCAGAACTCGTGGAACACACCTTCAATCTTTACAGAAATCACAGCTACACCAGGAATAGAGGAAAGCAAAATTCGTCGCAGAGAATTGCCCAGAGTTGTACCATATCCTCTTTCCAAAGGCTCGATAATAAACCTACCATAAGTATCAGAAAAAGTATTCTTTTCAATTATTATCTTTTTTGGTTTTACTAATTCCCTCACTACCTCCTCCTACGTCGCTGTATTTAGTATATCGCATCTCGTGTGGCAATAGTTTGATTCACGTGCTTCTTTTTCGACATACCGTGTTCGATATATCACACACGAATTCTGATCCACAATTGCTATTATCTTGAATAGTATTCCACTATTAAGTTCACGTCGATTTCTTGATTCAATTCTTCTTTTAAGGGAAGTCTCTTCATTATTCCCTTCATAGCACTTTTATCTATTTCGAGCCATTCCGGGACTACCTTTTCCCGCCGAGCTTCTAGAATCTGCTTAAGCAAGACTGATTTCTTGCTCTTCTTGTTAAATTCAATTACATCTCCCTCTTTCATCAGATACGAGGCAATATCTACTACTCTACCATTAACCAAAAAATGACCGTGATTGACTAATTGGCGGCCGTGGGCACGAGAAAAACTAAAACTAAGTCTGTACACCACATTATCCAATCTTCGCTCTAGTAGTCTCAGAAACTCTTCTCCCGTTATATTGGGTGACTTTTCTGCCAAGCGGTAATATCGGCGAAACTGATTTTCCATTATGCCATATTCCCATCTGACTCTCTGCTTTCCTCTAAGCTGTAATCCATATTGAGAAGTTCTTCTTCTCCGCACAAACCTTTCTGATTTCTTTTTCTCCACACCACATTTATCTGAATAACACCTTTCCCCTTTCAAGAAAAGTTTTACTTTTAGCCTGCGGCATTTCTTGCATTTGCTTTCTATGTCTCGTGCCAATAAATCCTCCTTTCATTTCGTGAATCGTGAATCGTTATAACCGCCTAATAAGAGTCGCTATCATTCTATCCTCTTTGTCGCATGCCCTCAAACAACCTATCCAATGTTTGGTTTGTTTCGTGAGATGTCTTGACTTATTTGAAATTATTAAGTGGGTCTCCAACCCCGTCACTACTCGTTATGGTAATTCTCGTGAACGCATTTCGATTTCTTAATTTTTTAGCCATTCACTATTCACCAGTTATACTCTTCTCTTCTTGGGAGGACGACACCCATTATGAGGAATGGGTGTTGCCTCTTTGATAGAAATAACCTTTAAGCCAGCTGCTTGTAGTGTCCTAATAGCAGTTTCCCTTCCTGAACCTGGACCTTTCACTATTACTTTCACTTTTGCAATTTCAAATCCCTCTCTAGCTTTTTTGACTATATTCTCGGCTGTTTTTTGCGCAGCAAAAGGAGTTCCCTTTTTTGTCCCCTTGAAACCCACCTCACCTGCTGAGCACCAACAAAGAACATTTCCTTCTAAATCGGTCACAGTAATTATAGTATTATTGAAAGTAGAGTGAATATAAGCTACTCCCTCCTCCACTTTTACCGTTCTCTTCTTCTTCGTTGTCTTTTCACCTTTTTTCTTAGGCATCTTGCTCTCCTATTTCGTTCCCTTCTTCTTTTTACCCAGTGTCCTTCGTGGTCCTTTGCGTGATCTAGCATTCGATCTCGTTCTCTGCCCTCTTACCGGTAGACCGCTTTTATGCCGAATCCCTCTGTAACATCCAATATGTATCAGTCTGTTAACATCAGAACTGACCTGTCTTCTGAGTTCCCCTTCTATCTTATAATCATTTTCGATGACCCTGCGTAGTCTGTTTACCTCATCTTCAGTTAGATTCTTCCCTTGTATTTCTGGATCAACTCCAGTCTTAGAAATTATTTCTTTAGTCAGTGAGTACCCAATTCCATAAATAGAAGTCAGCCCTATTCTTATCTTCTTATTAGGTGGAATTTCTACTCCGGCGATTCGAGCCATTTATTCCTCCCTCTATCCTTGACGTTGCTTATGTTTTGGATTTTCACAGATAACCCGTACTACTCCTTTTCTCCTCACTATCTTACACTTCTTACACATCCTTTTCACCGAAGACCTTACTTTCACTTGCCTTTTCCTTCCCTATATACAATTCTTCCCCGCGATAAATCATAGGGAGAAATCTCCAGGCTAACTCTATCACCTGGAAGTATCCTGATAAACTTCATCCTCATCTTACCACACACATGCGCTAGAACTCTACGGCCACTGGCCAGCTCTATTCTGAAGGTAGCGTTGGGTAATGTTTCTAAAACAACTCCTGATGTCTTAATCAAATCTTCTTTGGTCAACTTTTTCCCTTTTTACTCAAGAAATTCAATATTTGTTGAGTAATCTCTTTCGGTGACTGCTCTCCTTCGATATTATACAAAATGTTTTTCTCCCTGTAATAGCTAATCAATGGATAGGTATGCCTCAAATAGGTCTTTATTCTCTCCTTGATTGCTTCTGGATTATCATCATCCCTCTGGAAAAAGGAAGCTCCACAAACCCGACAAGTACTGCTAAAATCTCCCAAATTCTCTTTGTTATATACGCGACCGCATCCAGAACAGACCAACCGCCCATTCAACCGTTCTATAATAACAGACTCTTTTACCTCCAGATTAATCACTAAATCAAGTTTTCTATTTTGCCCATCCAGAATTTCATCTAATTTTCTTGCCTGAAATAGGTTACGAGGAAAACCGTCTAAAATAAACCCTTTCCTTTCTCCTCTTATTTTATCTTCTAAAAGTTCTAAGACAATAGCATCAGAGACAAGCCTTCCCTGCTTGATAAACTTTTCAGCTTTCTGACCCAGGAGTGTCTTCTCCTTGACCGCCTTCCTCAATAGGTCTCCTGCAGCTATATGCACAAGACCTAAATCGCCTTGCAGTCTTCCTACTTGCGTGCCTTTGCCTGCCCCGGGAGCGCCCAATAAGACCAGATGCGTACCCATTATCCCCCTGTTTTGATAAATCCCTTATAATGTCGCATCAAAAGATGAGATTCTATTTGCTGCGCTGTATCCAGGGCTACACCTACCGCAATAAGAATGGAAGTTCCCCCAAAGGGAAGACTTTGACGCAAGAGTTCCCTGTTAACTATCTCTGGAAGTATGGCAATAAAAGCAAAAAATATAGCACCGACAAAAGTAACCCGAGTGAGAACAGCTGTGATATACTCAGCGGTGGGTTTCCCTGGACGGAGTCCAGGAATAAATCCCCCGTACCGACGCATATTATCTGCTACGTCTACAGGATTAAAAACAATCGCTGTATAGAAAAAAGTAAACAAAACTACCGCTAAAGCAAGCAGAACATAATACAATGATGCCCCTGGACTCAGCCACACAGCAATCTGCTGCGTAATAGGATGAGGGATAAATCTGGCTACTGTAGAAGGCAATACCAAAATAGCTATGGCAAAAATTATGGCAATCACTCCTACCCCCCCTACACGGATAGGGATATAAGAAGTCTGTCCTCCATAAACCTTTCTTCCCACTATTCTCCTGGCATAACGAATAGGAATTCGTCTTTCCGCTTCATAAATGACTACTACAGCTGCAATAATAGAAATACTAATTAAGGCAAAAAGGAAAAGGCGGAAGGGAGTTATCTCTCCAACGCTCAGTAAGCTACCAATACTTCCTGCGGCTGGACGTATTTGAGCTACAATTCCAGCAAAAATTATTAGGGAAATCCCATTACCTATGCCCCTTTCAGTAATCTTCTCCCCCAACCACATTATGAATATAGTCCCTGCAAGTAAGGTCACTACAGTAGAAAAAACAAAAGCTGGTCCTCTAATAATTACAAAAGCCCCATTCTCCATGCTTTGAATCATATAGGCTAATGTTATCGCCTGGATAGCACCAATGGGTAAAGTAGCATATCTGGTAATCTGAGTGATTTTCCGTCTTCCCTCTTCTCCTTGCTTACTCAACCGTTCAAGCTGAGGTATGGCTACGGTTAAGAGCTGCATAATAATTGAAGTACTAATATAAGGCATTATTCCCATAGCAAAAATAGACATTCGGCTAAGGGCTCCGCCACCAAAAATATTCATTAAGCCGAAGGCTCCTGTTTCAAAGATAGCACTTTGAGCAAGAGCATCTGCATTTATCCCTGGGATAGGAACAAAAATACCAAACCTGAAAACTACAAACACACCTAATGTAAAAAGGATTCTTCTCCGCAGTTCCGGAATTCTAAAAATATTCTGAAGTCTCTCTAGCATCGAATAACCTCTATCTTTCCCCCCGCTTCCTTTATTTTCCTCTCAGCTTCTTTAGAAAATTGATGAGCCTTGACTTGCAGGGTTAGATTAAGCTTTCCTTTACCCAATATCTTAATTTTGCCTCTTTTCTTCACTAGACCTGTTTTTGCCAACAATTCTGGACTAACAACAGCGTCCTTTTGAAATATATTCAAATCCTTAACATTGACTATTTGGTTGCTGCGTTTAGAGACACTGGTAAAACCTCTTTTAGGAACTCTGCGAGTAAGAGGCATCTGCCCCCCTTCAAACCAGAGCGCAACTTTCGAACGAGCTTTTTGCCCTTTGTGTCCGCGTGTAGATGTTTTGCCATGCCCTGAACTAGGCCCTCTGCCTACTATTTTCTTTTTATGGGTAGCTCCTAAAGGAGGCGTCAATAGCGATGTATTCATCGATGGTTCCTTTTTCGTAATCTAATAACCTCATCAGGATCTCTCAGGTTTCTTAGCCCCTCAATTGTAGCTTTAGCTAGATTAAGAGGGTTATTACTCCGTAAAGACTTGCTCAAGATATCTTTTATTCCAGCTAACTCTACTACCGCCCTCACTGTCTCTCCAGCAATAACTCCCGTTCCAGAAGAAGCTGGTTTAAGAAGAACTCGCCCTGCTCCATACTTTCCTATTATTTCATGAGGAATAGTATTATTTCTAAGAGAAACACAGATCGTATTCCACTCTGCTTTTTTTCTTCCTTTCCTTATGGCTTCAACTAATTCCTTTGCCTTCCCTAAACCAAGACCTACCTTGCCTTTTCGATTGCCCACCACTACCAAAGCATTAAACCCTATGGTCCGGCCTCCTCTGACTACAGTAAAAACTCTCCGCACCCTTATTAATCTCTCTTCTAGTCGAGCGGCCTCTTCCTTTGCATTATTATCTTCTTTTTTCGGCCTTTGCACTATTACCCCCCCCTAATTCGTATTGCGTATTGCGTATCTCGTATGTCATATTGCGCAATACGCATCACGCACGACGCATCACGTATTTTAACTTCTTTTATATCTTTATCCCCTGCTTTCGTATTGCTTCTGCTAAATATCTTATTCGCCCGTGATAATGATAATGACCCCTATCAAGAACCATCTGTTCTATCTTCTTTTTCTTCGCTTGTTCAGCTAAGTCTTTACCCATCTTCCTGGCTATCCCTTGGCTTTTAGCACAGTTTCCTTTCTTATACAGAGCACCCGATGAAGAAAGAAAAAGTAATGTTCTCCCTTCCTCATCATCTATCAACTGAAGATAGAGATATCTATTGCTTTTATAAATTGACAGTCTCGGTCTATTCGTAGTGCCAAGGATTTTCTTTCGCACTCTCTTTCTTCTTTTCTCTCTTTGCGTGTATTTATCTTTCACATATTCGCCTATTTTATATTCTTTTATTGTCCTTTAGTTCCTAGTGCAGCCTTACCCGCCTTGCGTCTTATAACCTCTCCCTTGTACCTAATTCCTTTCCCCTTATATGGTTCAGGTTTCTTGAAAGATCTAATCTCCGCCGCAATTTCCCCTACTCTTTGCTTATCGCAGCCAGAAATTCTGAGTGAAGTAGGGCTCATTAGCTCTATTTTTATATCCTCCGGAGCAATATATTTGATAAGATGAGAATATCCCACACTTAGAGATAGGGTATCGTTCTCCAGGGAAGCTCTATGAGCCTTACCCACCATTTCCAAAAACTTCTCAAACCCTTCTGAAACACCCTTTGTCATATTGAAAATAAGGCTACGTATAGTTCCATGCAAAGACTTAGTCTGTTTATCTTCTCTAAGCCTCTTAACCAAAATCTGATTATTTTCTACAACCACTTCCAAGCCAGAAGGTATTTCTCTTTCTAATTCTCCCAGAGGACCTTTTAGCTTAATTTTGCCCTCTGCTATTACCACTTCTATTTTTTCTGGAATAGAAATAGGCTCCCTACCCACTCTAGACATAATCAACTCCCTCTTTATCTCGTATTGCGTATATCGTATGTCGTATATCGTATTGCGCAATACGCATCACGCACAACGCACCACGAGATGCTACCATACATAACAAAGAATCTCTCCCCCTACTCCCAATTTACGTGCTTCTAGATTAGCTATAACTCCTCTGGAAGTTGATAAAATACAAATGCCCAACCCTCCTCTTATCATCCCAGGTACATCTTTCTTCTTGATATATTCCCGCCTTCCTGGTTTGCTTACTCGTTCCAAACAAGTAATTATGGATTCTCCCTCTTCAGAATACTTCAAATATATCTGAAGTATCTTTTTCTTCCCCTGCTCTAAAATATTATACCCTCCGATGAAACCCTCTTTTTTTAAAACTAGACACACGGCCCCCTTCATCCTGGAACTAGGGAGTTCAATTTTAGCCTTAGAAAGCATAGCAGCATTTCTAATTCGAGTTAGTAAATCAGCAATTGGATCGGTAAGCATTTTCCTCCTCTTTTTCATAGCCAATAATATTCAAAGATAATCCCGTATTGCGTTTCTTGTTCTTCTCAATACTCCAAACGCTATACGCTATAATCTTACCAGCTGGCTTTTTTCACCCCGGGTACTACTCCCTCATGAACTAGTTCTCGAAAGCAAATTCTACATAAGGCAAATTTTCTAATGTAGCCCCTAGGCCGTCCACAAATTTGACATCTGCTATGAGCCCGAACATCAAATTTTGGTTTCCTCTTACTCTTCTCTATTAAAGCCTTCTTCGCCATTTCTTTCCTTTTTTTTGTTCACTGTTCATAGTTCGTTCTTCACTGACCTGCTAACCCATTGCTCATATTGCGTATATCGTATTGCGCAATACGCATCACGAGATGCTATCTACTCTTAAAAGGTAGCCCCAAAGAAGCAAGTAATTCTCTGGCTTCCTCATCATTTACAGCCGTAGTAACTATAGCCACAGATAAACCATGGATTACTCCTACTTGGTCATAAGACATCTCCGGAAAGACTAATTGCTCTGTTAAACCCAGGGTAAAATTGCCTCTGCCATCAAACTGGTCAAGAGATATTCCCTGAAAGTCCTTAATCCTGGGAATAGCTAAATTGAATAATCTGTCCAGGAATTCATACATTATGTCTCCCCGCATAGTAACCTTACAGCCTATAGGAGTATTTTCCCTTAGATTAAAATTAGCAATAGACTTCCTTGCACGGGTGATTACAGGTTGCTGGCCACTAATCAAAGCCAAGCTTTTCTTGGCTGATTCCAATAACTTAGGATCATTTTTGGCACTACCTACCCCCATATTAAGACACACCTTCTTAACTCGAGGAACCATCATAGAATTCTTATAACCAAACTTTTTTATCATTGACGGAACAATTTCTTTTTTGTAAATTTCCTTAAGTCTAGCCAATGCTCTTTTCCTTTCTAATCAATTACCTCTCCACATTTCTTACAAAACCTCAGTTTTTCCCCTGCATCTGTTTTTTGTGCTAGAAGTTTTATTCCTACTCTACTTTTCTTTCCACAACGTGGACATATTAGCATTACTTTACTAATAGAGAGAAGGGCTTCCCTCTCCACTATTCCACTTTGCTGCCCTTTCCGAGTAGGTCTGATATGCTTCTTAGTAATGCCAATATGTTCTACCCTTAACTTATTCTTTCGCGGAACCACAGAAATTACCTTACCCTGTCTCCCTTTGTCTTTACCAGAAATAACTGCTACTTCATCACCTGTCTTTATTTTAAGCACCACTTCACCTATATCTCGTATTGCGTATATCGTATGTCGTACTGCGCAACACCCCTTTATTTCTCATCATTTGTCTTTCTTTTTTGCCATTATCGAGCCTCTGGGATCGAGTATCCAGAACTCACACTCTTTTTTTTCTTTTCGATATACTATATACGGCCCTTAAACTACTTCCGGTGCCAGAGAGATTATCTTCATAAAGTTCTTCTCTCTTAATTCCCGGGTCACTGGACCGAAAATTCTTGTCCCTCTTGGATTTCCAGCAGCATCGATTAGTACTCCTGCATTCTCATCAAAACTTATATACGAGCCATCTTTTCTTCGCAAAGATTTTCTAGTCCTCACCACTACTGCTTTGACGACTTCACCTTTTTTTATTTCGCTGTTAGGAACAGTCTTCTTCACCGAAGCTACTATCACATCGCCTAATCGCGCATAACGGCGTGCTGACCCTCCGGGTACTCCTATGCACCTTATTCTCTTTGCTCCTGTGTTATCCGCCACTACAAGCTCAGTTTCGCGTTGAATCATCCTATTTCCTCTTATTTTGCCAAAAAAGCCAGCCTATAGCTTCGAGGGCTATGCGTTTTCTTTTTCTTCTGATCTTAAAATCTTAATTACTCGCCAACATTTCCCCTTACTTAAGGGTCTACTCTCTCTTATTCTTATTATATCACCTTTGCGACATTTATCAAGCTCATCATGAACCTTTACTCTTTCGCTTCTTGCTATTTTTTTCCTATACAGAGGATGAGCAAATTCACGTTTGATAAGCACTACTACTGTCTTGTCCATTTTATCACTTACCACTTTTCCCGTTCTCTCTTTTGCTCTATTGCTCAAACTTTCCTCCCTTCTCCAATTCCCTTTTGCGTAGGACAGTCTTTATTCTAGATATTGTTATTCTTGCTTCCTTAATATTAGAAGAATTTGCTTCCCTTCCCTGAGCTGCCTCTATCTTCAAACTAAATAATTTACCTTGGGCACTTTTAAGATGCTCCTGAAGCTCCTCTCTGGATAAATCCCTCAATTCTTCGATTTTCATAACTATCTCCATAATTCGGTGGAAACAATTTTAGTTTTCAGAGGAAGTTTATGAGAAGCCAATCGGAAAGCCTCCGCTGCTCTCGCCTTTCCTATTCCTCCTAACTCAAACATGATCCTTCCTGCCTTGACCGCTGCCACCCAATGGTCAGGTTCTCCCTTGCCCTTGCCCATACGAGTCTCCAGAGGCTTCCTGGTAATTGATTTATCAGGAAAAATCCTGATCCAAAGACGGCCTTCATGTCCTACAGAGCGAATTATGGTAACTCTGGTTGCCTCTATCTGGTCAGCAGTGACTCGCTTAGTTTGTTTGGCCATTAGACCGTATTCTCCGAAGTTCAACTTTATTCCACGTTGGGCCTTACCTCTTAACTTACCCTTCTGAATTTTTCTGTATTTTACTCTTTTTGGCTGAAGTTTCATTATTAACTTTCTCCTCGGGTAAACTAGGTAAAACTTCTCCCGTATATATCCAGACTTTTATTCCAATACATCCATAGCTTGTGTGAGAAGTAGCACATCCGTAATCAATTTTAGCCCTTAATGTGTGCAAAGGAATTCTTCCTTCTTTCATCCATTCTTTCCTGGCAATTTCTGCTCCAGCAATTCTGCCTTTGCAGTTAATTTTGACTCCCTCTGCACCTGCTGCCATCACGCGCTTAATAGCTTCTCTTACAATTCTCTTTGTCCCCGTTTTTCTCTGCAACTGAAAGGCTACTTTATCCGCTACTAGTTTAGCATCTAGATCTGGCTGACTTATTTCTTGCACATTTAAGAAGATACTGGCATCTCCTGTTAATTTTTCCAGGTCCTTTTTAGCCCTCCCAATTGTATCTCCCTTTTTTCCTATGGCAATGCCAGGACGACCAGCAAAAACATTTATTCGTATTTTATTCATAGCTCTTTCTATTACGATTTTCGAGATGCCCGCCCTTCTGAATTCTTCCTCGAGAAATTGACGAATTCTAAAATCCTCATGGAGATGATGGGAATAATCCTTTTCTTCATACCACCGACTTCTCCACTCTTCAGTTATTCCTAACCTAAACCCTCTCGGATTAACCTTCTGTCCCACCTGTCTAACCCCCTCTCCCTTCAAGGATTACAGTAATATGCGAAGTTCTTTTCTTTATTTCATCAGCCCTACCTCTTGCTCTGGGTTTCATCCTCTTAAAAGTAGGCCCTTTATCTACAAGAGCTTTCTTAACATAGAGAGTTTTTGAATCCAGCTCAAAATTATTTTGGGCATTGGACATAGCTGATTTCAAAACTTTCTTTATCCTTTGAGCATTGTCAGAACGGACAAAATCCAAAATTCTCATGGCTTCCTCTGCTTGTTTATTTTGAATAAGATTGGTAATTCTTCTTACTTTTGCAGGAGATACTCGTATATATTTCGCTACTGCTTTTACTTCCATCAGTAAACCCCTTATTTAGTTCACTGTTCGTAGTTCATTGATTAAATCCCAGATGAACCTTGTTCTTTCCTATCGATGAACCATGAACTGCGAACTATTTCACCGTTATAGTCCTCTTCATATGCGCTCCATGACGACCGAATTTACGCGTAGGGGAAAATTCGCCTAATCGATGTCCAACCATATCTTCAGTAACATAAACATTACGAAAGTCTTTCCCATTATGGACAGCGAAGGTATAACCTACAAAATCCGGTATAATCATAGACCGGCGCGACCAAGTCTTAATAGATTCCTTTTTGCCTTTCTTCATTTTTCCTATCTTCTTTAATAAACAGGGCTCAACATAAAAACCTTTCTTCTTTGAACGTGCCATCCCCTTCTCCCTATCTAGTTCATCGTTGGTAGTTGGCTATCCATTGCTTAGCTCTCTGGCTACGACCCTTATTCTTTTTCTCGATGAACTATCTCCTATATAGCTTTGGCTTTATTGCCTTTACTATCCGCCACACGCTAAACGCTAGTACTAGTACTAGTACTATTCCTATTTCTTCTTTCTTCTTTGAATAATTAACTTATCAGAAGACCGTCTTTTCTTGCGAGTCTTTTTTCCTTTGGTAGGTTGGCCCCAAGGAGTTACCGGGTGTCTTCCTGGACCACTCCGACCTTCCCCTCCTCCGTGCGGATGATCTACAGGATTCATTGCTGACCCCCGTACTCGAGGACGTCTACCTAACCACCTTGACCTACCAGCTTTGCCAATAGCGATGTTCTCATGTTCTATGTTTCCCACCTGACCCACAGTAGCATTACATTCCAAATGAACTAATCTTATCTCTTTAGAAGGGAGTCTAATTTGAGCAAACTTTCCCTCTTTACTCAAAAGCTGGCCACTTGTCCCGGCAGCCCTGACTATCTGGCCTCCCTTTCCTTTTTTCAATTCAATATTGCAAATAAGACTTCCTTCAGGAATTTCTCGCAAGGGAAGAGTATTCCCCTCTTTTACAGGAGCTTTTTCCCCCGAAATAACTTCATCCCCCACCTTTAACTTCAAGGGAGCAATGATATATCTTTTCTCTCCATCCTTATAATGCAAAAGAGCGATTCTTGCCGAGCGATTAGGATCATATTCAACTGAGGCAACATAGGCTGGAATCCCTACTTTATCTCTTTTGAAATCAATCAAACGATATCTTCTTTTTCTTCCTCCTCCTTTATGTCTGACACTGATTTTGCCTTGATTATTTCTCCCCGCTTTCTTGACTAGTTTAGCCAATAAGCTCTTTTCTGGCTCTTTTCTAGTAATACTAGAAAAGTCAGATCCACTCCTGTGTCTTTTACCAGGAGAAGTAGGTTTATATTTCTTTACAGGCATTTTAGGCTCCTAAATCCTCTATAACCTCTCCCTCTTTCAATCTTACTATAGCTTTTTTCCAGCGAGGAATTTTTCCTATATTTCGACCCCGCCATTTCTTGCTTTTTCCCCTTACATGCATAGTCCTGACACTTTCCACTTTTACTTTGAACAGCTCCTCCACCGCTTGCTTTATCTCGATCTTATTTACCTTCAAAGGAACCTCAAAGAGATATTTATTCTCTGTTAATAGTTGGGTCCCTTTTTCCGAGACTATAGGCCGCGAAATAATAGCCTGAGGAATTTTATTCATTTTTCACTCTCCTGGTCACCGTATCTAATGCCCCCTTAGTTAAACATAAAGTATGATGAGAAAGTATATCGTATCCACAAATATTAGACGGATAAGAAAGAGTCAAGTTTTTCAGATTAGAACACGACCTGAATACTTTCTCGTCCCATTGATTCGAAACCAGCAAAGTCTTTTCCTTTAAATTGAATTTTTGCAAGAATTCTACCATTTCCTTAGTCTTTCCTTTAGCGACACTTATCTTGTCTATGACTAGAAGATTTCCTTCTTTAGTTTTCTTTCTCAGACTAGATTGCAAAGCGAGTTGTTTAACCTTTTGAGGTAAAGGGTATTTACATTTTCTGGGTTGAGGTCCAAAAATAACTCCCCCTCCCACCCAAAGGGGCGAGCGATTACTTCCTGCTCGAGCTCTCCCGGTACCTTTTTGGGCCCATGGCTTCCTACCTCCCCCTCTTACCTTGGCTCGATTCTTGCTGGAAACCGTGCCCTGATGTTGGGCAGCTTCATAAGCTAGAATAGCCTCCCTTAAAACAGTTTGCCTAACCTCCCCTCCAAAAACATCATCATCCAAAGTAACTTTGTCTATTTCTTTTCCCTGCATATTACGAATTTTTAGTTCCATATTTAAATACCTAAGGAAAGAAGTGCCTCCCCTTAGTGGCCTTCGGCCTACTCCTTCTATTTTTGTATCTCCATATATTACTATTTGGAGCTTTTTATAGTTAACAAACTTCCTTTATTACCGGGCAAACATCCCTTGATAAGAAGAAGGTTCTCTTTCTTATCTACTTTTACTATTCTTAGATTACGAACTGTCTTTTTTTCTGCTCCCATTTTTCCAGGCATCTTTTTACCTTTAAATACCCGAGAAGGATCGGCAGAAGCACCTATGGAACCGCACCGACGACGCCAACCCCCTGCTCCATGAGAAGCAGGGCCTCCTTTGAAACCATATTTCTTAACCACACCGGCAAATCCTTTTCCCTTAGAAATACCAACAACATCGACTAAATCTCCTTCTTTAAAAACGTCTACTCTAATCTCATCCCTAATGTTTAAATTGCCGATATCCCTCACCCTTATTTCCCTCAAGTATTTTTGAGGATTAACTTCGCTCTTTCTAAAGTGGCCCGACTCTGGCTTGTTAACTCGATTCTCCTTTACTTCTAAGAAACCTAATTGAATAGCGTTGTAGCCATTCTTTTCCTTCATTTTTTTCTGGACTATTACACAGGGACCTGCTTCCACAATTGTTATAGGGACAAGGGTATTCCCATCAAATATTTGAGTCATTGCAAGCTTTTTACCTAGTATTGCCTTACTCATAATTTGACCTCTACATGCACGCCCGTGGGAAGATTCATTCCCATCAGTGCATCAACTGTTTTGGGATTAGATTCCAAAATATCTATAAGTCTTTTGTGCACCCGGATCTCAAATTGCTCCCGGGCATCCTTGTCAGTATGAGGAGATTTTATAACTGTAAATCGGCTAATCTTAGTGGGTAGAGGAATGGGACCACAGATCTTAGCTCCTGTTCTTTCTATCGTTTCGATAATCCGCTTAACTGATTGATCCACTATTTTATGGTCATAGGCCTTCAACTTGATCCTAATCTTCTGTTTAGGCATTCTTTCCCCCTTGCCTAATAATTATTTCAGTTCTATCAGAAGGCACTTCTTCATAACGATAGAACTCTATGTTCGGAATACCCCTTCCTTGAGTTAATGAGCGTAACATAGTAACATAATTAAATAACTCAGCCAACGGAACATAACCACTAATATAATAGAGGGTTCCTTTGAGTTCTGTGTGATAAATCCTTCCGCGCCGACTGACAATATCTCCCATTACGTCACCCATGGAATTCTGGGGAATCCTTGTCTCCAGCTTCATTACCGGTTCTAATAAATAAGGATCGGCCTGTTGGCATGCTTTCTTAAAAGCAATAGAGGCAGCAATTCTAAAAGCAAACTCTGAGGAATCCACCGAATGATATGAACCATCAAGGAGAGTAGTCTTAACATTAACCATCGGATAACTTGCCAGGACACCAATTTTCATAGTTCGCTCAATTCCTTTTTTGATTGCCGCGATAAACTCTTTAGGAATGACCCCTCCTTTAGTTTTATCCACAAAGGTTTTCTCGCCATTCTCTATCGGCTCAACCTCAAGCTCCACATCACCATACTGCCCCCTGCCCCCACTTTGATGAATATACCGACCTCTGGCAAAAGCCCTTTTCCTTATAGCCTCCTTGTGAGCAATCTGAGGATTGCCACTGTTTACTTCAATATTGAACTCTCGTCTAAGTCTATCCAGCATGATTTCAAGATGAAGCTGACCCATACCCGAAATTATGGTCTGCCCTGTCTCCTCATTCTGGTTAATCTGAAAAGTAGGGTCTTCCTGGACTAATTTATGCAAAGAATCATACAATTTGTTTTCATCTGCTTTTGTCTTTGGTTCAATAGCTATGGAAATAACTGGTTCAGCAAATTCTATCCCTTCAAAAATTATGGGATTACTGCCCTCACAAAGGGAATCCCCTGTATCAATACCTCTGGGCCCTGTAATCGCTCCTATGTCACCAACAGCAATCTCCTTCTTTTCCTCTCGATAGTTAGCATGCATCTCCAGGATTTTAGCAACTCTCTCTTTTCTCTTCTTAGTAGAGTTATAGACAAAGGAGCCTCTCTCCAATCTCCCAGAATAAACCCTCAAATAAGTTAGCCTGCCTACATAAGGGTCTGTTACCACCTTAAAAGCCAGAGCGGAAAATGGTTCTTGAGGAGAAGCTTCTCTTTTCTCCCTCTCTTGCGTTATTGGGTTCACTCCCTCTACCGGAGGAATGTCCAGCGGAGAAGGAAGATAGTCATTAACAGCATTCAATAGAAGCTGTATTCCCTTATTTCTCAAGGAGCTTCCACAAAGAACAGGAACCGCTTTATGAGCCAAAGTCATCGACCTTATCTCTTCTTTGATTTCTTTAACACTTAAACTCTTTTCCTCTAGAAATCTCTCCAAATATTCTTCATTGTTATCTGCTATCTTTTCCATCAGATAGTTATGCCAGTGGAAAGCCTTCTCCTTCATGGAAGGAGGAACATCCCCCTCCACGATCTTAACCTCTAGCCCCTCTCCTTGCCATATAATAGCCTTCATTCTTACTATGTCTACCACCCCACGAAAACCTTCCTCCTCTCCTATGGGAATCTGAATAGGTAAAGGAATAAGACTGAACTTCTCTCCTATTTTTCCTACACTACCATAGAAATCAGCTCCTACTCTATCCAGTTTATTAATGAAAATAATGCGAGGAATACTATAGCGATTGGCCTGGCGCCAAACTGTTTCTGATTGAGGCTCTACCCCTTCTACACCGCAGAAGATAACTATTGCTCCATCTAAGACTCGCAGGGTTCTTTCTACTTCCACAGTGAAATCGACATGGCCAGGAGTATCTATAATATTAATTAGATGCTCTTTCCACGAACAGGTAGTAGCAGCAGAAGTTATGGTGATACCTCTTTCTTTCTCCTGTTCCATCCAATCCATCACTGCGGTACCCTCATGCACTTCTCCCATCTTATGGATTTTCCCAGTGTAGTATAGGATACGTTCAGTAGTCGTAGTTTTGCCCGCATCTATATGAGCTATTATGCCAATATTTCGAATTTTACCTAGAGAATTTTGATTTTTCATACCTTTAACCTGCAACCCCTTAGTTAGTCAGTTCATTGACTAAATGGTTAATTTTACGCTCACCCCAAAGAGGACAGAGCACTACTCACTAATTAACTACCGCTACCACCGGTAATGGGCGAAGGCCCGATTGGCCTCTGCCATCCTATGAGTGTCCTCTTTCTTCTTTATCGCCAATCCTTCCTCTCGAAAAGCCATAAGAATTTCGTCCGCCAGTTTTTCCCTCATTGACTTGCCTTTTCTTTGACGAGCGAACTGTAGAATCCATCTAAAAGCTAGAGCTTCTCGTCTTCCTGGCCTGACTTCTACTGGTATCTGATAAGTAGCCCCCCCTACACGACGCGAACGAACTTCCAGAACAGGTTTAACATTTTCCAGAGCCTGCAGGAAAACTTCAAGAGGGTTCTTTTTTTCTCTTTTCTCTATAATGTCAAAACACCCATAACAGATAGTCTCCGCTTTGCTTTTTTTCCCTGCTGTCATTATCTTATTAATAAACTTACCTACTACCCGGCTGCTATACACAGAATCTGGAAATATAGCTCTCTTTTTTGATACTCTCCGTCTACCCATTAGCCTCCCCTTATCCTCTATTCTTTCCGTATTTGGAGCGACTCTGCTTTCTACCCTCCACTCCCATTGTATCCAACGTACCACGCACAATATGATATTTCACTCCTGGCAAATCCTTCACTCTTCCTCCCCTTACCAAAACTATGGCGTGCTCCTGAAGATTATGTCCTTCCCCAGGAATATAAGCTGTAACTACTTTTCCATTGGACAGCCTAACTCTCGTCACCTTCCTTAATGCCGAATTGGGTTTTTTGGGTGTAAGTGTCCTTACGCTTATACAAACCCCTTTTCTCTGAGGCGATTCTTCCAGAGCCAGACTCCTCTTTTTCCTTTTGCTCTTTTTTCGTCCTTTTCTTACTAACTGATTAATAGTAGGCATTTATTATCCTTTTTATGCTGACGTGCTTTTCCCGGGTTTCCGATTAAATCCTGTTCCAGCGGGAACTAATTTTCCGATGATTACATTACCCTTTAACCCTCTAAAAAAATCCATCTGTCCACAAATTGCCGCTTCTGCCAAAACTTGTTTCGTCCTTTGAAAAGAGGCAGCAGAAAGAAAACTCTCCTTATCTTCCTGTACAGCTTTAGGGACAGCTAGAAGAACAGGTTTTCCCGTGCCAGGCTTGCCCTTCTGCTCTCTTATCTTCCTGTTGGCCTCTTCAAAGTCTGTCTTATTTACCTGTTCTCCTGGTATATAACCTGTATCTCCTGATTCCACTACCTCTACTTTTCTCATCATTTGTCTTATGATTACTTCAAAGTGTTTGATATTGATATCCACGCCCTGAGATCTATAAACTTGCTGAATCTGATTAACCAAATACTCTTCTACGGCTCTAATCCCTTTCACGTTGAGGAGTGAACGGGGATTTATGATACCTTCCATTATTTTAGTCCCTGCTTCTACCATCTCTCCGTCTTTGACCAACCTGTCATCCCCCGCCTCATAGGTAACTTCCTCATCTCCTTGCCCCTTAATCGTAATAAAACTACGACCTTTTCTCTCTTCTATTCTTACCCTTCCCTCTATTTCACTTATCAGAGCCTCTTCTCCCTGCCGTTGACGAACAACTCCCTTGCGAGAAAGACTCTCCTTGCGTGGTTCAAAGAGTTCGGTAGCTCGTGGCAGGCCCTGAGGAAGATCCCCCCCCTTCTGAAATATGCCACCAGTATGGAATGTTCGTAAAGTAAGCTGGGTTCCCGGCTCACCTATAGACTGAGCCGCTATCACTCCCACCGCCTCACCTAAACTAACCAGTCTTTGAGTAGAAAGGTCCCACCCATAACACTTCTGACACAGACCCCACCTAGTCTGACAAGTCAAAGGGGAACGAACTTTTACTTCTTTAATCCCAGCTTTTTCTATTCTTCGAACTATGTCCTCTGTAATTTCTTTATTTGAATCTATAATAACTTTCTCTGTAGAGGGATTTATGACAGGCGAAGCAGTTATTCTACCCAAAATTCTTTCTCCCAAGGATTGTCTTGTTCCCCTTCCTCCGGTCGATCTCTTTACAGAAAGACCATCTATGGCACCACAATCCTCCTCGTTAATAATAAGATTTTGCCCCACAGATACTAATTTTCGAGTCAAATAACCTGCATAGGCTGTTTTCAAAGCCGTATCTACCAAACCTTTTCTCCCTCCTGAAGTGGAGGCAAAGTACTCCGGAGCAGTAAGGCCCTCTTTAAAACTCGATCTAACAGGTTCCTCACCAATTCTCCCCCTTAGCCTACCGCCAGAAAGAGGATAGAAATATTGCTTAATTACATCAGAAGGTATATCTATTTTTCTCTTAAAGACCTCATCCCAGAGTTCACGGCGATAGGTTTCTCTAATAGACCTGGACATCAAGCCTCTCATACCTATTATCTGCCGCAATTGCGTAACAGTCCCCCTTGCTCCTGATTTCCACATCATATAAAGAGAATTAAAGGGATTGACAGAAAGATGATCAGAGACCAATTTTCCTATTTGGTCAATAATTCTCATTCTCACGTCTATCACGTCTTTATATCTTTCTTCTTCACTTATTTCCCCGTCTTCAGCTCGTAGATTGAATCCCCTTACTTCCTCTTCCGCATGCTCTAGCACGTCTTTCTTTTTCGCTATATCCGGTACATCAGACATAGCAAAAGTTAACCCCGATTTAGTGGCATATTCGAACCCTAGCTTTTTTACTTTGTCCAAGAATTCCACGGTAACTGCATTTCCATATTTCTGCCAAATTTTACCTATAATCCGGGTTAGTCTATTTTTATCCACCAATGAATTTTCAAATCCTATTCCCTGGGGGAGTATCTCATTAAAAATCGCTCTTCCAGGAGTAGTTTCTATCCACTTACCTTTATTCAATAATTTTATGCGTTGATGCAGGAGTACTTTTTTCAGTTCATAAGCAATAATTATCTCATCGAAGCCAGAAAAAACCTTCTCCTTTTCCTCTTTTTTGCCTTTTATAGTCAGATAGTAGCAACCCACCGTAATGTCCTGAGTAGGAGCAAATACAGGACTTCCATTAGCCGGAGAGAGAAGATTGTTCACCGGGAGCATCAAAGTACTTGCTTCAATCTGCGCTTCATAAGAAAGGGGAATATGTATTGCCATCTGGTCACCATCAAAATCGGCGCCAAACGCACTGCATACCAGAGGATGAAGTTGGATAGCATTACCTTCAATCAAGACTGGTTGAAAAGCCTGAATACCTAACCGATGTAAGGTGGGAGCACGATTCAAAAGTATCGGATGGTCCTTGACCACTCTTTCCAGTATCTCCCAAACAAATGGATCAACCCTTTCTATCAGATCATTAGCCCTTTTTATCGTCTCAGCTTTATTCTCTCGCATAATCTCTCCCAGAACAAAAGGCCTGAAGAGCTCCAGAGCTATTTTCTCAGGCAAACCACACTGATAAATCTTCAAATCTGGCCCAGGAACAATCACCGCTCTTCCCGAATAATCAACCCTCTTGCCCAGAAGATTCTGCCTGAATCTACCCTGTTTACCTTTGACTATTTCACTTAATGATTTAAGTGGCCTCCCTCCCCCTCCCAGTATAGGCTGGGGAAGTTTCTCATTTTCAAAAACAGCCTCTACGGATTGCTGGAGCATTTTTTTCTCATTTCGAATAATTATCCGAGGTGCACCTATCTCCAGTAAGTATTTCAGACGATTATTCCGATTAATGATACGTCGGTAGAGGTCATTTAAATCTGAATTAGCAAAAATCCCACTTTCCAACTGTACCATCGGACGAAAATCAGGCGGAATAACAGGAACAACCGTCAGAATTATCCACTCAGGTTTGTTACCCGAACGAACAAAATTCTCTACCAGTTCCAGCCGTTTAATTAGCTTAATTCTTTTTCCTTTTGTTCTCTCCTGGAGTAAATTCTCCCTTAACTCCTCCTGTAATTTCTCCAGGTTCATACTTTTTAGAATCTTCAAAATTGCTCCTGCCCCAATATCAGCTTCAAAAGCGTCTTCCCCGTACTGATCATTATATCCCTGAAATTCTTCCTCATCAAGGATCTGCATTTTCTTCAAGGAAGTCTTACCCGGGTCTATAACTATATAATTTATGAAATAGATTATCTTTTCTGTATCACTTTTCCTTAGGTTCAATAGAAGGGGTAGGTAAGTCTTCATGTACCATATATGTGCAACTGGAGTAACCAATTCAATGTGTCCCATTCTCTCTCGACGAACTTTGGAGGACGTGACCTCAACTCCACAACGCTCACACTTGACCCCTTTATACTTCATCTTTCTATATTTGCCACAATAACACTCGTAACTCTTTGTAGGACCGAAAATCTGCTCGCAAAAGAGCCCACCCCTTTCCGGTCTAAAAGTACGATAATTAATAGTATCCGTCTTTCTTACCTCTCCAAAAGACCACTCTCTCATCTCTTTGGGAGAAGCCAGTTTGATTCTGATCTTCTCAATATCGCTAACTCTCCACAATTTTCTCTCCTATTCTTCTTCTAATTCCATGTCTCTAATAGAGAACCGTTTTCCATTCCTCCAGAATTCCATGCTCAATCCTAACGATTGAAATTCTTTAATAAGAACCTTGAAGGATTCCGGGGTTTTGGCATCCAATGTATTCTCCCCCTTTATTATCTGCTCATGGATTTGAACTCTGCCTTGCAGGTCATCAGATTTACCCGTAAGCATTTCTTGCAGAGTATAAGCTGCTCCATATCCTTCCAGGGCCCACACTTCCATTTCTCCAAATCTTTGTCCACCCTGTCTGGACTTTCCTCCTAGCGGCTGTTGAGTAATTAAAGCGTAGGGACCGGTGGAGCGAACATGTACTTTCTCCTCAGCCAAATGAATAAGTTTCATTACATACATATAACCTACCGCAACTTCTTGATCGAAAAGCTCTCCTGTTCGTCCGTCATAGAGAGGCATTTTGCCTGATTCAGGCAGATCGTTTCTCCTCAATAGATCCCTTATCTCTTCTACTTTGGGTCCTTCAAAGACAGGACACACCGCCTGCACTCCCAAAGCATTAGCCACCAGGCCAAGATGAATCTCCAGAATCTGACCTATATTCATCCTGGAAGGAACACTCAAAGGATTCAAAACTATATCTACAGGAGTTCTATCGGCAAGGCAGGGCATATCTTCTTCCGGAAGAATCTTGGAAACGACCCCCTTATTTCCATGTCGACCGGCTATCTTATCCCCTACTCTAATTTTACGTCGGATAGCTATATACACTTTTACTCTCTTGAGCACACCGGGAGGTAAGTCATCCTGGTTCTCCCGAGAGAAAACCTTGATTTTTATCACTTTGCCTCTGATGCCAGGGGGAACCCGCAAAGAATTATCTTTTACCTTCTGAACTTTTTCCCCAAAGATACTCCTGAGAAGCCTCTCCTCTGGAGTAA
>SDBT01003835.1_pt1 | contig 25821 bp, 18 predicted proteins | sample 2277101 | NCBI WGS metagenome assembly SDBT01 (sample SAMN10404973, study PRJNA504765) | marine sediment metagenome | isolation source: marine sediment core GS10_PC15, 103 cmbsf | place: Arctic Ocean: Southern Knipovich Ridge | collected 2010 | reverse complement strand
TTTGGCCCGATGCGGCGTTCTCCGCGGGCTTCCGTCCTCGACGTAGCCCTGCTACGCCTGCGGCGAAAACCCTTGTGCGGCCTTGCCTCGGACCAAAATCTACCATTTCTGAACGAACACCTGGCAGTGCCCCTCCAAAAGTCATGCTTTGGTAAATCGGTATTCGTGGATGGGCACTATCTATGTCCTATCAAGTTTCGTGCCACCATCAGATTGGTAAAAGGTAATGAGTTCGGCCAGTTACAGAAACCACCACTTGAAGACGCCAGCGAAGATTGTGAAAAAAGATTCCCAAAGTGCGAAAACTTTACCCACGGGCTACCCAGCTATTCACATTTGTGGGAAGATCGCAAAGAAAGACTATTATTGCTTTTGAGGGCCTTGAGTCGTATTGTCTATGCAACGATAGAGTTGTTGTTGCGCAAGCCCTAAGGAACTAGATGGTGCCCATCCGGAAATCAATCTTTGGATAGTTGGCACTGGCGTCAGTTTCCAATTCAGAAACAAGCAAATTTTCGCAAGGTCCAGGAAATCAAGGGATTGCGCGGAGGCGTACATTGGGTACATCGCACAAGCGATCCCGCAGATTGACGCCGATTCAGCCGTCGTAGCCATGAAGGCTACTATGGCGAAGTCGGCGATTGCGGAAAAGGGCCATTTCTGGATGGAAACTAGATGATACTGGTCCCCTTCATGCCTGCGGATGGGGGGATAGAAAACGCGGCAAGAATCGTAGCGGTTAGATCGTGCAAATACACTTGTGACCTTGTGACCTTTCGATTCATCAACAGGATACCAGGAACAATATCCGGTGCCATACAGTGATCTCCGCTCCACTTTTTTGTGTTGTTTTCCAACCATACTTTGGGGATCTTTCCCAAGGCTGTTTGCCACGAGGCACGGTAACCACCGTTGTAGCCGACGACAAGATCCGGGCCGTCTTGAGCATGGGGCCCGTGGTAGGACCCTGTTGCCTTGTAGGCTTTGAGGATTGGGTGGGCTCGCGTTTTTGGGTCAGTCACCCCTTCCAAGCCCTTTGCAAGTTCATCTGCCAGAGCGTTTCTCTCCCCGGGAGAAACAATACCCACCGCCTCTCTACCCATGAGATTTATGTATAGCCCATTAAAACCCAAAGCGTAGGCCTTTGTGCGGGACCAATCCACGTTTTGAAAGAACTCCTTTTCGCCCTGTTTGGATTCGTCTTTCAGCCGTATGTACCCGTTGTCCTTCAGCCAGCTATTCAGGTGAAAGGAGCGGTAATAGGGTGAAAAGCCGTGATCGGATAGGACCATCAAGATGGTATGCTTGTCCACTTTTCGAAAGGTCTTTTCAAGAAGCCTGTCCATTCTCTGATAGGTCTTTTCAATGGTGTCGCCGTATTGGCGGGCCAGTTTTTCGTCATAGGAGGGATGCCGGGGATCTCTTAGGCGCCAAAACATGTGGGAGCGTTGATCCGTGCTGGATATATACTGAAACAGAACGCCGGCATCAAATCGGTCAAGCTCATAGTCATAGGCGGCCAGGCTTTCCCTCAGGACCAAATCATCCAGCTTTAAAAACTCCCCTTCATCCAACACCCCATGATCCAGGGCCTTGGTATCTGCAGGGAGGCCTTTTGTGTGGAAGAGGCCGAGCTTTTTGAAAAGCTCTGTTGAATAATCCTCGGGTGTGCTGATCGGGAGGGCAGGATCTGAGGGATCGATCTGAATCGGGCTCACATACAGCTTGAAATGGGGATGAACCTCCTTCAGATAGAACTGACATATGCCCTTTACGCTCACACTTGGGATCATTGGGAAGGACACCTGAACCCACGTGCTCCATTCCCCTTGCTTCAACAGGATCTCCTTTCCGTCCACAACAATCTTTGCAACCGGATATTCAGGATCCCTGTAAACAGTAAGGTCCAACCTTGATTCCGGGGACTTTCGGCGGTAGGTGTTCTTTGGCCCGACAAGGGCTGATCGCACCGTGTTTCTTCGCACGGAAACTTCGACAATTCTTCCTCCACCAATATCTTCCTCCATCTTTGGGGGTTGATCGGTGAAATAGGTGAAGATCCCGTAGGTGCCCAAGATATCCGGTGTCCCCATTCCGGATAACGTCCTTTGTCTGGTAGATTTCGGGGGGAAGTTAGAGGGCATCCTGAGTATCGTTGCCGGAATCTCATGTTCCTCCAATATCTCCCAGAATGCCGCGCCGTTGCGCAGGTTTTCCACGCTTCCGCCCGACAAGGGGATAACGAAATCCCCCAGGCTTATTGTTCGCTGAGCACCCGCTGTCCTCGAGGTAGAAAGGTAGGGCAGATAGGTTGCAGGATCTCGATGGATGAAATCGAAGACTCCATGTCCTCCGGAGTCCATGCCGGTAATAAAGTTTGCCCAGGCAACCGGACTCTGAGGGGGTGTGCTGGTTCCCAAAGGACCGAAATGACCCTCCCTGGCAAGCCTTTGGAAGTTGGGCAGCTTTCCCTCTGCCATCATACGACGCACAATTCGGGGATCCATGCCGTCCAATCCCAGTATGATCATTCGGGTGCCAGTATCGCGTCCATCACTGCCGCCGCAAGCGAGTCTTGTCGTACCCTCCATGGCCAGCCCTGCCATGCCACATAAGTTCAGCTTTATGAAGTCTCTTCGCGTCAACGCATGTCTTTTCATATTTGGACCTTGAAAAACCCCTTCAATACCAGACCGAAGAGGATGGACAGGGCGAAATAAGGGATGACCCAGTGAACCTCCCATCCAAACACGCTCATTAACACGGGTTCATAGCGCACCTCAACAGAGCGCACCGGAAATGATGAGGGAATTGCACTCTCACCCGGATACAGGAGCCCGTCCCAGAATCCCGGGGAGTGCCGGAGCAACGACAACCTTTGCATTCGGTCCGATACGATCAGACTCTTTGTCACATCCTGGCCCTCGACACGCACCTTGATCTTATAGTGCCCCTTTTCTCTTGCTCCCATGCGCCAGTTAATCTCGGACTTGCTCGGAATGCGCACAGGAGGGGTCTCGACCTCCAGGCCATCCGGCACCACGAGCGCTACCTCGGCCTTCATCAGGTCAGTGACGTTGGTGAGAGTGGCCTTTACCAGGATTGCCTTGCCGGGCTTCAAGGGCTTGTAGCCGTACCAGCAATTCATCTGCACAAGGAGCATCCCGACAGGTACAATCATAAACAGCAGGGGGACAAGGTTCAGCCGCATGTATCGCAGATTTGCCAGGAATATGTGCCCTGCTGAGGAGCAGAGAACTCTGAGGGAGTCTTTGTAAAGCATGATGGCCAGGAAATGGGCCTTAATGCGGTCCTTGACTTTCCTGATTTCAGCCTGATTCGACGTGTATTTGTAGATTACAACCATGAGCACGCCAGTGACTGCGGAGATGAATGCCATGCTCCACATGGGATGAACGTTCTTGAAAGGCACTACGAGAAGGTCAAAGACAAAGGCTATGATGTTGGACACGGATGTCATAGGCGCTCAATCCGTCAGAATATTTTCTGCAGTTTTTGGATAAGTTTGCCGCAGACCTTTTGTCCGGGTCATGAGATATATCCTAGCCCTTGGAGCTTTTTCTTTATTTCCTCGTCACTGTCTCCTTTTTCGACCTGGGCGACCTCCTTTTCCAGCGTATGAGTCACGAACTCCTCCACCGATGAATACCCTGCCTGTTCGGAGTGTTTCTTGACCTTTTCATAGAGTTCGTCGCTCAACTTGACTTTTCGCCCAAACATTGTGCCTTTTCCTCTCTGTCCTTTTCTATAGTATCACCGCAGAGGCGCTGAGAACGCTGGGTTCATTGATTCTTTGGGCTTTGCGCTTGACGGCGCAAAGCCCAAAGACTAACGTACCTTCGGGAGTATCGCAGCCGCAATGTTAATTGCCCGCTGACGACTTCTGTACATGCCTCTTCTCCGCAAACCCCATGCCCTTTGCTCTATGCCCTATTCACAAGTGGCTTTCCTTCCATATAGTCAGGAATCCCGGTGCCCAAGAGCGCAAGGGCTGTGGGTGCGATATCGATGATAGCCGGTTTGTTACCGTCAAGTCTAAAGCTGGTGAAAAGCACACCAGGAACCATGGCTGGGTCTATGCAGTGATCACCACTCCAGGCCTTGACGTTGTCCTCGAACACCGTGTCGGTCACCCTCCCTTGGGCACAGTCCCATGATGTTCGGTAGCCCTTATTGTAGCACACAATCAGATCCGGCGCACTGTTCACGTAGGGGCCGTGGCAATATACCTCGTGACGGTCTCTGACACGGGTTACGGCTACGCTTGATCCGTTTTCCGTGTCCCTCAGACCGGAGAGCTTCCCTGTGAGTTCCGCCTTTAGGTTTGCCGCCTCGACTCCGGGGCTCACTATGCCCTGTGCCTCCCGGCCTTTGAGGTTGAGATACAAGCCTCCCAGGCCAATGGCGTAGGCGCGGGTTCGGGTCCAGTCAACGGCTGAAAGCCACATGCCGCGGCGCTCTTTCTCCTTGAGGACCATGTACCCGTTGTTGCACAACCAGGAGTTGATGTTGACACCGCGGCTGAAATCCTTGAATCCGTGGTCAGACATCACTATGAGCTCATCGCCAGGTCTCAGCCTGTCGATGACACGACCGATGAGGTCGTCCATGCGTCCGTACAGGTCCTCGATAGCACCTGTGTGCCTGGTTCGGTCCTTGTCCTTGAGGGCCGGGTGGTGCGGGTTGAGGTACCGGAAAAACATGTGCTGTATTCGGTCTGTCCCGTCAAACACGCATACTACAAGGCCGGTGCGGTTTTTCTCAAGGGCGTCAAAGAGCATTTTCTCACGCTCTGCATGGTTCAGGTACACCTGATCCAGAAACGCCTGGTCGTCGATAATCCCTTCGTTAAGGGCCCAAGTGTCTTCTGCCAGCCCCAGGGTGGCGAACGGTCCCAGAAGCTTCGACAAATACAATGCGTAGGCACGGGGGTGTGAAATGGCAAAAGCCGGTTTTTCCGGGTCGATGTGAATAGGGCTGACGTACATCTTGAATTCCGGCTCGGTCTCCGTGATCATGAAGCGGGCGATGCCTTGAACTGTTATTCTGAAACCTGCCTTGAAAGACAGACGGATCCAGGGTGAATACCGGCCCTGTTCAAGCTCAAAGCGCTGGTCTGGCAGCACCACGTTTGCCTTCTTACGGTCAAGCGTTATCCGGAAGGGGATAGCAAGATCCCCATTTTGTGGGCAGATAGAATTGGCAGGGCCCACAAGGTGGCCGTGGACCATGTTGCCTTCCCTTTTCACCGTGATCCTGGTGCCGCCGGTAGTGTCTCCGTGGACAGTGTCCTGGCTCGTGTAAAACGAGAAGGTGCCCTGGGAGCCTCTGAGGTCAGGTACGCACATGCCCGAAAGAAGCAAGCCGTTGAATTTCTCCGGTGGAAAGGTGATAGGCACTCGAATGACCGTGGAAAATATGCCATGGTCGCCGAGCACTCGCCAGAATGGTTTGCTCTTGCGCAAAAGCTTGATGGTAGGCTTGCCCAAGGGAATGGAATACTTGCCGACCTTCAAGGTGCGCTTTGAAGGGCCAATGTGGGCAGAGGACAGGGTGGGTAAATAGGTTCGAGGGTCCCGGGACAAAAAATCGTAGATGTTGTGCCGGGCAGGGTTACACCCCGTCATGAAACTCGACCAGGCAACCGGCGACAAAGCAGGGCAACTCGTTCGAAGCTTCTGGAAGGCGCCCTGTTGGGCCAGCTTTGCGAAGTTTGGCATCTTGCCCTTGTCTGCAAACCTTTGAGCCAAAAGGGGGTCCAGCCCGTCGAGTCCGATAATCACAACCCGCTTTGCCCTAGCCTTGGCAAGGGCCTTTCTTTGCCGGATACGGGTGATCAGGAACCTTACAGGCCAAACAAGAAGGGAAAACAGGACAACGAAAAAGGTGGCGATGAGGAAAAAAAATGAGGTTATAAATGCAAAACCGGCTCCAGGCCCGACATAGGCCTCGGCCTTGCCTGCCAAGAGGAGGAGCGCTGCCACCAGGCACAGGATAAGAGTTTTCAACTTTGGCCTAACCATAGCTTGAATCTCAAGGTGAAAGACAAGAGAAAACAGACCATCCTGGATTCTCGTTATGAAATGGGGCCTGATTGCGATGAACGGAAATATATAGCATGTGACTACTGAACGTAGCCTAAGGCCTTCAAACGATTTATCTCTTCCTGCGTAAAGCCAGACTGCTTTGCTTCTTCTCGTGGCCTTATTTGGTGTACTTGATCTCTCCATCTGTGTAGAATAGCTTCCAGTTCCTTTGACACTTTCTTGTTTTCTTCAATGAGATTGTTGGATTCTCCAGTGTCTTTTGCTAAATTGAACAATTTCTTTGAGTTCATCTCCAGGTCGTGAATATATTTCCAGCCTTTCCGTAAGACTGATTGTATTGTACCTTTTCGTCCTCTCTTAATTTCTGTTTCACTGATTATTGCTTCGCGGTTCAACGCTTTGCCGTTCCCGGGATCAATTGTGCGCCCCTCATGTCTGTATTCAGCAGGAATCGTCAAGCCAGCGTAGTCAACAACAGTTGGAAGCAGATCTATTAGCCCAACATAATCCTCTATGACTTTCTGTCCATTGACTCCCGGGGGCTTTATTATCAAAGGGACATGTATTTGCTCTTGATACAAAGTTCTGCCATGCCCGATATAGTAGTCGTCTCTCTCCAAGAATTCCTCGCCATGGTCAGCCGTTAACACAATCAATGTATTTTCATACATTCCCATCTCTTTGAGCTCATCCAGCAGCTTTCCGATATGCGCATCCGTAAAGCTTATTTCAGAATCGTACAAGGCTTTCACGTATTCAATGTCATTTTGCGACATATCCGAAATCTTTCCTCTTAGTTGATGTATGGGTTCACCGCTTTCTATGAAACCTTCATAGTCCGGGAAGTAATTGTAACCTTCCTGCAAATAATACGAATAGTGTGGGTCGAAATAGTGTAGAAACAAGAAGGATTTATCGGTGTTGTGTTTCCTGAGAAAAGAAATGGCTTTTTCTGTTAATGACGGGGAGGAAACATGAAGAACACCTTTTGCATTTTCCTCATCATAGAAGTCAAATCCCTGGTCAAATTTGTTGTGCGAGCCAAGATAGATGTGAGAGATTATTCCCTGGGTTACGTAGTTGTTTTCTCTAAATATCTCGGCAAAAGTCAGGAAGTTTTCGTCGATATCCCCAGGCATTCCAAGGCCTAAAACCGCAGGATACTGAGACGTAATAGTGCTCGCTATAGAAGGTACGGTCCACGGGGCAGATGAGATGGCGTTTTTGAATAATATTGAATCGGAGGCCAGGGCGTCCATGTGTGGTGTGGTATTTCTGTCATATCCATAACAGCTGAGGTGGTCTGCTCTCAAAGTGTCGATTATTATCAAAATGACATTGGGTCCTCCCGGCACGTTCAGTCTGGTGTCGAGAACAACGCCAAGATTCAGTAGCAACAGCAATATGAGCAGACTACACGCGGTTTTTAAGGGTCTGTACAACCTTAGCTTGAGGAGTATCCATCCCAAGAATATTGTGAAAATCAAGATTCCAAGATCGGCCCATAAGCTTGTGGGATGAAATCTATGAGGCAGCCAATAATGATTAATCGCCCATCCGCCGTATAAGAACAAGAAGGAACAAAGCGCACAGACGGAGACAAGCCTGGTGAGCCTGCTTCTATCTTTGACACGGACTTCAAGTGTGTTTGAGAGGAAAAATTTCCACGCAGACTTTGCTGCAAAGATACAGAGAGGAGGGACAATGCAGAGAAAAAATGAAATAATGAGAGAAAGTATTATCCATTTGTTCAGAGATTCCTGCAGATTCAAAAAAACCGACCTGGCCATGTTGTAGTGAACATATTGATTGGCAACAATGCTATTGTAAAGTGAGATCGGAAGGACGGCAAAAAAGACAATGGTTACGCCTATTGAGAGCGCAGATATTATTTTTTCCTTCATTCTAAGTAACCCAACCCCTTCAACCTCTCTGCCACCTCGCGAGTCTCTTTTTCTGAATAGGTAACAGTGTCTTTTGCCGGACCAACGTGTCCGGGTCGTTCGTATCTCGGAGGATTGTTCTTCAGAAAATCCTCCTCAAATATTTCAGTAAGCACTTTCCCATCCATGTCCTTTGGGATAGGTTGACCAAGTATGTGAAGGATAGTTGGGGCCACGTCACAGATTTTGGCCCCCTCGATCTCTGTCCCCTTTTTTGTGATACCTCCCATTGCCATGAATACTCCATTGAGCCGATGGGTGCCCACGTGTTTGTACTCCGAGCAATCAATATTCATACAAGGCCCGAACACAGTCCCCCGTTCCATCCCCAATGAAACTGAGGTGTAATAGGCATAATCTTTCCAGCCAATCAATAAATCCGGTGCGTCTTCAAGGTAAGGTCCTTGATATAACTCTTCCCGCCTGTACACCTTTTCGACAATTTTATCGCCAGTGTCCGGATCCCTGAGCCCCCCCAACTTCTCAACGATCTGGTCGCGCAACTGTTCGTATTCCCCTTCCTGAGCCACAATGCCCTTAGGTTCTCGTCCTTCAAGATTAATGTATATGTTGCCGTACACTCCAAAGCCATATGCCCTTGTTTGCGCCCATTCAATGTCTGAGAAGGACAACACGGATTCCACCTTGTCCCTTAATCCCCCCATCCTGCTTTCGACAAAACTTTTTGCCTGCCTGGGCAAAAATCTTTTTGCAAGAAATCGGATCTTGTGCACGGCCCGATTAAATGGGTCCTGTTTCTTGTTTTTGTATGTCAGCAGGCCATTCTTGTCAAGCCATCTGTTGAGGAAAAACACCCTTCGTATGGGGCCTGAGCCGTGGTCCGACATGATTATGACGGTCGTATTTGTGTCTGTATTTGAAAGCAGTGAGCCTACGTGGGCATCCGTATTCTGATATGTTTTGACCAGCAAATCCTCGTGGTCCAGGTGCTGGTTGTGCTGAAGCATGTCATAAAGGGTCCCGTCCAGATGTTGGTGTGCAACTCGATCAGTGTTGTTATAGACAGTCATAAACAAATCACAGGGGTATTTTTTCATCAGATATTTGCTGATTAGAGTTCTGTTCTCATCCTCAGTTGTGATGTCCTTCCAGAATTTGTCCTGATCAATCTTGCGGCCAACCGGTGAGGCCAAGTGAATGTGGTAGTTTCCGAATTTTCGTTTTATTTCAGGATAAATGGACTCAGGATATACGGCTCTGGCATCCTCGCCAGGTGAATCCATTCCTGACAACATGAACCCGTTTACCTTCTCAGGCGGAAACGTAAAGGGTATTCCAATAGCGCCCACCGTCTTATGGGCTTTACTCAGAAGCGAGAATATGCTCTCGGCTTTTCTCACACTGGCGTTAACAAACTCAATGTCATAAGAATTCTTGCTTCTGCGGGTAAAATCAAAGATGCCATGTTTTCCAGCCTTTTTGCCGGTAAGGAAGCTCGTCCATGCCTGAGGTGTGATTGGGTGGACAGTCGATCTCAAGTCCCCGTGCACGCCATTTTCCATAATCCTTGCCAAATTGGGGACTTTGCCTGCCTTTGCCAAGGGCTTTATTATATCAAAAGTTGCGCCATCCAAACCAATAACAATTACTTTTCTATTCATTAGCTCACTTTATGGCTTTTCTTTGTTAACCGCAGACACACGCAGACGACCCCAGTACGATCTTCCGGACCTACGGGGCAGGCACAGACCTTTTAATCGGCCGCCCCCCGTTTCCTGTGTCCCCACTAGTAAGTTCCTCGCTAGGTTTCTATTTCTTCAAAGGTTGGGCCAGAGCAAGAATGCTAGTACCCAAGTTGAGTCTAAAGTCTAACCGATTTATGCCAATGATTCTGAGAAAATTCGTGCAGGTACTCATCAAACTGTGTTTGCACACATTATCTAGACGGTAAAGGATGCGGTTAAAGTGAATACGATTTGCGGCGGATCTAATGCTCAATAAGGAAAACCCTCCTTTTTCCAACAACCTCTGCAATGTTCTGAAAGAAAAGTGATAGTAATGTTCCTCATTGAAGGTCCACGAGGACCTTTTCAGAAGCCTCCGTATCCAGTTTTCCACATTCGGTACTTCAATGACAACCCGACCCGCCGGCTTCAGAATTCTGTGGATTTCTCTCAACTGATGAGACGGCGAGTTCAAATGCTCCAGCACGTGAAACATCGTAACAACATCAAAGAAATTATCTTGAAACCCGGCATCTTCAAGGAACCTGGGATATATTTTGACGCCGTATTTTTCTCGCCCATAGGCACAGATGAAACTGGAAGGTTCCAGTCCGAAACAGTCCCATCCATCGTGCTGTGCCATGTTCAAGAACTCACCAGTATAACATCCGATGTCCAGTAACTTGCCCTTGTCTGCAAATTTGTCTATAATCTGAAGTCTGTCTCTGAAGACTGACAACTTCCAGTCAAGTTGGTTTAGATAGGTCTGAGCTATCTGTGAGTGTTGGAACTTCTGTATCTCTTTCACCCTGGGGTTTACATATACCAATCCACACCTCATGCATTTGACCACGGGTCCGGCACTGTGTGGATGATCACTGTGCAGTACGGCACTCCTGTCATCCCCGCACAAGTCACACATTACGTATTTCTTCATGACTGCCTCTAAAGGGCTAGCGCAACAAACATGGTCAATTTCTTGCTCCCGCAGGCTCGAATATGCGTTTCATTCTAATATACCATTCGTAAGTTCCCAGCAGACCCGCTTTGAAGTCCCAAAGAGAGGAAAAGTGGGCCGTACCAACCCTCCTCAGGTCATAGAGGCTGTCTCTGCTATTTGACGAGCTGAAGTCGAGGCTGCCAAAGGCACTCAGATAGCCGCACTCTTTGGCCTTTCGTCGTGTTCGGTGATCACTACATCCATAAGGATGGCAGAAAAACGTCACCGCCTTGTTCAGCTTTGCTTCTAGCTTTGCTTTGCTTCTGACCAGCTCAGTCTCCATTTCGACTTCTGACAACTGTGTTAAACGCGTGTGGCCACAGGTATGAGATCCGAACTCGATACCCAAATCGTTCATTTCCTTAATTTCACTCCAGGACAACAACGGAAGCTCTGGGATAGAGTCAAGTCTTGCCCAGGAAGATGTCTTTCCAACGTAGTCAGTGGCTACAAAGATTGTAGCAGTAAACCCATACTTACGTAATATTGGCATGGCTTCGGTGTGATTGTTCTTGTACCCGTCGTCAAAGGTAACAGCGACCAGTTTCTTTCGTGGTTTTAGACCTGTCTGCAGATATTCCACGTATTTTGCCAAGGATATGGTCTCATACCCTCTACGGTTCAAGTACTGCATGTGTTCTCTAAATGTTCTTGGCGCAACGGAAGTCACAGAGCCGCTGTCATCAATGGAGTGATACAATAACACTGGAATTCGCGGTCGCACAAACAGGTTTCCCCAAAATACCAGTGGCGCCAGGAGAAATGGTTTAAGCTGTGATACACGCCGTTTCATTGTTTACCCTTCGGGAAAGCCGATGATACAGCATCTGCTGCGTTGTCAAGGGATCGGCGTAAACGACTACAGCCTCAACCTTGACGCCTTGCATCTGCAGCACCCTCGGCTTTTGCAATGTTAGGGTTTACTGCAGTGTTAGGGTCTTGTATAGATCCGCTGTCTCTTCTACCATTCTTTCTAAGGGATACTTTTGCTCTACCAGGAATCTTCCCTGCCTTCCCAGTTTTCGTGCCAGTTTCTTGTCAAGAATCAATTTCAACATTGCCTCGGCCAACAAGTCAGGATCATTTGGAGGAACCAACAGTCCCGTCTCTCCGTCAAGAACCGTCTCGCCAACCTGGTTTATGTCAGTGCCAATAACAGGTTTCAAAAAAGACATTGCCTCAAGAATGACTAATCCCTGAGTTTCCGTGGCAGAGCATAACACCAGCATGTCGATTGCCCTTAAGCACTGGTGAATATCATTGCGCCAGCCGGTGAACACCACGGAATGTGAAATGCCAAGGTCTTTTGCCACTTTCTCCAGATCTGCTCTCAATGGTCCGTCACCAATGACCAAGAACCGTACATTTGCAGCTGATTTCAAGACCTTTTGTGCTGCGGTGAAAAATAACGTATGATTCTTGACAGGGACCAGCCTGCCTATGATGGCAACTACTGTTTCTTCGGTGCCTATAGAAAACTCGGACCGTATCGTGTTGTCGATCAAAGACGCATCAGGTACTTCAACAGCTGGTATGCCATGGTTTATTACTTTGATTCTACTCGGCTGGACACCATCTTCCACTACCTTCTCGGCAAGCGTTTCAGAGACAGCAGTGAAGTAGTCTACCAGGGGCCACGTAGATGTCTCTCTGATGTACAGCAGCCTGTCTTTTAGCCCAATTGTCAACCGTCCTCCGAGTTCATCGATCAAAAAGCTGTGCACCGTGGCAACACAGATGGGCCCACGCAGGCTCAGCAAAGAGCTGATACGACCATAGAAATTACCCCTTATGGTGTGAGTGTGGACAATGTCTATCCTCCTGTCTTTGATCAAACGTGAAAGTTTCCATGCCAAGCGCCCATCCGGAAAAAACCTGCAGGGGATAACCACGCAGTCCAATCCTTGTCTCTTGGCAAGTGTCACCGAATGTCCAGATGTGATGAAGACAATAAAGATGTCAATTTCTCTCCTTGCCAGTTCCTTCGATAAGGTTAGAACATGAGTAGCTGCTCCCCCTCCACACCCTTCAATGACGTGCAATACTCTCATTCAAAGATACCCAAGGCCTCTGAGCCGTTCCTTGATTTTGTCATAATCAGTGTCTGTCAAGGTCTTCTCCTTAGGCTCAGGATCTTCATAAGTGTCTATGTAATCCACTGGATTAGTCCTGAGAAATGCATCATTGAAGGCCTCGGACAGCGTTCGTCCGTCCATATCCTTTGCCACCGGGTAACCCATTGTTGCCAGAATCGTAGGTGTCACATCGAGAATCGAGGCATTTTCAATCGTAGAACCTGGCTCAATGCAAGGGCCATTCATAATGATGACTCCTTCTTCTCTGTGATTTCCTGTGATACGATCCTTGGCCGAATGAGCAAAAAGCTCACAGAAGTCGCAGGTTACAGAGTCACCTATACAGATTACGGAAGTATCCCTTGCCGGGGTTTCCCACGACTTGAAAGGCACTCTGAGGCCAATGTATCCTTCCATGATTTTGCTTTGGAACACTCTTTCTCCTGTATCTTGAAATACGATGCCTTCAATAAGTTTGGCAATTTCGTGCATCAGCTCCATGTTTTTGAAATAGAGATATGTGTTGAAGCCGATATGTGCAGGGATAACTCTGTCACTTATTCCCAAAGTATTCACCAGTGCGTCAATATTCAGATCATAGAGATTTTCAGAAATGCCGAAACATGCCTCGAAGCCATGGTCAGATGCGACTATGACCGTTGTATTGTTGTCGATCTTTGGAAGAATCTTTCCAATAAAATTGTCTGCACACACATAGGACATTGGAATGACATTTCCATACTTTTTTGCTTCATCCGCTGGAACGCCTGTGAAAAGATGAGGTTCATAATACTTCCAGTACTTATGAGACAAAGAGTCGCACGTGTGGATATGAAAGGTCGAAAAATCAGGCCGATAAAGGCCGTAGAGATTCAGGAAGAGATCTCCACACATATCCAGGTATATGAGTGCTTTTCTCCAATATGCATCCTTTGGGGCCAACCGGCTTATCTTTTCACAAAGCAGATAGCCCAGGATTTTTCGAAGGGTTCCAGGTGTGAGACCGCTTGATAGCAGCTTGAACGTGTAATGCAGCATATCCTTTAGAGCAAGGGTTGTGGCAGAGGATAGTTTTGATTTTCGTTTTTCACTCAGAAGAAGTTGTTGAATAAACTCATAATCAGCCGGGTATGTTTCTGTTCCCAGGGCAAAGAGCGAAGGAATCACAAAACCGTCCAATTGTTGTGGCGGCCAGGTCACCAGGCTGCCAAATATGCCCACCTTTAGTCCTGCTTCAGTGAATATATCCCAAATGCGCTTGCACATTACCTCTTGAGAGGAAGCACCAAAGAAATAGATGTTGTGTTTTTCAGGTTTTTTGCCGGAAAAGATGGTCGTCCACAGCTTTGGTGAAACGAACGGAGGCATCGATGCTAAACTACCAGCAGCACCACCTCGTATAAGTCTCTCCAGGTGTGGTAGTCTTCCTTGGCGAATCAGTGGGTTGATGACATTCCAGGAACCGCCGTCCAATTCTATGAACACTGTCTTTGCATTGGTCATGAGTTGTGCTCCGTACGTGTCGTTCCCGGGAGAGATCGCTTCTTGGCCGTGGTCGTGAAAAGGTGACCTTTAGGGCCCTGACTTGGAATTGGTCATGTTTGGTTCTTTGTCGATACTCAGCATGACAACCGCATAGGCAGAAAGCCTCATGGATTTCTCAAAGTCACCCTGTCCTTTTCCCTCTTCTACAGTCTGCAACTCCGGATCTGCACCCCAGTGGTCGTTTGAATGATTCTTGTCGATCAAGTAGATCTTGTAGTTGTACGCCTTAAATGGCACGTTTCTTAGCGCCAGTTTTACACTTTTTGATCCACTGTAATCCGGACGATCAGACGGTATGAAATAGGTGGTAACCAATGACACCGTATCGGCATCCATTGTGGCAAATGAATAGAAATTGCGCTGGTCTTCAACCGCAATGCGTTTTCCCCTCAGTTTTGAAAATAACTTGAAAGCGTTGAAACTTGCTTTTAGTTCGTGTTTTCCATCCATGGGAAATAGGGCCTGGCTGCCCGCTCTAGACCGCTTGTTTTTGGGAGCCACCGCAGGAGGTGACAACGAGTAAAAGCTCTGGCCGTCAAACTTCGCATTTATCTGGTCTATCAATGTTTTGACTACAAAAGAGGCGCCATAATGTGTGTCATGCCGCCTGTCTCCGGCATGACCCACATTCCATTCAGTCAAGAACATCTCTGTGTTTCTCCTGTCAAAACCCGCTTCCCTCAATATCCTCTCAGCGTGACCCTGATAAAAAGACACCGGGAATTTCACAGCGGTATCGTCCAGTTGACTCCAAAACAGATATTGGTCATCCACAAAGAGGCGTCTTTCGACACGCCCAAAGCCCATTGACTTCAATCGACGATTAAGTCTTTTGCCAAGATCCTTTGTTATGAGTCTTCCCTTTGATGCGGCCTCTTTTTTCTTCTCCAAAAGACGCGTTACATAGTCTGAACCGCCATACTTGTGCCAAGAAAAAAAATCCAGAGGCAAGTTGTTGTTTTTTATGTACCTGAGCAGCCGTCGCATCCAAAACAACCCCCAAGTGTTCTGTGTCAAAGCAGCACCGCCTATTTTTGCGTCTGGGTCGGCACTTCTTACCCCTGCGGCAGTATATCTGTATATCTTACAGAACTCATCCATTATCCGGCGTCGTTTGTGTCCAAGTGGGTTGACTTCTTTTGTGATGGTTGAGCCTTTTGCCCTTTGCACAGGCATAGCATCCTGATACCACGTTGAGCCGACGTTAGCTTCCCCAAAGACTTCATAATAGTGCCCACCTTGCCCCAGCAACCTGGTGAGTTCTTGTACTGTGGCAGACACAAGCCTTTTCCATGCCTCATAGTCCTTGGGGGGGTACTTTGCATAATTGGGCAGGTTGTTAAGGATAACCTTGTCATCCTGTGGAACAGTGGACAACCACCTGGGTATTCCATAGATTTGAAACATGAATCTTGCGCCCCCCTTTGCTGCCCTCTTCATGATTGATGTGCGCACCTGCAAGTCAGCCTTGGAAAGGCGGTTCCATGGAAAGTTCGTGTAGAAAGACCCTGCTTTTTCAACATCACTGAGAATTATCTTCATCCTGTACAACCCTGTTCCGACCTCTTTCATAAACCTCTCTTTGGCAACTTTGTCACCCACAAAATTTATCCCGGGTGCAATATTCTTAAAGCGTCCGAGGTCCTTGTTGCAGTCTGCAACTATATTGACAGACCGACTGTCACTTTTTAGCGTGGCCTTTTTCTCGGAAGCAATCTGGCAATAGCCACAGGAGGCCCCCAAAGAGACCAAAGTGAAACAAAAGGCAACAAAAAGATATGTGCGTAGATCCTTCACGGGTCCCGTTCCTCCTTAACTCTAAGCACTGTTGTTGCCCTATGCCCCATGCTCTATGCCCTTTGCCGGATCCCCCATGCTGACTTCAGGCACTTTTTCAACAGCGTTCCCCTCGTAAATATTGCAGGCAGCGCTTCCAAGGGCCATTAGCATCCAAAAAGTCTGGTTCACAAGCCAACCGGTTGACAGCATATAGAGACAATAGCTACACACGGCACCAAATACGGCAACCACCAGAAAACGATCCCTGCCAGCCAACTGCCTTGACAAGAGGAACAATTGTTTCGTGGTCAAGAAAACAAATAACACAGAGATCGTGAATCCTACGATTCCGTAGTTAACCAGGATTTCAAGGGCTGCGTTGTGAAGCCTGAAGACATTTTTTTCTGCTTCAGGAACGATGCCAAAGGCATATCTATAGTAATTTCCCCTGTAACCCCAGGGGCCACTGCCTATGAACGGGTGATCCGGAACCATTGCAAGTCCAACCAATGTGTTAGTCCACCGTATTTCTGCTGTATGTTCTTGTTGGCCTTCATAAGTGTATATGCGCTCTACATTCAGGCTTGGCACAAGAGAAACGGCAAAAAACAGAAAGACCGCACCTGATCCAAAGGCCAGGAGCAACCATTTGCGAGAGGCGGGAAGGAAGGTCCAAAAGATTACCAATGAGACCAACAGGGCCAGTACTGCGCTCCGCGTGCCTGAGCCAAATATGTTGAACAGAGTAGCCAGGAGCGCAATACTCATTAGAGACCTCACGGTTTTTGATTTTGAGGAAAGAAACACGTACAAGAAAAACACAAAGCACACAACCATGTATATGCCATGAGAATTGGAACCTCCCCAGAACCCTTCAATTCTATCAATTTTTGTCCGGACCCCCTCTATCGGAATGGGCGAACCGAGCAAGGATCTCCCATGCAGGTACACGTAAATGTTTTGTGTTACTGCTTCCAGGCAACCAAAAAAGGAGACCAAGGAACCCATGCACAGGAAACAAACAACCGTCTTTTTCAGCTTGCTGCTACTTGTAACGGTAAAAACCAGCACAAAATAGCCAATGACACAGTAAGCGAATTGCTGGATTTCCTGGAAGGAAACTGTTTTATTAGACGAGTTTACCAGAGAAATAACAGTGACTGAAAAGAGAGAGAGAACCAGAAGGTTTCTGGGCTTGGTAGACAGAGCAATGACCAGGCCATAGTCTTTTATTAGGATCGACCTCAGAACCAATATCGGAAAGCCTGCCAGTAATATTGCGGTTGACAATGCAAGCCCATTCTGAGTAACCGGCAGGTGGAGCAAATAGCCGGATCCCAATGAGAAGACAAAGGCCAGTGTTATCAAAAAGGGATTCAGGTAGAATATGAATGCCGAAAAAAGTGCCACCAACAGACCTAGTCCGGCGAGAGGGGACCGGGTAAACAGAAGGGCATGTAAGACCAGAACGAACCCTATCAACAGAAAAGCAAGGCTTTTCTGTTGCAACCTGGGTAAGCCAAGGCTGTGACTTAAACGTGTAAGGCTATTCATAGAGACTTGTCCGCATCGGATTCACCACGGGGAGCATTATGTTGTTTCCATTTCCTCGGCCCTATGCCCTATGCCCTATGCTCCATGCCCTACGCTCTACCCCCCACCATGTGAAGGCAAGAAGAATTTGCTTACTTGACCATTAACGACTCTGCATAGAGCTGCTCAGTTTTGTCAGCAACGGTGTCCCATGAACACTTTTCGGCTGAACTCCGGGCCGCTTTTCCCAAGGTCATACGTAGCTCAGGATTGCTAATCAAGAGTTCCATTTTTCGTATGAGTTGACTTTCGTTGGTCGGATCGTTCAATAACATACCATTGACACTATCTGTGATCAGTTCTGCCGCCCCAGCAAGTTTACTGGTTATGACAGGCAACCCACATGCCATTGCTTCGAGTATTGCCAACCCGAATGGTTCATAGAACGTAGGGAATATGAACGCATCACTGGCAGCATAATAGTGGTTGACGTGATCCGTACGACCAACAAATATTACGCGGCTGTTGAGTCCCATGTCCTGTGTAAGTCGCATGAATGAGTCCCGCTCTGCCGAGTGTTTGCCCACAACCAAGAGCTTGACGTTTTTACTGCGCAGTCTTGAAAGGGCTTTCAGTACAGTGTTGAATCCTTTGCGCCTGAAAAAGTGGCCTACGAATAGGAATACGAAGTCGCTCTCTTCCAGATCAAACCTGTCTCGGGTTGGACCTCTGTATATCAACTTGTGGGCCGGATGAAATTCGTCAAGATTTACCCCATTGTGTATAACAATTATATCCTCATTGGGAACAGCGCAAAAACGTACCAAATCTTTCTTAACGCTTTGCGAAATGGCTATAATCTTTTTTCTCCTTCCGGCTTTGTAGTTGTACTCCAATAGCGGGAGCATACTTCTATAGAGCCTGTTTTTCCTATGATCCCCCTTCATGCGAGAGTCTTTAGCGGCAGTCCGCATGGCGTGCATTCCTGCCCTGGCAAGCCCATGACACGTTACCACATCACACTGATACAGTGAGGGATGGTGAAGATGAACGATGTCAAACTTGTATCGTCTCAGCATTATGCCGCTTGCCACAAAGAAGCAAGACTTTCTCAGAGAGTATCGGTTTGACCACGCCGGGACTTTGTGAAAAAATATCCGACCTCCCGCTGCTTCGTCCCATGAGCTGGCAAAAACGTGCACTTCGTGCTCTTCGGCAAGACGTTCCACGACCTCAGCCACGCCTCTTGAAATACCTGTCTGTCTCTCATAAAAAAGCGTGACGCGGGCTATCTTCATCACTTACCTCCTGCTTGTCACGTCGCAAGGCACCTTCCCGCTACCCAGTCCTCTGGCTGGCAGTTGAAACATGACCTTTCGTGTCCCTGACCGTTCATCCTATGTATCCTAATCCTCTCAGCTTTTTTTCGATCTCTGCTGCTTCCTCCTCGGAATAGACTTCGTGCTCACCAGTATCAGATGGGGCATCTTCAGACGGTTCAGTGTAAAGAGGGGGATTTGCCTTTTTGAACCCTTCTGTGAAAATGTCGTGAAGTACGTTGCCGTCCATGTCGCCCGGAATCGGAACCCCCATCATGTTCAAGATTGTCGGGGCAATGTCGATGATTCTACACCCCTTGGCTTCCATTCCGTTCCTGATACCTTTGCCACAAGCCACGAATACCCCTTCCATACGATGGCCGCCCCTACCCGTTTTCCAGTGTGCTTCCTCAAAGACCTTGTTCATCGGCTGTGCAATCGCTACATATTCCCCCTCCTTCAATACGAACATGATATCCGGAGCATCCTTTGCATATGGGCCGGTGTAGACATCCTCTCCTTTCATTGTCCAACTCAACACTTTCTCGTTAGTCTCGGGATCTCTGAGGTCCTTCAAGCGTTCCATAATAAGGGCTTTCATCTCTTCCAATTCTCGTCCCGGCTTGACAGTTCCAAGGGGTTCTCTGCCGTAAACATTGATATATATCCCTTGCTCTGTGTTGGAGACCGCGTACGCTTTCGTCTCAGACCATCTGATATTTTCCAGGAAATCATATGCACGCATTCTGGCAGGTCGCTTCTGCAGTCTGCCGAACACCTTCCTGCGCAGCTTCAAAACATCGATAGTCCTTATTGCGGCAGTGGCTTTGTTCATTAAGTTAAGCCGCCCCAGTCTCTTACGGTCAAAGTGCAGGAACCCAAGATCCTCCAACCACTTGTTGACATAGAACTCCTTCTTCAGGTGACCAAAACCATGATCAGAGATTATGACAATATTCGTATCTTCTCCTGCAATATCGGCAAACCGGCCAATATAGGTATCGATCGTCTGATAGTATTTCACGATAAGATCTCTTATCTCTTGTTCGTTGCTGGATCTGGGCGGAGAGTCCGTTACCTCCCGAAAAATAACGTCCCACAATGAATGCTGCAGGCGATCTGTTCCGGTAAAGACCGTCATGAAGAAGTCGCTTTTCCGGCTCTCCATCAAATAAAGAGACGCCTTTGCTCTCTGAATGGTGCAGAACATGAGTCGTTGCAGGAACTCTTTTACTCCTCTCTCACCGTATGGTTCCCACCACACGTCCAGCACGTATTCACCTATCTCGTCAGTCAACTCACGATACAACGAAGAGGGGTATGTAAACTCGGTGTCCAGGTTCGGAGTCAGCATGCCGGAAATCAAGAAGCCATTGACCTCAGGTGGTGGGTATGTAACAGGGACATTGATCACCCCGATCTTTTTGTCATTTTCACTCAAGATCGACCAGAGGGTTTTTGCTTTTATGTCTCTCTGGCTTATGATACGCCTCCTGACATCATTGCCCATTGCCTTCACAAAATCAAAGACCCCGTGCTTTCCCGGGTTCTTGCCGGTCATGAAGGAAACCCAAGCCGGGCCAGTGACGGGAGGCATGGTGGACATGAGCGTTCCGCGAGCCCCCTTTTTGATAAGTCGGGCAATGTTCGGCAACTTGCCTTTCTGGCACAAAGGGTCCAGTATATCAAACGTGGCACCGTCAAGTCCTATGACTACCACTTTTCTGCCGCTATTTCTTATATTGTCTTTCTTATGAAGCATCTATTAACAAAAACCTCCTTTCGGTTTGCTTACCACGTCTTCACGTACGGGGACTGTCTCACCTCAAAGGATATGTCGCGGCCTCACACAAATCTTTTCATGTCCGCTACTGTACACAAAACAGGCAGTCCCACCTTGTCTTCAATTTGATCGGGCGATTGGAAAGACTCATCCCAGTATTCAATAAAAAACACGATTCCAAAGGCCAGCAGAAAGCTGCCCACTAGGCCCATGAATAAAGTGAACAACCATTTAGGTTTGGTGGGACGGGCATTGTCGGGAAGAAAGGCTTTGTCAATAACTTTTAGATCGTAGCCGCTCATTTGAGAAGTTTTCTGAACTTCCAATTCGGAAAACTTGTCCAAAAGCTTTGTGTAGAGTTCTTCGTTGGTTTTCTTTTGCCTGTTCAGTGCGGCCAGTTCTGTTTCCATCGCAGACAAAGACAGGCCCTTCTCCCTTAAACCGTCTATTTCGATTGGCAGTGCATGCCTCCTTGCCACGAGGGCAGCCACACTGACTTTCAGGTGAGCATACTCATTTGCAAGATCAGGGTTAGTAGATTGGAGAATGGCACTGTCACTTTGCATAAGCACTTTCAACTCTTGCTGGATCTTTTTTCTGCTCTCTGAGATCTGGGCCCTTAATCTTTTTACCTGCTGGCTGGATTCGGTAAACTTTTCCAAGGCCCCGGCCAGTTCAATTTCAGTGTTGTTTACCGAACTCATCAGTTCCTTGACCACTGGATTGTTGCTAAATATCGGGGCCTTTGACAGCAGATGTTTTTGGGCGGAAATTGTGTTTCGTATTTCCTGCAATTTTGCCTGTGTCTCGGAATGCTCCGCCTTCACATTGATGTACTGGCTTTCCAGTCTGTGTAGTTCATCGAGTTTGGCCTTCTTTTCTTCTTCCAGTTTGATAATTTTATTCTTTTTTAGAAATTTGAAGAGCTTATCCTCAGACTCTCTTAGGACCTTCTCCGCAGCTTCTATCTGGCCTTTTGTAAAATCGACCGCCTGCCTTGTATTGGCTTGCTCCAATTGAGTGGATTTGTCCATAAGAAGTTGTGCCATGCGGTTGGCAATATCAGATGCAAGGCCTGGTGTGTCTTCCCAGATACCCAGGTTGATGACGTTTGTGTCTTTTTCCAGCTTTATGTCATGGGCTTTCCCCATCAACTTTTTCACAGCCTTCGGGAAAAAGTCTGTTGGTCTTTTTTCGACTTTCCTAAAACTGCGAATGAAAGTAATTGGGGAACGAATTACTTTGACCAGAGACTGCTTGATTATGATTCTGAGTTCTTCGGGTTCCTGCGTCATTTTGCGGAGTTTCTCGTCTAAACTGAACTCCTTGACTACCTGTTGCGCCATCTCTTGGCTGGTCAAAACGAGAATCAGGTTGGCTGCGGGATGTTGCTTTACCATTCCCTGGCCAGGGGTTGCCAGGTCTCTAAACAGAATCAACTGCTGCTGGGGGTGAGGACGAACGAGTATTTTGGCGAGTGCCTTGTATCGGGGTGTGGTCAAGTAGGTGAAAAAGACAATTAGAGCGAAGGAGGCTGAACAGAGCAGTATAAGCCTGACTTGCCTTCTGAATACGACATAGAGAATATAGTATAAGGCTCGGTTCTTCTCCAAGGTTTTGATCGAGGTTTCACTCATCATTTACCTGAGAAATGTTTCAAAGACAAAGTCGGGGATATGAAATTTGCGTCTGTTCAGGACTACCCCCAATATCTCAATATTTGCTTCCCGTAACATCTGCTTGGCCCTTCTGAGTTCGTGGCACGGCGTTTTTTCAGCCTGAGTGACCAGAATAACTCCATCTACGTGAGACGCCAGGACGATTGGGTCGTAGTATCTTCCAATTGGGCTGGAGTCGAAGATCAAGAAATCAAAAAGTCTTGTTGCGCTGGCTACGAACTTTTCAAATCGGGAATGATCAAAAGCGTGTGACGGGTGATATCTGGCATCTCCACTTGTAACAAAGGACAAGTTGCAGTCAACAGAGGGCTTTGGCTGTATCAACTTCTCAAGGGGTTTCGTAAGAATGTCCGAAAAGGCAAGGCTGTCGTTGAGGCCATGAGCTGCAGCAATTTTGTGCAGACTAGGAGTCCTGGTATTTGCGTCAACCACCAACACTTTTTGGTTTCTGTCCTGTGCCAGGGATTCAGCAAAATTCACTGCCACAGTAGAGGTGCCTTCTCCGTGGTTGTAGCTTGAAAAAAGGATTGAGTTTCTCTTTTCGCTTTTTTTTGCAAGGATAACACTAGACTTCAGCTTTTCAAACTGGAGACGCACGTCAGGCGGTAAATCCGAAAAGCGTGGCATCCCACCTTTTCCCCTTCTAAAAACGCCCCTTGTCGATGCTCTTAACGCTTCCAAAGCCCTTGTCACGGTCTTCTTTGATCCCTGGACTGTTGTCCGTTTCCGGTTAGTCGTGCCCGTTGACTCCTCCAAGCGCTTCGCGGCCCAAGGTTTGAGGACCACTTCGCTCTAGGTTTGAGGCCAAGATTTTTTTGCCATCAGCCTCAAGTCCCGAATCCCTTCGGGACGCCCCTCCAACCCAATGCCCGGGCCGCCACGCCCCATGCTCTATGCCCCATGCACACCCCTCCATTTAGTAGTTAAACCAACTGGTTGAACACTTTGCAAAAGTCAAGCCAATAACCTGTAAAAAAGATAGTTCAAAAATAGTCGCTGTCGCCCATGGTCACATACCACCTTGACTTATCAGCCAGATATTCATTCGTAGACTCGGCTACGTATGAATGGACCATTAGATGGTGATCCGTTTTTCTTGGGACAAAACCCCTCTTTTCTAGGCCACTAAAGACCGGACAGTGTTCCAACATCCAGCACATAATGACATCCACTGTTTGGTCAATAAAGTAGTTGATGGCCTGCGTAAGGAGCAGATCGACGACCCCAGCCTGGCCTTTTTCTGCCAGAATATCTACAATCAGACCCCTGAAGACGTCCTGCCTGTAACATCCCAGCACGACAAAGCCTTTAACGGCTTCATCTGTTTCAACGCCAAAGATCTTATAGGGCATGGGGCTCTCAATATACCGCCAGTTGAGATACTCGCTGTCCCTGACGACAGCCACCTCATACGCTTCGGACTCACGATGCCAGAGGTCATCAAATCGATTGTCAAAGTGAGTGATCTCTGTAACCCTGAGGCCCTCAGGGATAGATAGTCTCTTCTTGTTGATCCTCGTCATGGCCTGTTTGCCTGCAATGCCCAAAGGCTTGGTCAAGAATCCCATCCTGAGTTTTTTTTCGAGATACGGCGCAGGGTTCATCACCTTGGACATGCAAAATATGGGGCAGACTTCGTGGAACCCCAGGACTTGAGTGTTAATGCTGTATGTTTCTTTGTTGGTGAAGGTGTAAGTGAAATGGACGTTCTTCTCAGTCATGAGCTGTGCCGTAGCTCCTACTAGTTGGAACGCGGTTGTGACGATCCGATGATCTGGCGCGATCACAGAGTCAACGCGCTGATTGCCGAGAAGTGTGGCTGAGCCTGCCTTCATTCTTGCAGGAACACCACCAAGGTTGCCCACTATTCTGGGGCCATCAAGGGCAACGACCGTCATGTGTTCACCAGCCGGATTTGTCCAATATTTCCAGTTCCAGTAATCGAGACTTTTGCCATCGCCGAAAGTCTCGTAAAAGAGTTCAGAAAGCGCTTCTTCGTCACCTCTCTGAAATCTTCGCACTTCCAACTTGCCTGTCATTTTTTGCTCCAAGGTCTATTTGCTCACCACCCGCTTGGTGTCCTATGCTCTATGTCCCTGCTGACTTCAGGCACTTTTCTTGAATTAGCCGCAGACCCACGCAGACTAACACAGACATTTTGATCGGCCGACATGGCCGAACAAAAGAATGCAATCCGCCTTGCGGCGGAATGAAATTCATACGTCACTCAAGCTACAAAGCACAGCCTATCCCAACCTAATGTCCTCATTTCCATACACTTTAGGCACTCTTGTTGCCCTATGCTCCTTAACCGCCTAAATGCTTATACAAGAAATCAGCCAGATGAGACACTTGAAAGTCTTCTCGTATTTGGCCGTCATCCGGAACAAAGAGTTCTTGAAAGGGTATATGTTTTTGGTCATATCGCTGCTGAATGGCAGTAGCCAGCCGAACAAAGTCAAGGGATTTCAGGCGAAGGTCTGCCCCTAAGAAGGTTTCCGGCCCGATCGATTTGTCGAATTGCATTTCCCATCCGGAACTCAGTTCCCCAACCATCTCAATGAGGTCTTGAAGAATGGTGTTCTTATCAATACGGTTTTTGGTCACGTTTGTTCAATCCTCCTATCCAACCCGGACAAAATGTATGTGTCGTCAGCGTCCGTCTGGGGTTAATTCATCAAAAAAGCCTTTATGAAACCGCAGACGACGCGGACTAACGCAGACAAATGTCTCCGCGACCTGCGGAGCCATTAAGTGTCATGCCCTTCGGGCATATCAAAAACAATTGCAAGGTTGCATCGCTAATACCCACTCTTATTCCGCCGTCAGGCAGATGGCATAAGCCTGCTCCGTAGGTCCGGAAGATCCTACTGGGGTCAGTCTGCGTATGTCTGCGGCTAACCTACCCAAAATCTCCAGCCACTAATGGGCTACGCCTCAAATGGTTGAAGTTGCAAACACGAGATGTTCATCGCAGCCTGTGTACGCCGCAAAAGTTCTGCCTGTCTGGCCGGGAAGCTCTGCGGCCAGTTGCCCGGCTATCGTCAGATTTATTCTGCCGGTTTCAAAGTCAACATTGCTTATTACCAGATTGAAGGAGCTACCCATCATCCCCCGTCCCAGGGCTTTGGCCACTGCCTCCTTGGCACACCAGAATCGCAGGAGCCACTGCGTTCGCTGCGGATGGAGAATGTTGGTGAGCAAACCAATCTCGCCCTTGGTGAAGCCCCCCTCATCAAGTCCTTCATGGTTCCTGTCTATCCGCTCTATGTCGACGCCTATTTCTTGCCACGCCTTTCCCTTTTGTCCTACAACAGCCACAGCCGTCATGTCACAATGTGCTATGGAAAGGCACAGGCGACAGCCAAGCTTTTCCACCTGTTGCCCTGAAACAACAGGTTTTCCATGTTCA
>SDBT01003834.1_pt1 | contig 25822 bp, 28 predicted proteins | sample 2277101 | NCBI WGS metagenome assembly SDBT01 (sample SAMN10404973, study PRJNA504765) | marine sediment metagenome | isolation source: marine sediment core GS10_PC15, 103 cmbsf | place: Arctic Ocean: Southern Knipovich Ridge | collected 2010 | reverse complement strand
GATTTTCTATGTTTTTCTACTCCTTGAGGAATATAATATTCTAACGATAAATTTAAAAAGCAAATCATGAATTACGTTTAATATTAGAAGCTAACATTGCTTTACGATCTTCTAACACTCGTTGATAAAAATCGAGTTGTTCATTAATAAATCCACGTTGGGTTGGCGGATAAAATTCTCCATATTTTTCTAGATGATATTCTATAAGTTTTACAGATTTTTCTAATTTACTTATCCCTTCTTGATTATCTGTAGTATGAATTTTCTAATACCACATGTTCATTGATTATTAATTCAATATTTGCAAATATATACATTTAAATCTTCTTATAATTATTGAAAAAACTAAAAAAAATTTTCTTTGTTATGAATTTCTCAACCTAATAATTTTTCAATTTATTTCTGAAAACCCATAATATATTGAAAAGATATTCAATGCAAATTCGCCTTCTATGGAGATTTTGATTTTTCCACGAGGTTTTTTTTCAATTTCAATATATTTTCTCTCTTCTAATTTATCTAGGTACCTAAATTTTAACTTATTGTAGTCTCCTGGAGTATTAGAAAACACTTCATCTGGTTGTAACTGTTCCATTAAAGTTAAACATTGTCTCTTAGAAATACTCTCAGTTTTATTTGTTTTCATTTCTTCTTTCATTGATAATAAAAATTTGATAAGAGATTTTTTAGGATTGATTATATTATATTTTGGGAAAGGTAAAATCTCCGGGTTAGCAGGAATCTTGCCTTTTTTAAAATCTTTTATCAAGAAATATGGTTCTGCATCAAATAAAATACAAGAGAGCATTCCTGCTGCACTTAGTAAATTGCCTCCAGTAGATAAACTAAAATATACTTTATTTTTCATTTCTACTCTTTCTTTTCTGATGATTTTTGCAAAAATCTGAAGTAGTTCTGTAAAATCAAAAATATTACAACGAATCTCAATTAAATCTTCCTTCTTAACTATTCTTTTTGCTAATATTTCATTTTTAGAATTTTTAACTAAATCTGCAAAAAGATTTTTTCCTTTTTTAGTAATAAAGTAGATACGATCTGCTTTTCCAATCTCAGCTGGAATGACAATTCTATCTACATCATCGTCTCCAATGGGTATAATGTGAACACGTTGTGGATATTTCATCATAATTAGCTTCCTCGCTGAAAATGTTAGAGTTATTCATTTTATTCACATTATTTATGTGACATTTGTTACTTAAATAGTTTTCTTTATTCTATAGACTTAGAGCATTTAAAATTATAATTATTCGAAAAAGGAGAGTGAAAAAAAAAATGTTTGGTTATATAATTTTAAGGGATATCCCTAAACAATTAGTCCAGTTAGATTTGTTATATTTCCCAATTAAGGGGGGTTTTCGGGGATTTTCCGAAGTGAGTCCTGGACCTCATTATATAAGTATTGAAGTAAATGATGATATGCATGAAGGGTTCTGGTGCTGGGTTAAACCTGGTGAGGCAACAATAAAAGTGTATGATTATGAGGATAATATTTTTAAAGATGACGATTCCGAGAATGAAGCTTATTTTAAAATCCTAGCTACAAGTGGAGTTATGAATCACGTACTTATCCCCGCAACTGTAAGCAATTTCAATTCAGTCTCGCAATGGAAAATGTTAACAAGTGATATTGGATCAGATGATTTCCCACCAGTATTGCATCAAGAAGTACCCATGGTATTACCATTGGATATTAATCCTGACGAAATTTCTGAATGGTACATAACTAAATTCAAATCTCGCTTTGAACAAGCTTTTAATGATACTCACAGAAAAAACGTTGTATCATTTTTAGAAGAGTTTGAATATGCATTCTTAAAATATATTGTCCGTCAAAAGGATGAAATTGCGTTAAATCGATGGATGAATCTTATCCAAACTGTTTACAATGCAGGAGAGAGAGGCGTGGAGTCAGCACCAGATTTATTTATAAAATTTGTTTATATTGTGAAGCATCAATTTAATCTACTGAAAAATGAGGACCTTCAACCCAATACTAAACTTATAGCAGGAGTTGAAAAGATAATCGAAGATATGTATGATGTAGGAACTGTTAAGTTAAAGGAACATGCCCAAGATTTTGAAATTTATCTAATAGATAGAGGTCTATTGAAATCTCAAGTTAACATTTAATTAAATGGAACAGAAAAGCTTGCGATTGATTTTGTAATTATTAAAAAGAAACCTAATAGAAGTAAGAAATTTTAAATTTTTAAAATATTTTTTCATTTTTGGGGTTCCTAATGATAAAATTAAATTAGAAAATTCCAAATACTTATTCCAATGCTAAATTTACGTCATAAAAGTGATACCCATTTTTCTTATAAATGGAATATATATAATTAATAATACTTTTAAATATTGTATGGAACAGAAAAAGCCTATGTGTCCCTCATGTAAACATAGCATTTAAAATAGCTCGTGTAGTACTAGTTCTGATAAAAAATCGAATGTTCTTGAAAATATCGCAAAAGAGTTAGGAATAGAAATTTTTGAAACAGAAAGCGAGAAAGTTAATTTATTAAAGCTTTCATGTAAAATAATAATCAAGTATCCTGAAGATAGTGAATCTATCAATCCTTTTGATTGTAGATATCATTTACCAGCGGTATTAAGATTTTATTAAGGTTAATCTAAGAAATGGGTTTAAACAACTGTTTTTCAGGTAATTGAAGGAATTAAACTTCCTCTGATTCTTATTTAAACTCATAAAAATAATAACTTGGTGATTATAGATAAAAAAAATATATGCCTGAAAGATTCAGAAAGTAAATAATTAGAGAAAATACTATGTAGAATACATACATATTTTAAGATAATAAGCAAGCATTATGAAATCTACTCAATTCTTTGATAGAAAGATTTAATAATATTGGTTACATTGCTATTCATTGATATTTTTAAATAATTTTGAATGGGAGGGTAATAAGATGAGTAAGGATAATAGATCTTGGTTTGGTATCAAATTAACCCAGAAGCAATCAGTTTCTTTATTTGCTTTAGCATTAATTGGGATATTTATTCTTTCTTTTATGATATTATTCACATTTTATCCATATATCTCAATGTTTCTATTTTCTCCCTATTACTATAATTTTGAATATTTCATTAGTATGTTAATTATAATGCTACCATTCATACTTGTTATTGTTGCTTTTTTAATTATTTGTATTTATTCTCTCATAAGAAGCAGAAAAATAGCAAAATTTTATTCAGAAGTATTAGTAACTAAAAATTTCAAATCAACAACTACGATATTCTGTCCAAATTGTGGAAATAAGAGGATTAAAGCAGAAAATTTTTGTAAAACATGTGGACAAGAATTAAAATGATTAGTTTTGATTTTTAATATATTATGTAACTTTTCATAAAAAAAAATTTAATCATAAATAAGACTCTTTTTTCCCATATTTTGGATATTTTTACACGGTTAATTGCAATTTATTAGAAAAAGAAAATAGCTCTCATCTTAGAAAATTTCTCAGTTTCTTTTAATTCTCTTCTAAGTTGTTTAATAATTTTCTTTTTTCTTGAAAGATTCAGAAAGTAAATTATTAGAAAGAAAATTAAGTATAATATTTAAATATCTTAAGATGATAAACATATTATGAAAATCGCGGTTGATATCGATGGGGTCATACTTGATATGATTATTAAAGTGTGTGAAATCTTTAATGAAAAATTTAATAAGAATTACACTAAAGATGATGTAAAAAGATGGGAATTCTTTAAAGATTGGAATGTTCCTGAAGAAGAAATCTTTAAAATATTTTATAAAGCATACGAAGAATCTATGACACTCCCTCTTATTGATGAAAATACGCTATATATCCTTAAAAAGTTAAACAATCAAAATCATGTTGATCTTGTTACTGCTCGCAATATAAAATATGAAATTCATCTTATCGATAGATTGACTTCACTTGATTTTAAAAAGGGAGTTCATTATATAAATTTAATTCATGTTGAGTCAAAGCCTTATGATGCCAAAATACGATTAGGGTATGATATTTTAATTGATGATAATCCCAATCTCGTTAAATCAGCCGAGAATCTTCCCGATATAAGAATTTTATTATATGATCAACCTTGGAATCGGTATGTTGGGGAAATTAAAAACGTTATGAGAGTTTACAACTGGAAACAAATAGGTAAGATATTATTGTAGAATTAAAATAGGATTAATAAAAAAATACTAAGCAGGATAAAATAATTCACAAGCAATATAGGATTATTTAACTTCAAATTCATGCCAATGGGTTTTATAATATCATATTAACGCATGTTAATTAAGTATAAAAAAAGAATATTAAAAATATAAAATCATAATATAAAGTGGTATGAATGAGTTTTGATGAAGATTTTGATGAGGAATTAGATTTAGTTGAGGAGAAGCCAATAAAATCTAAAACTCCTGCAACTAAAAGCCCTTCCGCAGGAAAGAAAGTTACTTTATATTTCATGTCAACCATTGGGCCCGGTGAAAAAAAGGAAAAGTTAACTGTGAACGATGGGAATCATGTGGAAGATATTAAGCGAACCCTAGGTAATATGTTTGGACTCGATCCGAACGACTTTCATATGTCATCTGGTGGAGTTACAATGGATGAAAGTAGCCAACTAAGAGATTATAACCTAAATAACGGCGATGATATTCTTTTAATCCCAGCAAGCACTGCAGGATAAATTAAAATTTAACTTTTTTTTGTCTTTTTTTTTTTTTCATTTTTCTTATCCTATTTATTTATACACACTTATACACAACATACTTTAATAGTACTAAAGACTTTCTTCTATTAACCTATATTTTCCTTTTCCATTTTTGGATATAAAAATACATACTTTGATCCACAACATTTATATATGATCCACACTATTTGTGTATTAGAGAAAAAAAATAATAAACAAAAAAAAAAAAATAAAAAAAATTGGAGAAAAAGAAAATGAATAACCAAAATATAAAGAAATTGAAGACCAAGTTATCTGCCCGAATGGAATACCCTTATTTAATAGTATAATTAATATTTTTTTTATTTTTATTACGCTCACAAATTAATCAGAATCATAAAATAATTAAAAAAATCATAAAAAAAAACCAAAAAAGAAGAGATAAGAAAAAATGAATAACCAAAATATAAAGAAATTGAAGAATAAGTTAGATACTGAAATGGGATATAGATTTATAATAATCTAACTCAATTTTTTTTAATCTTTATAAAAATCACGCTCAATTAAGAAAAATTAGATAAATAAACAAACGAAATTTATAAAAAAGTGAATAAATTAAAACAAAATAAAAAAAAATAAGAGATGTAAAAAAATTGAAAATTTCTGGATCAGGAAGGATTTCCGAGGGAAAAATTAATGATGAATTAATAGTTTCAGGCTCAGCCCGAATAGAAGGCGATTTCGAGTGTAATGGATTTAAATCGTCAGGCTCATTAAAGGGAAAAGGTAATTTGACTGTTCATGGAGAAGTGAAAAGTTCAGGCTCATTTAGATTAGATGGACACCTTAATAGTGATGGAAATGCGAGGTTTTCAGGATCAACAACAGTTGGAGGAGTATTATTAGTTAAAGGAGTAGTAGGGAGTTCGGGCTCATTTAGAATAGGCAATAAGGTTGAGGGACTTCAAGGAATTAGATTTTCAGGCTCATCAAACGTAAAAGGTGACGTGTTATCCCAAAAAACCATTATTATTGAGGGTTCGACTACAATTAATGGCGATATTAAGGGAAAGGATATATATATCGGTCGAGAGCGTTTATTAAGAGTCAGAAAATTATTTAAACATCCCTATAAAGTGTATGGTCATATTTTTGCCGAAAAAGATGTTGATCTTATTGGAACTTATGTTGATGGTGATGTAAGAGGACGAAATGTGAAAATTGGCCGCGCGACGGAGGTTGTAGGAACTGTTTATTATATTGACTCTATTGAGATTGACCCAAAAGCTACTTTAATAAATAAACCTGTTCAAATATCTTTTGATGATACACAAAATTTAAAATAATCTTTTTTTTTAGTAGGAATTGAATTCTAAAAGTGTTATAACAACCAGTAAGGAGGGGAATATATGTCTAATGAAGAAGAAAGGAAAATACAAGATAAACTAGAAGCAGGCAGGATAAAATGGGAATTAAATGAAATTCGAGACGAGTTAATGGATGAACTAGATGACTTACAAGATGATTTTAAGGATGAGATAGAAGAGTTGAGAGAAGTAAGCGAGGATATCAAAGATGATTTAAAAGAAGAACTGGAAGAAATAAAAGAAGAAGAGAGGTCTTTAATGAATGAAATCAGGGACGTTAAAGACGAATTGGAGAATTTAGGGGATAATGCGAAAGATAAATTTGAACATACACAAAAGAAGCTTGAATATATAAGAGAAAAGATACGCCGACATGAATCAAAATACGGAGCAAGAATAAAGAAGTTATTAGAGAAAGCTAAGAGAAAAGCAGTAAAACGAATAAATATTTCAGTGGATGCTGAGATGAGTGATGAATGGAAGGATTGGGCAGGTGATTTAGGGGCTTCAGTTTCAGAATTAGTGCGAAAATCAATGAAATTTGTAAAAAATAATATTGGTGATATCGCAAAACTAGAAGAATGGGGTCGTAAAATGGAAAACCTAGGTGAAGGAATTGAAAAATCGGTAAAAAAATCAGGTATAGAAAATTTAGGAGAGAGTATTGAAAAAGAAATTAAATTTCAAGTTGGAAAAACAGGGATCAAGCAAAAAATCAAAATTAATATTAATGGGGAATCTGATAAAAAGCGGATTAAAAAAAGAGTGATTGGATTGATCAAGCTCTATAAAAGTTTACCCATTGACAAACTGGCGAAGGCTTTAAATAGAACAAATGAATATGCTGAGAATCTGATATATGAATTAGCAGCGGAGGGTATAGACGGTTCCCTGGAAGATGAAGTATTTAAATTCACGAATACGTCAGAGGAAGTAATTTCAAAATTATCTGATTTAATAGATAAAATGGAATAAAAAAAATAAAAAATATCTTTTGTTATAGACTATTTTAAAAAAGTGATTAGAAAAATTGAGTATTAGGGGAAAAAAATGGAAGAGTTAGCAAATGAGAAGACATTTAAATCGTATTTAGTATTTTGGAGCGGGCAATTAGTGTCTCTAATGGGTTCACTAGTGGTTCAATTTGCCATTGTCTGGTGGATTACAGAAATTACTCGCAATGCTCTTTTTCTTTCTTTAGGGATATTCTTATATTTTTTACCCATTGTTCTTCTTGCTCCTATTGCGGGAGTGTTAGCAGATAGGTTGAATCGTAAAACAATAATTTTAATTGCAGATTCCTTCCAGGCATTAGTTACAGTTTGGATTATCGTATTATTTTATTTAAATCTAGCTGATTTAAATCCTTTAGCTGTAATTTTAATAAATAGTTTGAGAGGAGTTTGTCAAGCTTTTCATATGCCAACCGTAAGTGCTATTATTCCAACAATGGTTCCAAAAGATAAATTAAGCAGAATAAATGGAGTTACTTTTTTATTTACAAGCTTAATGCAACTTGTAGGACCTATGATTGGTGCTGTGCTCATGGCTATTTCCGGTAATGCATTAGAGGTTGTTCTTTGGGTAGATGTATTTACTTTTAGTATAGCTGTTTTTCCCCTGTTGTTGATTAAGATACCGAGTGTAAGAGGCTTAAATAAAAACAATAAAGAGACAAATGACACATCTTTTTTAGACGAATTTAAAGAGGGGATTAGGATTATAAAATTAATCCCTGGATTGATAACCCTTCTATTTTTAGATGTGCTTATTAATTTTCTTATCGCTCCTATCAATGTTTTATTACCTCTTTATATTTTGGAAGAACATTCAGGGGATGTTTTTAGTTTAGCTATTTTAATGTTATTTCTCAATGGAGGGATGATTTTTGGAGCTGTAATTACATCTTTAAAGAAGGAATGGAAACATAAAATTAGTGTATATTTCGGAGGCATGTTTATTGTTATGGGTTTAATCTCAGTTTTTGGGTTTGCCCCATCGGGATTTTTTATATTATTATGGATAGGGGTTTCGTTTATTGGATTTATTTTACCTATTATAAATACAATTTACATAACCATCATACAAACTACGGTTCCTCCTGACAAATTAGGAAGAGTGTCATCGGTAACTCAATCGATTTCTTCGTCAATGTACCCAATTGGCACACTTGCCGCTGGTCCTCTTGCTATAGCTGTTGGAATGCGAAGTGTTTTTCTATTCTCTGCAATACTCGGTGTAGGATCTGTATTTCTAATTTGGCGCTTTACTAAAATACGTAATGTTGACTATGACAATTTAGAAATAATAACAGAAAAAATCAATAATATTTATGATTAATCGAGAAAACTTGAGAGTAGTTTATAATTAATGGAAAATAAAATTACGGCAACGGAAGATACTTTCAGAAGTTATTTATTTTTTTGGAGTGGTCAACTATTTTCATTGTTAGGCTCCTCAATTACTCAATTTGCAATAGTGTGGTGGATAACTATTACGACGGAAAGTGCAGTTATACTTTCGATTGCTAGCTTTTTATATATGTTACCAATGACAATTGCATTTCCAATTGCAGGAGTACTTGTAGATTGATACAGCAGGAAAAAAATTATAGTCATTGCTGATTCTCTTCAAGTTTTTGTTACACTTTGTATAATAATACTATTTAATCTGGGAATGGAAGATCCTTTTTTGATAATATTGATGAATAGTTTACTAGGATTATTTCAAGGGTTTCATATCCCTACTGTGAGCGCTATTGTCCCTACGATGGTACCAGAAAAAAATCTAAGTAAAGTAAATGGAATTACTTATTTATTTACAATTTTTATCCATATTATTGGTCCAGTGATCGCTGCTACATTATTATCACTTTTTCCTATTAAAATAATATTTTGGCTTGATCCCATAACATTCGTAATAGCATTTATCCCTTTAATTTTAATTAAAATTCCTAAAGTTAGGATTGAAAAAGCATTAGATAAAAAAAGTTCCTTTAAAAAAGATTTTAAAGAAGGTTTTCAAACGTTAAAACTAATTCCAGTAGTTTCTATGATGCTATTACTTTCAATGTTTATTAACTTTCTATTAAGACCATTTCATACCCTAATGCCCTATTTTGTGAGTTTCACCCATTCAGGAACTGCCTCAGATTTAGCTCTAATTTCTATTTTTATTAATATCGGTATGTTTATAGGGGCACTAATAACAACAATTAAGAAAAATTGGAAACAAATTATTTTCATATATTTCAGTGGAGAATTGTTGTTAATGGCACCAATGATTGTCTTTGCTTTTGCTCCTCATGGATATTTTTTGCTAATGGGTATTGCCAGCACTGGCTTTGGGCTTTTAATACCCATATTAAATACAATTTACATAACATTAATGCAAAAAGAGGTGCCAGCCGATAAAATGGGGAGAGTAACTTCAATTGATTGGACTATTTCGTTCGCCCTCGCTCCAATTGCGACACTTTTTGCTGGATTTATTTCTGATATTGTAGGTATACGCAATTTATTCTTTTATAGTGCGATTATTGGCATAATTATTACGATTATAGTATGGCGATATACGAGTGTACGTTATAATGGCAAGAGAGAGAGGACATATATAAAAAAAATAGATGAGAACGGGATTTTGGATATAAAGTAAACGAAAAATAGAAAAAATTGTTGGAGTTTTCAGTTTTTAATCATTCAATCAAATAAAGCCTTGATTTTCCTTAAAAATAGGGTGGAAATCGTTTCTATTAAGACTTTTTTTTATTAGGATCTACTTCTGATACTAAACAACTTTGATTTTCAACCAAAATTTAAAGATTTCTAAATTCTTATGATTTCTCCGATTCCTTAATCCAAGTTAAGAGTTTTTTGCTCTTAGAAGGAAAATTAGTTGTTAAAACCTTTATCATAAGTTCTTTTACATCCGTATTTTCTTCTGAAAGTAAATTACTTTCTAGAATGCTAAATGCTTTTGCACTTGTGAGTTCTAAAATTTTAAAGGCGAGAATACTAGCCTTCCTAATCTCATCATCAGTACTATTTTCTATAAAATAAGTCAATAAATCTGTTGCTTCTGCTTTATTCATTTGGTTAGTAGTGACATAATCATAAATTTTTCCCACTGTTAATTTTTTCCCCATAAATTCAAGTGCATCTTGATAAATTATAGAATCTTCAGTATAAGCTGTTTTTCCTCTTAAATCAAATGGACAAATATGATTCTCGGGTAGTCGGTGGTTCTTACAAAATATCATACCACAAAATTTACACCGATATGGAAGGTCACTTATTTTTCTTTCACAATAATAACAGATTCGCAAGTTTTCTCAAATAAATTTAGTAAAAAATTGTGTTTTATTAATAAAGACTTATAGATTATGTTCAAATCTATCAATAATATCATTTTGAATCGGAGTACCGAGATCAACAAATGTAGCATTATACCCTCCAACTTTGACGATAAGATCAAGATGTTTTTCTGGATTTTTCTGGGCATCTTTTAAAGTTTCTGTTGAAACAGCATTTGGTTGTACTTGCATTCCTCCTTTCTCAAAATACCCTTTCAAAAGCGAGTAGAATTTCTCGACATTTTCTTTGTTGGAAAGATTTTGGGGATGGAATCGAATATTTAAGGCTACTCCATTAGTTGCATAATCATAATTCAATTTTGCTACGGAATTTAAAATAGCGGTTAGCCCTTCCCTTTCAACATTATTAACTGGAGATAAACTATTTGATATAGGTTCCGCTGCTCTTCTACCATCTGCAGTGGGTTGTGTAAAGAATCCTTCCATTACGTGGATCCCCATTGAATAAGCTCCCGCACTGAATCTTCCCCCTCTTATAGGTTGGTATTTCGCAACTTCGGAACAAAATAAACTCCACAATTTTTTAGCGAAGGTATCAATTTCTTCTTTATCGTTTCCCCATTTTTCGTATTTATTCACCAACTCTTGTCGAAAAGTTTCTTGAGATTCAAAATTTGAGTTAAGAATTGTAATGAATTCTGGTAAAGATAGTAATTTTTCTTCATACACAACCTTTTTAATATTATATAACGAATCTACTAAAGTTGCAAAACCATAAGCCGTAATAGATGAGAAGTTATATTTAGCTCCTCCACATACATAATCTATTCCTGATTCCATACATCCTTCTAATTGTGCCGAAATAAATGGGTGCTGGAAATACTTAATCGCTTCTTCATCTCCGATTTTAGCTATTTTTACCGATTTTTCTATATTATTTCGTAGTTGTTGTTTAAAAACATCATAAAATTGTTCGAAAGTTTTAAAATTCGCAGGATCTCCGGTTTGTAAACCATCTATCATCTTCGATAAGTTACTATATCCGTTATTAAGTACTAGTTCAAGTACTCCTGGTAAGTTCATAAACATTCGACCAGTTGCAGAAAAACTATTTCCTTGACCTGTTGGTTCTACACATCCAATTATGACATAATTTCGAGCATCTTCTAAAAGATATCCTGCTTTAACCAGTGCTGGAATGTGTACGTCATCATTATAAAAAGCAATACCGGATGTAGATTTTAAAACTCTGATAGCTTCTTCTATAAATTCTTTTGGTGTATTTTTATGAACCCTAATTGATAGATCTGTCGTAAATACTTTAAGATTTTTATATGCTTTAAGAAATAAATATGAAAGCTCATTAGTAGCATCATTTCCCTCAGCATCCATGCCAGAAATAGTAATTGTTTGAGTATTTTGACCAAGGGCATTAGAAACCGTAGTAAAAAGCGTAGGAAGAAAAGTAATATTCCATGTTAATTTTAGATTTAATTCTTCTATTAATTCTAAGGCAAATCGGTGTGTAATCCTATTAGAAGCTATATCTTTTTGATAAAAAGGCCATAAAATTTGATCTAATCTTCCTAAAGCAAGAACGCTTCTCTGATAAATGATGTTTGCAATATTCTGTGAAAACCATACAAATTGAACAGCTTCATAAAAAGTATCTGGAGGTTCTACTGTAAATTTCTCCATTATTCTGCCAATTTCTTCTAGATTTTTTTTTCTATCATGACCTGGTTCATCTTTAGCTTTCTCAAATGCAAGATTAGAGTATCTTCTTGAAAAATCAATTGCCGCATTATAATAAATTTTTACAGCTTCATAGAAGTTATACTTATCTTGAAATTTATCGTCCTTCTTATCAAGTTGTTCTTGAAAGTATTCCGTATCATTTATTATGCCACTATACCCCAGTTTTAAAAGTTTTTCATAACCTGCACACAAGTGACCTTCAGTTGTACCTTGATGTATGGCAATGTTGGATGCAAGGGATAAAATAGTACTTGTTGCATTGATAAACCCTTCTTTCAATAATCTTTTATTAATTCTATCTGCTACTAAAGATTTACCTTTCCAAAATGGAATCATCTCTAATAACTCATCCCGCTCGGTGTCTTCAATAAAAAATGGTTGTACCTCTCTATTAGCAAATTTCTTGTATGCTCTTTTTTTATCTAAACTATTATCATATCCAAATAAATCCAGGTTAATTTTCTCTCCTAGATTTTTGCTTGTTTCATTTCCAACCAGTAATTCATCATCTCTGATGAAAATTGTCATGTTTTTTAATGTATGAGCTACAGATTTTGCTCGTTTTATGATTTCAGGATCATCTGGATATTTTTTATAAATTTCTGTAAAATATCTCATGCGTTCAATGCATAATTCGTATTTACTTGAGAGCAAATTATCTTTTAATTTTGAAGTCCTTCCTAAAGAACTGTTTATTTCTGAAATCATTAAATATAGAAATAGGATTTATAGATTTTTAATTTAATTGATATTAATTCTAGGTAAGTCAACATTATAGTAAGTATTTAATTTTACCACTTGATTTTGTTATCTATCCATAGATATTAAAAAAAATACAAATTGGAAGTAAAGGTTTAAGAAATGGATTTTGAAACTATAAAATTTGAATTGCGAGATGATGGAATAGGAATTCTCACATTAAATAGACCTGATAAATTAAATGCTATATCACTTCAAATGATAGAAGATTTACATGCTATCCTCGATTATTTAATGATCAACCTCGACTGTCGTGTAGTAATTTTGAAAGGAGAAGGTAGAGCTTTTTGTGCAGGGTTAGATTTGAAAGAGTCTATAGTTATAGATTCAAAAGATGCGTCTCAAGAATTAAAAGATAAATTTTACTTTCTTGATGTCCCTAAAAATGATAATATTAAATTGTTTGTCTATACACAATCGCGTTTAAGTCAAATAATTGTAAAAATGAGAAAAATATCTCAACCAATAATTGCAATAATTCATGGAGCAGCAGCAGGAGGAGGTTTTGCTTTTAGTTTAGCAGCAGATATTAGATTAGCCGGTGAAAACGCTAAGTTTAACAACGCATTTATCAAATTGGGTGTATCCGGTTCAGATATGGGAACCAGTTATTTCCTTCCACGACTTATAGGAATGTCTAGGGCTACCGAGATCTTATATACTGGTCGTTTTATTGATGCTTATGAAGCTGAAAAAATAGGACTCGTATTAAAAATCGTACAAGGAGATACATATCATTTACTTGATTCCGCTTTTGAATTAGCCAAAAGTATGATAAATAAAAGTCCATTAGGGTTAAGATTGACAAAACAAGCGATTAATTTATCCCTCGATAGTCCCAGTTTAGATACAATAATTCAATTAGAGAATCGAGCACAAGCTATTAGTTCTAGATCAAAAGATGTTAAAGAAGGAATATCTGCTTTTTTCGAAAAAAGAAACCCCAAATATCCCCTTCGATAGTTTTTTATAAGCTATCGCGTATAAATAACATTTCCCTCAATGATTGTCATATCGATAGGGATATCAATAATTTTTTCTGAATTAACTGTCAAGATATCTTCTCCAAGGACAACAAAGTCTGCTAATTTACCTACTTCTATTGATCCAAGTTTATCTTCATCAAATGAATGGTAAGCTGCATTGATAGTATAGAGTTTAAGTGCTTCAATTACTGTAATCTTTTGATTTTGGCCAATTGGTTTTCCATTTTTAGTCTTCCTATTTACTAGAGAATGAATTGCCATTAACGGTTGATATGGGGAGCAAGGATGATCAGAATGAGCACTGATCTTTAATCCAGCAGTTAAAAATGAGTTGGCGGCAAACATTGAATCAAGACGTTTTTCCCCAAATGCTGGAAGGAGTTTATCACCATGATAATAGGCATATGAACCAAAAATAGTAGGGAGTATTTTCAGCTCTTTTATTCTATTAATTAAATGATCATTTATAACAGAGCAATGAATATCTCTATTTCGTGGATCTTTTCGAGGATACTTTCTTTGAAGCTGTTCCATGATGTCTAAATACATTTTAATTGCCCGATCACCATTTGCATGAGCGGAAATTCTGTATCCCCTCTCATACGCTTTTGTAAGTACTTCAGTAGCAATTTCTTTAGTTGTTGACATCACCCCATAAAAATTTGGTTTATTTAAATATGGCTCAGACACTGCCGCGGTTCTAGCTGATATAGCTCCATCAAAGAAAAATTTAAGACCAGATATTCGCAACCAGTCATCACCAAATCCCCTATATATTCCAAGCTTCCCCAACTCATCTAGAAGATCTATATTTATATCCATTCTGACTCTTACTGGGAGTTCTTCAGCGTTTTTTAGATCAATTGCTGCCCGAATTTCTGTCTCAGTTACAAGGTCGTAAATACATGTAATCCCGACTGAGGCACATTCCTCTAAGATTTGTTTAGCTCCAATATATGCTTGTTCTCTACTTGGTTTTGGTGGACCGTCAGGTCTTAAAAGATTGTAAGCTTCTTCATGAAGACCTCCTGTCAGCTCACCAGTTTCAGGATCTCTATCGAATTTACCACCGGTAGGATCAGGAGAGTTTTTGTTTACTCCCGCAATTTCAAAAGCCTTCGAATTTGCCATCCAAAAGTGTCCTCCAATAGTTGTTATTAGGATAGGGTGTTCTAAAGATACCTCATCTAATTCTGTTCGAATTGGATGTCTTTTCTCCTGAAGTTTGGAATCATCTTCCTGATATCCAAAAATCCACTCCCCCTTAGGTGTTTTACTTGCTTTTTCTTTAAGAATAGCTTGAATATCCGATATCGAATTTACACCAATTTCTTCACTAAGGTCAATATATATTTTTCTTTCTGAACCCGTGTTTATAAAATGACTGTGGGAATCGATTAATCCAGGAATTATTGTCCTTCCATTTAATTCTACTATTTTAGTTTCATTTCCGACGTAAGGCTCAACATCATCATTCGTTCCAACATCAATTATTCTACCAAACTTAACTGCTATTGATTGCTTGATGGATTCTTCATTATCCATCGTCACAACTTTACCGTTACGAAGCACAAGATCTGCAAAATTCATTTTATCACTTAAAATTCTACTCTAAACTCAAAAATCCATTCCATTTAATATATAAGAATAAAAAATTCCACATCGAATTTATCTTTCTATATAATTCTAAAAAATACTCTCATATAAAAAATTACAAAAGGTAACATAACAAGAAAATAAAGAGATAAAGAATTCTTATAAAATTTAGATAGGAATACTACCAACTGCCGAATATAATATATTATTACACCAGTTAAGATAATGAACAAAATATGGCTAAAAATTCCTCCTAAAAGAGGGAACGGGGGAACTGGAATAAAAGCTAAAAAGATTAAAAGCGATAGGGGTCTAATCGCTAGCAAAATCATACCGTGACGCCCTTTCATTTCCCTTAAATACTAATAATCCATAACCCCAGATCCTAATCCTAAAACGAGATAAGGTATTGAAGCCCAATTAAAAATTGGAATCGTAAAATTCATTGCTAGTATAGCATTTATGTTATAAAGAATCAAGAAATATAGAGTTGAAGCAAGTATGATTGCAAAAGAATAAAGGAAAGGTAATGAATCATTTCTAATCCAATTTCTCCATTCATCTTTCCAGTTAGAATGCAATTCGCTAGGGATAAATAACATAAGAACTATTGTAAGTATTGGATAAAATATGAAATATCCATATAACAAGGATTTGTTAAACACTGAAAAGAGTATTCCAATTATTAAGATTGCTCCAATATAACCTGAAGTACGGTAAATAATCATTTTTTTATAATTTTCTTTACCTTTTCTTGTTTCATCAGCAACTTTTTTAATTGGTAAATTATCCCAAAATGGTAATATTTTAAACTTTATAACAATCAGACTTAACCCTATAAACAGTAGTATAGTTGAAATAATAACGAAAGTTTCGGAAATAGAACTATTAGGGAAGTTATATGTTGATAGCTATATTGCATTAATTTCACCATCCAAACTACTAATATCGATAGAAGAATCGTGATAAAAATGTTCAAACCACACAATAGAGTATTTTAGTGATGTCTCATCTTCTTCATTACCTCCATGACTTTTACCAGGTCGCAATCTATATTCTATATCAGATCTACTACCCCCGTTAACATGAGAGTAAAAATTTTCGGTAACTTCAGGGAAAATTATAATATCTGAAGATCCCTGTAATAAAAGCAAGTTTTTTGTATTACTTGCATTTGCAATATCAAATGCATCTTGGACAAGATCTAAATCAATCAACTTTGGAGTAGTTCCTATCAATTTTTGAAGTGGTACTTTCTCCATTAAGTTATCAAGAGATGTTAATGGATGATAAAGCACAGTAACAGATATTCTATCATCTATCGCTTGCAATATTGCTCCTACTCCCCCACCAAACGAAAATCCTAACACACCTATATGAGATGTATTTGCAAATTCATAGTTCATGCCTATATAATCAATGACTTCACTCATGTCTTCTGGTTCTTTTCCCAAAAATCCACTTGGACTATCTGATTCTCCATGCCCTCTCTGTTCTACTGAGACAACTGCAAAACCTAGTTTAACAAATTGGTAAATAATATTGGTTTTATGCTCTTTTCTTCCATTAATGCCATGAAGTAGAAGAATAGTAGGAATCGATTTTGTATTGTCTTCTTTTAGGTCACTATCTACATATATTAAACCTTTAATTTTAACGTCATCTCGCATTTTTACAGAGAAATTTTCTACATAGATATTTTCGTCCGAAAAAAAGGTCAATTTTTGATTTCTCAGGACTAAAGCAAGGGAGACAGAAATTATTGACAAGAGAACGCTCGAAAAAATAAGACTGAATCCAATATATTTGAATACATGTTCTCTCATCATCTTATTCAATAATTTTAGTTATAATATAATTCTAATGTTTATTGGTTATTAAACAAGTGTTTATAATTATAACTGAATTATTAAATTCATAAAATGATTTGATTTGTTTAAATAAGTTTTTACTATGGAAATCTGTGCAGAGTGTGGAAAGGAAGCAGTTGCAAATTGCGCCATATGTGGAAAATTATTATGTGATGATCACTTAACTCATGGTATTTCAATGAGAACAAACGCACCTGCTGTAAATTGTGCCAATTGTCAAAAGAAATTCCCTCGAAAGATTAGGAAAAAAAGTATCATTATGGTTCTTGGACTAATAATTGGTGCGATAATTTTAATCTATTCCTTGAACTTAATCATTCCATTTTTAAGATAAAAAATATGAAGTTGCAATAACAATAAAAAAACTTCTTAAAAGGTGAGTATTTTAGAACCTAAAAAAATATCCGAATCGAGGGTAGAAATTGCCCAGGTTATGATGCCAGAGCATTCCAATGCAGCAGGGAATGTTCATGGTGGTTATATATTAAAACTAGTTGACCAAGCTGGAGCTATTGTGGCAGCAAGACATACACATCTTAATTGTGTAACAGCGTCTTTAGATCGTATGGATTTTATTTCCCCTGTATTTATCGGTAATCTTACATTTGCAAAAGCTTCGGTTAATTATACTGGAAGAACCTCCATGGAAATTGGAGTTAGAATTGAAGCAGAATGCTTAAAAACAGGAATCCATACTCATGTTGGCTCCGCTTATCTAACTTTTGTTGCTCTTGATGTAGACGACAAACCTGTAGCAATACCTCAGATTCTCCCTGAAACTGAAGAAGAAAAACGGCGTTATGAAGAAGCCAAAAAAAGGAGAGAAAATAGAATAGAACAGAGGAGAGCACATAGACATGTACAAAAACCTTGTATTGTGCGCCCTTAAAAATTAAAATAAATTAAATTTTTCTTTTATAAAACCTTAATCGCGGATAGCTAACACTACCAAATCCTCTAAACTTTTAATACCTCTCGGTTCAGTCTCTTTCAAAGAGATATAATCATTTTCTCCTAATTCAATTTCACCAGAACCCGTTGCTAATATGACCTGAGGATTATTCCCTCAATATGGTGACTTTTTTATATTCCTTTATTTAGGGACAATTTAATAAAGAAGTAAAACACATAAAAATGAGATGAACATTAAATGGGACTATCAGATAAAACTGTGTTCGCGATATGCGGAATATCTCGAGAAAACTCTAGGAGAACAAGATGAGATAAGAAAGGATACAGGAGGATTAACTCTTTTTCCATTTTCACGAATTATACCCTATCTTAAAGAGGAGTCTCCTTTAGCTAAATTTTTAGAAGATATTGAGGCTCAGAAAGATTTCAAAAATGATATGTTTCTTTAATAGTTTCTTGTAAAATTTCAATAAATCTCTGCTCTATCCACAAATTTATTGTAGAGTTTCTATTACTCTAATAAGAATTGATTATTAAATTTAAAAGTAAAATTGGTGTGATTTATTATAACTGTCCTTCAAAAAATAAAAGATGACTTGGAGAACTATTTATTGAGCAAAAATCTTGAGAAGCATACATCTAATATTATGGACATCATCAAAAGACACTACAACAAGGTTAGTACAACACCGAAAAGCCAAACCAAGAGGAGATCTAAAGAAATCCTATACGAAAATCAGTTTTTTACCATAGAGAAAAGTTTTCATACAAAAAACAAAATTGATATATGGGTGTTAAAACTTAAGCGTAAAATCTGGTTAGGAAAAAAAAAATTTTCAGAACTAAAAGAACATATCGAATGTTATGATGGTTATTATTCTGGATATTTAGGTGGTTTTATTTTTGAATCTATACCCGCTGAAAATATTATCAAAGAAACAACAGACCTTCTTGAGATTCTTGTTGAATAATGAATATAATTAAATTATTTTTCTTTTATAAATTCCAAAATTATTAAATACTCATGACACTTAATAAGCTTCCTGTAGAAAATAAGGCTCCAAAAAAAATTCTCCATATTATCGTTGACAACCGAGAACATAAACTCAAGGCTCTCTTAGATAAAAAGAAAGACATCATCACTTACGATTCAGAGCAATTAGACATTGCGGATATAGTTATTTCGGAAGAAGTAGCTATTGAAAGAAAAGAAGGGTTTGATTTTATCTCCTCGATTATGGATAATCGTTTATTTGAACAGCTCTTGCGCCTTAAGGACACATATATAACCCCTATTTTAATTTTAGAAGGATTAAATAATAATGTTTTCGAGAAAGTAGGAATGAAAACCTCATCAATTTATGGAGCCCTTGCCTTTATCTCTTATAAACTTGGAATTTCTGTAATCCCCACCCGAAATCTTGAAGAAACTGCTATAACAATAGAAAGAATTGCATACCGAGAGCAGGTAAAAGATGATATGCCCCTCTTATCGCGAAAAGCCCCCAAAACTATGTCAAAAGAAGACCGAAGAATTTATATCATTGAAGGACTGATAGATATCGGTCCTAAGAAAGCTATGGCCCTTATACAAAGGTTTAGAACTCCCGACAATGTATTTAGAGCAATAAAGAAGACTAATATCATTTTTACGAGAACTGGAAACCCCAAAGGGATTGAAGGCCCTTTAAAACAGTTAAAAGGGTTTAACTGGAAATTTGTACAGAAGAATAAAGAAATATTGTTTAGCAAATCTGAAAGAAGCGTACAGAATACTCTCGATGTGTAGAGACATTTTTAAAGAGGAGAACGATACTCATAAAGGCAATATGTATGAAGATAGAGTTAAACAAGTCTGAAAGTCTAATTCTGTTTAAGAAGAGATATGACATCTTTATAGTTTATGAATTTTAAAATATGAGCGGATATCACAAAATTATTGAAAAAAATGAAGTTTTCGCCACCTACATAATAACCCATAATTAGATCCTAAAAAGGTAAAACTCCGTTATAAAATTGATAAAAGAAAAATACGGAATATTTCTTTAAATGAAATAAAGATTTTCACCTCATTTACAGTCAAGGAATTTCAAGATTTTATTAAGTCCCAAAAACAATTTCTATCTTAATACATAAATTATAGGTGTAATGAGAAAAATAAGCGAATATCAAAAATTAATCGATAAAAAATTTCATTAATAGCACAATATCCAACTATTTCATCTCTTAAGAATATTCTAAACGGAAGCTCTAATTCTATATCTCTATAAGGTCTCAAGATATTTATTAGTGTGTCATGTTCTGGTTTTGAAAATATTTTTTTAAATTCCTCACCAACACCCTCAAGAAATTGATATTGTTGAAGAACAAAATTACCTTTAAATTCTAAATTCCTGAGAGAGTTAATAATGTTTTCGATATCAATCGAAGATAATAGGCTTTGCAAATAAGTAGTACGAATTTCAAAATCTATATCTTTTTGAGTTTTTAAGAAATCAATAGTTTTTCTAATCTTACTAATATCTACCTTTACACCAGTAATTTTTTCTAACTTTTCTGGCTCAAAAGGTCCCTTTAAATCTAATGCAATTCTATTAATATAAGGAGAAATTGATTCTATAACAGCTGGATTTGAACCATTAGTATCAATACTTATGTATTTCCCCAGTTTTGCCATTTTTTTTACAAATTCTAATAAGTCATTCTGAAGGGTAGGTTCTCCCCCTGTGATACTTACTCCACTCACCAATGAATTACTTTCAATTTTTCTGACCAGTTCTTCAATTTGATAATGCTTCCCAATATCTAACTGCAAAAGATATTTATTATGACAATAATCACAATTGAAATTACAGCCGACAGTAAATAACACCATAGAAGCTTTTCCCGGAATTTCTTTAGTAGATATATCGATTATTCCCCCTAGTTTTATATCACTCACCTTCAGTAAGCTTCTTTAATTAATTTCTCAACTTGATATAATGGTAAAGAAAAAGGGCCTGGTAATTCTAATTTTAAGGATGTTAACGCTGCTGAAAATTTTAATGCCTCTTCCGGGGGTTTAGATAACCTCGCCCCTAAATAGCTAATAAAAGCAGTATCTCCGCGCCCTGTTCTTCCCAGGGCGGTTTTATTTTTCCAAGGAAAGAAATAGATATCACCAGAAGCGTTAACGGTGATGCCTTTCTGATGTGTAATAAGGACTTCTTCGGGTCCAAGTTCAACTAATTCTCTGCTAGCTCGGTTAATATCTTTTTGATTAGTTAAAACTCGAGCTTCCCTTTGATCAACTTTTAAAATTTTTATTTTCGATAAAATACTTTCTTTTTCTTCTACTGACAAAGGTTCATAAAAGACTTTCTTATTTTCAATTTTTCTTATAAATCCTTGGATATCTAAACATAATTTTTCTGGATATTTACTAAAAATGTGATTCAATAATTCTAAATCGACTTCTCCAGCAAGGATGCCCCCAATAACAAAATATTTTGTTAAAAAATCCAAAATTTCTTGTTTTTCAAATATACCAGCAAATCCAAGCGGTTCGTATTCCCTTTGTTCGAAATTTTCTGAGGAATATATATTTTTTAAACCAGATGTTTGCTCTGATGGATATGCAAAACATTTTATCCCCTTCTTCTTAAAAACATTCAAAAAAGTAAAATCTTCTTTTTTTAGTTTCGTAATAATAGCCACTTTAAGTCCTATGTGAGCACCGGCAATACCACCATAATATACTGCCCCTCCTAAGGATTTATGGCTTTTACCATCAACTTCAATGATATCTTTAGCAAGATGTCCAAGAATAACTATATCAGATTCATGCACTATAAACAAGTATTAAAATAAATATAGAATTAAGAAATTAATGTTTTTAAAAAGGAATTAATGTTTTTAAAAAAAAATTGAAGGGTTAAAAAAAGAAAAAAAGTTTAAAAAATTCAGTTAATTATTCTCATGATGGATTATCAATTTTCCCGCCTTTTTTTATAGAATTAAAAAAACTATGCAGAATTCGTTCCTTTATCTCTATAAATTCTAATTTGGGCATTACACTGATTTTCCTATCATTTTTTTCGGGATCCGAACCCCGAGAAATCTTTTCTGAAATTGAACGACTCTCCAACCTTTTTTATTTACCTCGTAAAAATGTTTAATTTTCTTTTTTTTAAGTTATTAATTTATAACGTAAAACTCCTATTTAAACTTTTACCCATTGATTTCCCACTTGTCAATTGTTTAAAAGAATGAGCGAAATATTGATTTCATGATATTCAAAAAAGAAACTAAACATTGTTTAGCTAACCAAATATTATCTGAACTAAATTCAAAACTTATTCTTCTTTTCCTCAAAAAAATTGAACAAATTCATAAAGAGACCAATGAAAGCTATTTGAAAATATAATCAAAAAGTTTTTTAAATTTCTCAATTTTTAATAATTATATTACTCTTTTGTACGTAATGGTTGGTAATTTTATTTTAAATATTTATATTAGGGGTATTGGATATGGTTTTTCAAGACTTAATTGGATTGTTAAAAAAGAAAGGTTTTAAAGATACGTTAACTGTTCTCATAAATCAGAAAGAGCACAGTGTCGACAAACACACATTTTATAATGAGTTGAATAAATTTTCTTATTACAACTCATTCTTTCGTGTAAAGGATGAACTCGTTGAAAGAGGCTTAATAGTGGAAGAGCAAAACAATGGAATGAAGTATATTAAGCTTACAGAGAAAGGGTTAGATGTCTATAACCGATTAAAAGAAATCGATGATTTGATATCAAATCATAAGAAGAAGAAATAATCAATCAGTGTACCTATTTTTGATATTAGAAAAATTAGTTGTCGGATCGTTTAATGTTAATACATATATTTTTGGGTCGTCAGACACAAAAGAAGTTGTAATTTTCGATCCTGGGGCTGAAACTGAGAAGATTATTAACACAATTGATAAATTAGAAGTAAAACCAATTGCAGTTCTCGTTACTCATGGACACGGAGATCATACTGGTAAGGTTGGTGAAATTTCGAACCATTTTGACATTCCTATAATGTTTCATAAATCGCGATATAGTTCAGGAAAATATTCTAAAGGTAAAGCTAAAAGAGGATTAAAAGAAGGAGATACTATCAATGTAGGGGAATATACTCTATATGTCTTAGAAACCCCGGGGCACGCTCCCGATTCCCTCTGTTATTACTCAAAAGATCCAAAAGAATTTGATGGTCAAAAAATTGATGGGATAATCTTTACTGGTGATTTAATTTTCTGTCGTGGTATAGGAAGATCGGATTTCGGAGGAGGAAACTCAAATCACTTATTTTCATCTATTAAAAATAAAATTATGAATAATCCTGAGATCACAGATAATTTTCTTATATTTTCAGGTCATTCATACTACGGTGATGTTACCTCTGTGGGAGAAGAGAGGACACAAAATCCCTATAGAGAATCTTTTCTTTGATGGGACAAATGGAGTTCTTTAATATCATTAATTAATTGGATATCTCAAATTTTAAAATGTTGTTTATTTCTTTTTTTTTACTTGTATGATTTTAATAAGATTAAGATTGTAAAATATATTTTTTAATCGGGCGCAAAAGAGAAAATTACACCTCTAAAAATCCGAACTGCTTTAAAATATTGCCCGACTTTTAAATTAGAATAAGATTGGATAAGATAAATTATTTTAGGATAATGAGTATGAGGTTATCCTGTAAAGCGATCATTGTCTCCCCTGAGGTTGTCTCCAGACGGATGAAGTTTAATACTCCTTCCTTCAGCGCCTCGACGACTTGTTTACTTTTACCGATGAGCGATGTTACATAAGCAGCTATTTCTTCGCTATCTTGTATCTCTAAATTCGAATCTATTGGCAAACCAGATGAATCGCATATTATAATACCCCTAATTCCTTCACGCTCCTCAAATTTTCTAATGATATTTTTAATTTCTTGTCGATTTATCATTTTTAATTACACCTTAAATTAAAGAAAGTCTATTCTAAATTTTCTAAATTTTTAATATAATAATAATATATTTAATGTTTTTAAGATTATTTGAGAAAAATTAAGTTTCATGTGTTTTTAACTTTGACCCTCGAAAAAATACAAATTGCTTTAAATAGCTGGTTTTAAATGTGTTGCAGCCTAGATTTGGTTAAGACAATAATCGTATTTAAATCACCTCTCCGGAAAAAAAGAAAAACAAGAATTTATTTTTCATTCCGAGAATATCCCACAAAATTCTGCGGTTCTAGTGCATAACCAACAGAACTAAGTCCTCCTAATTTCTGCACTTCCATTCTTGGAGCATTTTTCTCCTGACCAGAAAGATATAACCATTCCAATTTCCTTAAATTTCCTCACCCCTTAATCTCAGTCAAGAGATTATAACGTAGATCTATATGTTCGAGGTTTATTAAATTATCTAACCCGGAAATTCTAACAAGCTTGTTGTGTGAAAGGAAAAGCTTCTCCAATTTTGCTAGATTATCTAAGCTGGAAATCTTTGTTATATCATTATCTGAAAAGTCCAATTCTTCCAAATTAACTAAACTGTCTAAACCTTCAATCTTAGATATGTGAGCATTACTAAATACCAGATTCTTTAAACTATGGAGACTATCTAAAAAATCAATCTTTTCAATACTACAAGGTCCAAAGGATAAATATAACAAATCAGGAAACTTACATAACCCTTCCTTAAAATCTCTATGCTGACGCTGAGTAATTCCAAGATATAATTTCTCTAAATTACAAAAAAGTTTAGCAACATTAGATAGACTAACATTGGGATTTCCACTAAAATCTAAGGATATGATATTTATTAATTTCTTACGCTCCTTAAAATCCATATCAGAAAAATCTTCATTAGATAAATTTAGACCTGATAAATTCATAGAACGTTCGCTAAATGCCCTACTTTTTCTTATCCTATTAAAACTGACAAAATCTCTCAATTTCGAACACTCCTTAAGAAAATTATGGCAATAATCATATTTAAATCAACTCTCTCTGGAAAAAAAGAAAAACTAAAATTTTTTTAATTTCTTCAATTTCTTTTAAAATAGTATTTGGAGTTATTTATCTCCCGAGTGAAATACAATAATTTATCAATATAAAAATCATATAATTATTTAAGAATATTTCATCATAAATTTCAGAAGTCAAATCTATTGAAATTAATGTATAAGAGTAATAAATCATGGTTGATAAAAAAGTACTTGAACAAAAATTAGCAGAGTTAATGGATTTAGTTCCTGAATGCGAAGGTTTAATAGCAGCAGATTTAAGTGGAAAAGTTCTTGTTGGTCAAACTCTCACGGATATGGATCATGGGAAAATAGCAAAAACATGTGCAACAATAATAAAAGATTCTAATGGCTTAGGTAGTGATATAGGAAAAGGATCTCTGAAGACCACGACCATAGAACTTGATGACGGTTATGCTGTATTGGTAGGGGCTGAAGAAAATGTATTGATTGCTCTTGCGGGGTTAGATGGAAGGAGTTCTCTTGGACTTTTGAAAAGAAATTTACTCTCAATATCTAAATTATAACTTACATTTC
>SDBT01003833.1_pt1 | contig 25822 bp, 34 predicted proteins | sample 2277101 | NCBI WGS metagenome assembly SDBT01 (sample SAMN10404973, study PRJNA504765) | marine sediment metagenome | isolation source: marine sediment core GS10_PC15, 103 cmbsf | place: Arctic Ocean: Southern Knipovich Ridge | collected 2010 | reverse complement strand
ATTTCGGTTCGCCTGTCGTATGCCGTGCCTCGCCGTTCGTCGAGTTCGCAGAAGTCCAGCCCGGCCACCTGTTCGAGCTCTTCGGCTTGGTTGGCGCGCGTCATGTTCACAAACTTCAGCGGGTCGAACGAGAGCTCGCCCACCAGCGCATCGAGGGTTCTCTGTGCCGGTCCGGGCAACGCTTTGCCGTCTGCGCCCTTCAGGGTGAGCGTTTTACCCTTCTGCGTTATGTGGAGCCGCACCATAATATCGGGCGTATCGTCGCCGAGCACCAAGTTTATCGTTGACGACGTCTCGCCGTCCCGGATGGGCCGGTCGGGGATAGCCCGCGCGCCGCCGAGCGCCATCCAGATCGCGTCCAGCACAGAGGACTTGCCGTGTGCGTTGCCGCCGCCGATAATCACCATCGAGCCATCAGGCTCAATCCGTACGGCCTTCAACCGCTTGACGTTCTGTGCTTCCAGTGAAATGATCTTCATGTCATGATCCTCCGTACCTCTGTTGTGTTTCTCTTTCTCGGTCCTCGCGCTGCCTATCGGCCTCACGCTGCCGCTCGATCCGTGTGTCGTGCCACTCGTCGGGGTCGATGCGTCGCTTCCAGCGCTTGGGCGGGTTCGCCTCACGCTCGGCGAGCTTCTGGGCTTGCTGTTCTTCCCACTCGATATCCCTCCGGGCCTGGTCCTCGCGTTCCTCGGCCGCTTCTTCGGGGGTCCGGTGGCCACTGAACCCACAAAGCTCGTAAAACTCCCAGTTCGACATAGTCTTGTTCGATGCCGGGCGCTCAGGAACGCTCCTTTGCGCTTCAAGGGCGCGGGCATCGATCGGGTTCCTCGGGTTAAGTTCCATCGTCTGTATCCTCCTTGTGCTGTGCCTTTCGGCGCCCACGGGACCAGAAGAACGCCTTCTGAGCCCGTCTGCGCCCCGGAGCCATGCCGTGTATAGGCGTTGTAGACAATGGACGTTATCTGGTGACGGCTCCGAGGGCACTTTAACTCAGCGCATAAGTATCACCCCCCTTCCAACTCCTTTTGTAACCCTGCTGCGGTTTTCGTGTCGTCCGGCACAATGCCCGACGGGGTCTCCTTACGGGGTATGGTTGCGCCCCATTCGCGCAGTTCGGGGATGATACTGCACCCTCTGGCTTCGAGCGCTTCGATGATGAGCGCCCGGTACTTCCGCGCTGGCGAGCCGAAGCCGCGTACCCAACGGTGGGCGGTGTGCTGGCGGCAGCTACAGATGTCGGCGAGGGCATGGTGATTGATGCCGAGGACGTCAAGCATGGTCCCGAGAACCCTGGCGTCGTCATAGTACGGGGTGACTGGAATCGCTTGATCCTCTTTGGCTGGCATAACATACTTACCCTCCACGTGCAATTCAAAACCGGCGGGGCTTTGTGAGGCTGTGTCTACTTATTCAACCGCAAAGATGAAGGTATGGACACAACTAACCCCGCCGGTGGAAAAACGCTTATTGTGTGCGGTTGAATCTTCATCATGCACCCATTATACAGCATGGCGCGCCGCTTGTCAACCCCCTACACCTATCCGCCAGTCAGCGGTGTCTGGGGCAGGATACTCTCTCGGAACTCGCCACACCACTCCATTTTCGCCGTTGTCGGCCACGTACCGCGATCGCCCCATTCCCACTCCCCGTCGTCATCCTGCTCGTAGACAGGGACGGCTTGCGGAGAACGGCGACGACAAAGACCGCCAGGGTCGTAATACTCGCAAGCCCAACAGTTACCCCACAACCTCTCCATCCTACCATTCCTCCGGAGGCGCAACACCGCGCATATTGGCGAACGTGCGTATCTTGAGTTTCGTGCCTTCATCTGGTTGCTGTGTGCGTCCCTGTTCGATGTTTTTGACCGTCTCGACAGAGAAGCCCACACGACAGACCTGCCGCACGGTCTCGGCCAGCTTCTCCTGCGTCAAATTCAGGCTCTCGCGCCACTCTTTCAGCGCGATCCCTTGTCTGCTTGGTTCTGGACTCATATCCCTGATCCTCTCCTTGTGTGCTAGAACTGCACGTCGTCGTCCTGGTACTCGTGCTTGTCGTCGGCCTGTTGACCCGTGTTCCCGCTGTCCGTGCCCTTGTCCCAGTCCATGAACTGCACATGCCTGGCGTCTATCTCGATCACGCTACGCCTTTTGCCGTCCTGCTCGAAGCTGCGAGATTTGAGACTTCCTTCGATGAAGATCGGACGGCCTTTGACAAAGTATTTGGCTATAAACTCCGCTTGTCCACGCCACGCCTCGACGGTGACGAAACAGGTTTCTTCGCATTTCTCGCCGTTCTTTTTCGTGTACTTGCGGCTAATAGCCACGCCGACTTTAACGACGGGCGTTCCGTTGGGAAGGTACCGCAACTCGGGGTCGCGCGTCAACCGCCCGGCGATAAACACCTTGTTAAAGTCCAACATTCTGAAGTCACTCACTATTCTGCACTCCTTTCGTCTGTTCTCTTGATTTCTGTCGCGTTGTGTTCCCACCGCGCTGTGCGTATAATGCGGCTTTTTATCCTGCTGATTGCGCCGCATCTTTTGCATTTGCGTACCGGGAACTCACAGGTAGTTCGCGCCCGCGTGAACCCAAGGTGGTCATTGCCAATCACCAAGAGCTCGCCACACTTGGGGCATGGCGTTGTCTCGATCTTTTGTGCCATCTGCACTCCTTTCGTGCCGCGCCGAGCCTATCCCTGCGCGGGTCAATCTATGTTGAATAGCTCACATATCTCCTGCACCAACTCGCCACAGCAATGCGTCTCGGACTTGGAAAACCCCGTTACGAGTCGCTGGAGCCGGGAGCGCACAGTTTCGCCCCCTTTGTCGGGGTGCTTCGGACGCAACTGCCGCTCGACAGAGTCAACCGCGTAGGTTACTGCCAGCTGCGCTTCAGGGAGCGTGTCGTATATCCCGAGGTCGAACTGCATGTCCAGGACCTCGGAGTAGTGCCCTTCCTCGTCGCGCCGCTCGATAGACATTTGTACCTGGAAGGATTCGGGACCGGGTACGGCCGGCTGCGTCATACGCTCGTCGTCTCGTTTTGCCTGCGCCTCTAATCGTCTTGATGCCGCTACTACGTCGTGCATGGTGTTTCCTCCTCGGGCGCAGTCTCGCCCGTCTGCGCAAGTATGGTCTCGGCCTTCGCAAGCGCCGCACAGTACGTGCAGTCATCGTCAAGGCAGATATGTGCAGAACCCCCTGGCGGGCGTCGCCATAGGTACTCGTGTAGCGAGGCCACCACATCGCGCAACCGCTCGATCTCCGCGTCTTTGTCGCGCTCGGGCGGAGCCTCCCGGTTCAGTTCATCAATAACATCTTCAAGCTCATTCACTGCGATAAACCGTTCTCTTGGTGTTGCTTGGTCTATGTCTGCCGTTCTTACTACTTCCATTGCGGCTGATAGCAATTCTGTATTTCTGCGCGTTTTGGCGTCACGTTTATTCAACCCCGCGCACATAATACGCGCCCACTTCCAAGTATTCTTCTTGTTGGAGGGGTCTTCCATTGTGCAGACCCGATCGCCGCGTTTGTCGAAAATATAAACGGAGCGGGGCCGCCCCAAGTCGCCATCACTCTCGACAAAAAAGCGGTCAGGATGCTCGTTAAGCGCGGTAAAGTCCGCAGCTATAGCCGCGTGCAATTGCTCTTGATCGCGTCTCTCCACTGGTGTTAGCACTCTCTCGTTCATACTGCACCTCCGTGCGCGCAGCCTCGCCGGACTGCGCGCGGTTTGTCGCTCTACCTGATTCGTTTCGTGCGGGTTGCGCGATCCCGTTCCACCGCGTCGTAATACTCGCCTGAGACACGCGTGCCGGGCTTCAAGTCCCGGACATACTGCCGAACCTTTGTCTTTGCGATAAGCATTGTTAACCTCCCTCTTATGGTGCAGCCCTTTCTATGTCGTCGACGGCGGATTCTAAGAGACGAACTGCTCGGAACGGTTCAAGACCACTGCTCATTTCCTTCACCATTTTCCGCGCCGCCAAGTACAGAGCGTTCACCTTGTCCGCCACGACAGGGTCAACTACTTTGAGCGCGAGGTCTTCTATCGGATGTTTTCTCATGGTGTTAGCACTCTCTCGTTCATACTGCACCTCCGTGCGCGCAGCCTCGCCGGACTGCGCGCGGTTGGGGATTGCGCTATTTGTTTAACTGTGCTCTGCGACGCAGGCGGTCTTTTGCGCGATCGTTGATTGCGCGCATAAGGCTGTACCGCCGCATAGGTTTGTAGGTGTTGGGGTTCAGCGTCATGCCGTAGCTGGTGCGATCGGTGCTGAGAGCGGTTGCTTCATCGGCGGTGGTATCTTCTAACCACAGCAGAACTTGACGGAACCCTTGCCGCGCACAGGCGGCACGGAACTGCGCTTTCGTTAGGTCTCGCATCTCGTCTATGCTCCTTTACGACAGGATCTTCTCTAACATGTCCCGCACAGTGCGCAGGGCGCTGCGTTTACTGCGCAACTCTTCGAGTGAAAGGGTACCAACCCCACAAGCGTGAGCGGCTCGTTGGTAGGCGTTACACTGGTCAAGGATGTACCGACAGCGCGAGCGGATAGCATCGTTCTCGTGCGAGCACTCAAACTCTACTACTTCGCGTTCCTCCTGCTCTGCGGCGCGTGCGGTTTCTTGTTCTCGTGTGAGTGGTTGTTTCATGGTCTATACCTCCTGTCGTGCGGGTTGCGGTTGCCTATCTTGTATGTAAGTATACCACGTGTGCCCCCCCATGTCAAGGCCCTTGTATAGTCTGCACCCTCGCGGCTTTCTCCGCACATCCACGAGCGCAATCGTACCCCAAGGGCGCAGAAAGGCCGGGGTTCGCTCAGGCTCGGGGAAAGGGCGCATGGTGTCCGGGTGCCATACGCCATACTACACTAGAGAGCACAGCTTGCACTCCAACGCCACCAACAGCACAGCCACGGGCCACAACCGCACCCAAAGCCAGACCCCGGCGGCAACAAACTGCACGGGGGGCTATAGGGGGTAACAACTGAACCCATAAGAGATAGACTGCACCCAAGGACTGTATACAACACCCAAGGCGAAGGAGGTACCCTCCTCTACGGACGTGCAGTTTGTGCCTTGAGGGTGTAGTCTGCGCATGACTCGTGCAGTCTGTAGCGTTGAAGGTGTCGGCCCTGGGTGTAAGTAGTATATATTAACGCGCGTGCGCGGGGGTGACTTTTGCACCCTGTGGGCGCAGTCTGCACCCTCGACGTGTATACCTGTCTCTCGGGGGTACAGATTGCACCCCTTGGGGCGCAGCTGCTGGCACTGGGCGCAGTCTGCACCCTCGGGGCACCACTGCACGAGAAGGGCACCGCCACCCCCCTACCCCCGCCGTATATGGTAAATCCCCCCTCTCCGAAGTGTTGCAGTTTTTTCGGGGGTGTAGTTTGCACCTTGGGGTGCAGAGACCGCCCCAGGAGTTTCTTGCCGTTGATCAAAGGCATCCCTCACCCTAAGCGGGTAATTCTCTCGGGACTATGCTCTTGGGGCAGGTCTTCCGGCCTCTGTTCAAACGTCTTTCTGTCTGGCTCTCCGTCGACGAGGATAGTGCCGTCTACGAGCAGGTCGACGGTCTTGCGCCCTTTGATGCGCATCATTACGCCCTCGGGGAGACTGGGGTCGATACATACTTCGAAGTCTTCTCGGGTAAATAATTTCATGTTGCCTCCTCAGGCGTTACGCACGTTATGTTGCCAGGCGTCGGTTTGTGCAGTATGAGGGCCATGCGTTTGGCTTCTTCCATGAGCGCCTTTGCGCTTTCCTCGTTTGGACAGGTTACTGTGATCTTGTCTGAGGATGGTTGCGCGAGCATGAGCCTTATGGCGCAGGCTGTGTGTTTTGTGCGCCTGGTCTCCATGACGTACTGGCTGTGCCTCATTATGCCTCTCTGGGTGTAGTCTGCGCACCTGGAGGGCGCAAACCCGTTCGACACGATGGCCGCGGGTGCGTCATTCCCTCCAGGGCGCAGATGGTTAGTCCTCGACGAGCTCGTACGTTTCCTCGAAGATGTCGGGTTTGCACGGGTAGAGTTCGTCCTGTACGCCCTTGATGATCCAGTCGCCGTCGCGGGCCTGCATGACGCCCTCAAGGGTAGGGATGCTTAGTTCCATCACGCCCGTGATTTCTGGTTGTCCATCCGATAGTTTGCCCATGTTCACGAACTTGCAAAAGACGTGATATTCCTCATTTGGGTTTGTAGCGCTAAACTGCATAGCCTCAATGACAACGGGTTTCTTTCTGAACTTCGGCATTGGTTCATTCTCCTTGCGCCCTGGGGCGCGGTTGGCGGCTCTGTGCCTTAAAGTCTTCGAGTAGCTCTTCGTTGCCGCACTCCATGATCTTCTTCTGCGTTTCTTTTGGCAGCGCTACGAACTTATTGCGCAGACATACGAGAAGGTGTACTACCCAAGTTTCCCTCCTTCTCATGGCGCCTCCTGCGCGTCCGGCATAACTGGCCGCTGTGAGCTAGAATTTGATTGATAGTACTCGTTGTCCTCCTGCTCTTTCTTTCCCTCGTCAAAGCACTTCTGGTATCCTGTGTAGAGTATCGTTACGTCGTTGTGCGCGCATTTCGGGCACAGAGGGTCTCCTTTGTCCGAGACGAGTTTCCCGATAAACGCTGACGAGAAGTAGATTCCGCATCCGGAGCACTTAATGCCATCGTCCGGGGGAAAGACTGCGAGGAGCGCGGCGTGCGCGGTGGGGCGCATGTGGTTTGACGGGAAAATAACCGAGTTGGCTTTGGTAGACCTGTCTCTTAGTTTGCCAACAACGAAATTACCCGAATTCCCGGTGGTCATTACACATCGAGGGTTCTCCGCCAGCCGTTCGACTGCGCCCTGTAGCGCGGCGAGGTCTCTTTTGCACTGGCCGAGTTGGTTCGCTACCTTGTGTGCGCTGGCGACGGTCTCGAGTTGTAGGCTCCTTGCCTCTTCGAGTTCGGTCTGGAGTTGCTGGATACGCGGTTCTGCGCAGTCCGGCGCGTGTGGCTGGTCGTCCTGCGCCCCGCAGTTCCCGCATGACTCTGCGCTCTCAGGGGGCGGGTCTACGCCCATATGCTTTGTGCCTTTGCATCGTTCGACATAATTCTCCTGCTTGCCTTTCGGCGCCCACCCAATTTGAATATCTCCGAGCATAAGCGGAGAGACTGGTTGCACAGAGAGTACATTTAATTTTGTGCGATTTCCGCACTCTGAACAGAATGTATCGACGAATTCACCCACGATCAGTGTCCTCCCGCTATCTCGCCTGTGTGCGGGCTGATGATTTTGGGCACGGTCGGTTCCTCGCGTTTGATGTGAGGTGTGCGTGCATCGAGATATTCCTTGAGCGCTTTCGTCGGTTCCATGATAGTTGCGGCCGAACCGCTCATGTACAGCGTCACGCTGTTTGTCCTGGGCATGGTCTGGAACGCCGCTATCTCGTTCATCGACTTGATATAGAACGGGAACTTAATCGCTTGGCCTGGTCGCGGACCTTCTAACAGGGTGTCGCCCAGGTAGATAAACGCCGTGGGTTTCTTCAAGTTCTCTGGTTTGTGGGCCATTCGAGTGGTCCCTCCTTTCGAGTGCTAGCTTCTGTTTCAAAACATCAACACACGTTCGCCGTTATGCACACTGTATCACATCAGGGGCAGCCTGTCAAGGACAAAAAGCAGGTTACAGTGACTTTTTTGCACAGGGTGTTCCACGTGGAACAACACGTTCACTATCTACCCCGTCCACGTTGAGAAAAGAGAACATGCCCCTTGACAAAACGTTCACTTTGGTGTATATGTGAATATAGACGACAGGAGTGTAGTTGAGATGCACACCGGAAAGAACAAACGGAAACCGCCTAAGCCGAAACATCGTGACCAGATGGCGATGGAAGTCACGACCAAGGCTATGGTGACGAAACCGAAGCTCAAGCAGGCGGTTGTAGCGAACGGCGGTAACGTAGTCGCGGCCGCCCAGGACGTGGGTGTCAGCGAGGGGTATGCCCGGAAACTTATGCCGGCTGTCCGGGACGAGCTTCTGGGCGAACTCAGGATCGCCGGCGCGGGTCCGGACAAGGTGGCGAGAGTCATAAACGACGCTCTCGACGCGGAGAAAATCATCGGGCTCAAGAGCGGAGACGATGACGAACTTGTCCCTGTCGGCATACCGGACCACGCTACCCGTCTTCGTGCCGTAGCAATCCACAACAAGATAACGGGCGCCGTGGCCCCGTCGCGCAGTATCGGGCTTGTGGGCCACCAGCAGTTGCCTGCGTCGGAAGAAACCAGTCAAGAGCGTATCGACGAACGTATGGCCGCATTAAACGAAGCGCATAAGAGAATGGACGATGACCGACAACGGACAGCATAACACCCATAGCGCGGACACTCCGGACCAGGCTCAGGATCCCTCCTTCGCCGGACAGACCCCTGAGCTGTCTCGTCCGCTCGGAGTGTCCGCCGCCGTTCTTGACGTCGCGGCTTTCGATATAGCGATGAAACCCGAGGAATGCAGGTTTGCGAAAACGGATCTGTTTTTCCTGGCGTACAACGTTCTCGGGTACAAGGACATAAACACGGTATGGCACAGGAAACTGTGCAAAAAAGTCGTGGCGACTCGTGGTTATTTTAACCGAATGTTCCTTGTGCCTCGCGGTACGTTCAAAACGACTCTGCTTACCATTACGGACAGCATCCAGCTTGCGCTGAACGACCCGGACATCCGTCTCGCGATCATGTCGAGTACCGGCAAACTCGCTCAACGAATTCTAAAAGAGATCAAGTGGCATTTCATTATGAACGAGCGCCTCCGCCACCTGTTCCCCGAATACGCTATCGACGGAAAAGAGTGGGGCACGAAAGAGAGTGTCGTCGTTCCTTGTAGGACAGAGAACTACGGAGAAGGCACGTTCGAGGCTATCGGCGCAGACGAACACGTTACGTCGAAACACTTCAACCACTTCAAAAAAGATGATCTCCAAGACCTCAAAAACGCCACAACCGACACAATGCTGGGGAATCTGGATGACTGGGATAAGTCTACCATACCGTTGGGGTACCCGATGACGGAAGCACGACATGACTATATCGGGACCGCATGGGCTCATAATGATTTATATGTGCGTGTTAAAAAACGGATCCCCGGACTGTTCTATATTTCAAGAGACGCCGAACGTGGGCCTGACGGAGAAGAAGGCAAGTTGCTCTGTCCGTCGGTGCTCTCGCAAGAAGTGCTCGACAGGCTGAAAATCGGCATGGGGCTTGCGCTGTACTACAGTCAGTATCGCATCAAACGGATCAACCCGGAAGATGCTGTGTTCCAAGTCGAGGACGTGAAGGCGTGCGTCGTACAAGAGTGTGTCCAACAGGCATCGGCGAACTTTGCGGTCATAGTCGATCCGGCGTTCGGCACGAAAGCCCGATCGTGTGACGCTGCTATCATCGGGCTTGGTACAGACATGTATGGCGATCCGTGGATTGTCGATGCACGTATTGGCAAGTTCAAAGTCCACGAACTTATCAAAGAAACTGTCGACATGGCGATACGTCTGAAGGCGTTGCGCACCTATGTCGAGACCATCTCCGAGAAAGCGTTGGGGCAGTTTATCGAAGACGCGTTGAGGGAGGAAGATGCGCTGACGATTGTTGAAACCATAGATTCGCACGGGTTTGGCGTGTCGAAAGACATGCGTATCCAGCGGCTTGAACCTCTTATTCGTGGCCGCCGGTTGAAGTTGTGGGCGGGATGTCCTCAACTTGAAAAGATACTTGAGCAATTTATCATGTATCCCAGGGGGTTGATGGACGCCATCGACGCAATAGCGATCGGAACCGAACATGCCATGCCGTATCTGTCGCCTAGGTCCGCGCCACCGCCAATGACGTCATACCAGAAATATTTCGCCGAGTTGCGCAAAGATCGGCCGAACATGCAGATTATTGCGACTCGAGGACGAGGACGTGGTTGTGACCCAATGTTTATTGATCGGAATGCTGCGCGTGAAGTAGCTCGTTCGCGAAGGAGAGCTTAAATATGCCACGTATGAGTACAGACGACTTTGCGCATTGGCGTAACCTCATCGAGGTTGCACGAGAGAACCAGAAGTATCGGCGTATACAATGGGACCGGAACGTCCGCCATATCAAACGGCCGGCTGACTGCGTTGAAGATGAAGATGTCGGAGACATTGAGTGGGGCGAGGCGCCGCCTAATCTGTTGAGAAAGTTCGTACACACTCGGCTTGCAGCTAACTATACGGACGAACCGGAGATCGATGTTATCCCTGAAAGTGTCGATATGCTACAAGACGCTACCGGCCAGGACATGTCCGGAGTGGCAGCCACACAAGCTGCGCAGATGCAGGAGAAGATTGTCAACGACATGTACCGCCGGACCCTCCAGGGTCGGGAAGATATGGACACGGTAGTCGACACAATCTGTTTTGGGATCGGTGTAAAAGCGCACGGGTACCACACCGACACGATCTATGATCCCGCAACCGATCTCGCACAGTACGCATTCGGCCGCACAACTCCCGGCGAACGAGACGACAAACACGAACATATGTACAGAATGAACATGGACGGGGACGGGATAACTACTTCTGACGGGAAAGATCAGCATACCCACACGATTAAACGCGGGTTTGTAAACCCTGCTGGCGATAGCGCGACCGAACATATGCACGAACTGCACCCCGCGTTCCCGAAAAACGATGTCGATAATCGCATGATGGTGATCGGCGCGTTCAGGAATATGAGCCTTATCGGCTACGACGATCCTGCGTTCACGTACTCTGACAGAATAAGTTCCGAACAGCCGTGGGGCCAGTCTGTAAAACCATGGATGTTTATAATGGATCTGGATGCGCGCCGGTTGCCCGATGCCCGGTGGGCCGCGTACGCACAGTATAAAAGCGTGAAAGAGCTCAAAGCCGATAAACGGTTCAAAAACACAAAGGATCTGGACGGTGCCGTGCTCGATGATATCGAGATGGAAACATCGGACCTCTTGCATTATCGACGGTTGGCAGACCTCACACAAAGCGGAGTAGGCACGTCGTCGCTTATACCCGGCATCAACGACGATCCGGACGACCGCCGGATACTGTTGTGGACCGTGTTTATAAAGAAAGATCCTGTTCTGGCCGGCGATACTCGAGACCATAAAGTCCTTTGTATGGTCGAAGATTACGAGTATCCGTTGTATTACGAGGACAATCCGTATAAAGACATTGACGGGCAGCCGTATATACCCATTTCCACGTTGTCCTGGAACGAACCTATTGTCGGACAATGGCCGCCGGATGACCTTCAAGACTGGTTGGCGCTGGTACAGGAATATCTTAGCGTTCGTGCGGCTATCAACCGGCAGACGAAATCTGAGGGGAAAAACAATTCTCTCCTGGACTCGCAGGAACATCCGGGGTTAGCGGAACGCATCGCTACCGCCGACACAAACGAGATTATTCTGGTGCCGGGGCTCGGCAAAACCCTGCGGGAAACGAAAGGACAAGTGCTTGTGCCTATACCTGTATCGTCTGTAACGAACGATCTTCTGACGTTGCGCCGAGAACTCAAACAGGAGATCCGCGAACAGAGCGGACAGAACGAAATATCTCGAGGGTCGCCGTTGCCAAGCAAACGCACGGCAACCGAAGTCCAGGGTCTTATGCGCGGCGCACAGACGGGCGAAGGCGCTCGCAAAATAGAGATCGCCCGATTCGTCGGATGGTCCGCACAGATATACGGGTCGATGATCCAACAGTTCTATGACGGGCCGAATACCGCCGTGTCGGTTATGAATCCGCAGGGTGGCAACATGGCCGTGCCGTTTGATAGAAAGATGATCCAACGTCGGTTCCGCTACGAGTTACGAGAAGGGTCGACGACACCACAGTCAAAAGAGATGCGTCGCCAACAACAGATGGCGTTTACGGGCCAGTTTATGCAAGCGCTACAGTTCTTGCTCGGTACGTTTCCGCAACTCGCAAACTCTATTCGGGCAGAAGGTATCTTACAGATGTGGCAGGATCTTGCGGCCCAGTACGATATACCCGGACTTGCGACCGTGTTCGCGCCAGCGCCAAACCAACCTATGATGCCACAACAGGGTCAGCCGAACATTAACCCGGCGCAAGGTAGCGGAGCGCCGGCTGGCGGGGGCGGCGGAGGCGGAGGTGCGAATCCACAACTTATATCGGCTGGCGGGGGACAACAGCTAGGAGGGTAAGGATAATGCCGACATACGAATACGAGTGTCCAGTACACGGCGCGTTCGATGAGATACGACGGATCGCCGAGAGAAACGAACCGACGGCGTGCCCTGAATGCGCCATATTGTGCGAGCGAAACGTAATCATCGCGCCGCCGGCTACAACCATTATGACAGACGAACTGCGCGATCTTTACGGCGACGTGATCGATGCGGTTACGTTGCCGTGGGATAGGGCGCCGGATATGAATTCTGTTGGTGACGTAAACCAGTATCTGCGTAGCAAGGGTATAAGCCCGGATGCTATTGTTCCGCGCAAAGAATGGGACAAGAAAACAGGCAGACCGAGCTTCAAAGAACGAAATGGTTTTGAACTGGACCGTCGACCGGTCCTTGGAAGGAGATAGGTATGGCTGACAATCCCAATTTCGCCGGTATGACGGACGAAGAGTTGGCGCGGTATAAGACCGCGATAAATACCGAGATTGGGTTGCGCGAAACCGTAACCAAAGCTCGAGTATTAGAGGTTCAAGTACAGGCAACAAGCATGTATGGAGCGGAGAATGCTCCAGGAATGAGGGAAGTACGAGTAGTTTTATCAGCGGTAGCCGCTCTGGACAGAGCCTAAACGGGTAACCTGTACAAACGGAGTCGCACAGGAGCATGAAGATGGATTTAGCAGCATATCAAGAACAAGTGGCAGAAGCCGCAGAGCCTACGGGTACACCTGAACAGGCACCGCCTGTCGAGAGCCCGGTCGCAGGTACATTGCCGGTAGCGCCCACCGAAGTCGCAGAGCCGACTTCCACAGAAGAAGCACTTGCCGCCCTTGAAATTCCGGGCGGTACACAGGGCATGATCGATGAAGTTCGTACTATGGTTGTCGAAAGCGGATGTGACGCTTCGATCGTCGACGAATTAGCAGAACGGCTCAGGACAGAAGCAAGTCTGTCTAAAGAGGCGAAAATGTACAAAGGGTTCGACGAGAAGCTACAGACAGCCGCAGGCCTCCGTAAACAGTACGAAGGACAAGATGAAGCCTTGAAGGCAGGCCAGGCTTTGGGCATGTTACAACAGCAGAATCCCGAAGCATACCAGCAGATACTCAACACGTTCAACGCTGCGATGAACGGCCAGCCCACCCCGACCGCGCCAGGCCAACAGTCTGTGCAACCGGGACAAAACGGTACCGCCGGACAGACGAAAGTGTCAGAAGCGGAGTTACAGGGGTACATCGAGAAAAACGATATCTCCGGCCTATTAAACAGGGCTGGAGAGTTGGCCTCGGCGCCCCTACGACAAGAACTTCAGGCAATGCAACAGCAGTTCGGCCAGATGCAACAGTTCGTCAGAGGCAACGCGATGGAACAACAGGAACAACGCGTACTCCAGGCGAACCCAAACTACGAATCCCTTCGGGCAACCGTCGACCAGATGCGCCGTACGCGTCCTGGATTTAACCGCTACGACGTCGAAACACAGTATCAAAAGGCGTTTGCTGAGAATCCTGGTACGCAAAGAGCTATTGCAACTACCCAACATCGGCAAGAAACTATGCCGAGCCGGGTTGCTGCAAACGTTCTGGCTGCGCCGGTTGTGACTGCGCCCGGATCAACAAGTCTGCCGGAACCAACGACAATGGAAGGAGCTATGGACAACCTGAGAGACAGTATCGGTCTACCAGACGATGCGTTCCTAACAGGATAGTCCTGGCTCAGTTTCAGACAATAGGTGCCGGTAGCGACAGAAAGGTAGGTGAACACTAAGTGGCTGCGATTACCGACACCCGCACCATGAACATGATATGGGCACACGTTCGAGAGAAAGTGTTGCCGGTCATGCAAAATCAATGGTGGAAAGAAGTGCCTCTTCTCAAAAAGATGGAGGCGAGAGGCAACGTCAAGATGGACGGTGGCGCCCGTATTGACGTAAGCCTTGAGGTCGAAGAAGGTTCGTTCGAAGAGTTCGACGGATACCAGCTTCTGACTCTCGAAGAAAAAGACCCGTTCAAACGAGCGAACATCAACTGGAACTTCTGTCATGTTCCACTACAGGTCAACCGCGCCGACCTTACGAAGATACGCGGCAAAGAAAAGCTGTTCGATCTGCTCAAAAACAAGTTGAGCAACGCGCAACATACGATGCGCAAAAAGATCAACCAGCGAATGTTCGATGACGGTACGAATTCGGAAGCGGCAAGCAACCCGTTTTACGGGCTCAAAGCCGCTGTACCGGCCGTCGCTACGAATACGTATTGCGGCATAAACCGCGCTACGGCGTCGAACTCGTGGTGGAGAAACCACACGCAGGACGTAACGGTCGCGTATACGTGGCTGACCGCTAACGGCACGGTCACAACGATGCCGTTGATCACGTATATGAACGAGTATATTCGGAAAGTCCAGCAGAATACCCTTATTGGTGGCAAGAACCTTTGCATCATCACGGGTACGACTGTAATGGGCTATCTGGAAGACCTCGCGTTCAGAAACGCACTTGTGTTGGTCGACGCCGAGGATAAAGACCTCGGTATCCCGGTCCCGAAACACAAAGGGGTTTCGATCCTCAACGACGATGTGGTTGAAGACTATAAACCGGGCGGCGACGCTGACAACGGCCTGTACATCCTCAACACGGATTTCCTGAAGTGGTACTGCCAGTCCGGGTGCAACTTCCTCATGGATGCATGGGAAAAGGCGACGCAACAGTTCGCCATGACAAGTCACATCTGGCACTCCCACCAGATGTTGTGTACCAATCCAAGGTACCAGGCTGTTCTCTGGGGCATTGGAGCGCCTACGAGCTCGTAGGCACGAAAGGAGGTGATTAGCTGTGAGTTTAGGAACAAAACTTCAGACCAAGGACCCGGCCAGGATTGTAGCCGAGAAGCGCTACGCCTGGGCGATTAACGGCACAGGTTCTGCTACTGTTATCGGGCACCTGTTGTGTTGGACGTCAACGACCACGGGCGCGGGTAAAACCGCGATTCAGCCCGTGTCGGCCAACCTGTCTTCGTTCGCCGGCGTGTGCCTTGAAGCCGTTGCAGACGGGGAAGTTGTCCGTATGCAGACATGTGGGTACAACGACACCGTATCCATGCTCGGCCATGCTTCCTTGTCGGAAGGCGACGTGATGGTTCCGGTCAACACGGCCGACCATGCCGTGTATGCTTCGGCAGCAACGGGAGCTCCTGCGTTTATCATATGCTGTGAGGCGTATACGACTACGTCTGCCGCGGCTGATAAAGCAGCGCTCTTGTACTGCGGGTATTAGACAAACCGGTGTGGGGCTGCTGGACCGTGCCCTCCAGCACGTTCCGGCAGTCTCGCACCATAAAGACTGGAGGGTCACAAATGTTTGAAATGAACGAACCGGCAAACTGGATCGCTTGTGATGGATGTAGAACGATAACACATGCATCTTTCTCGAAAGCGCAGTTTGAACAGAACGAAGCGTCGTGGTGTACGACATGCGGCGCGTCACAGGCGAGGTTTTCGGTGCTTGAACGGTTCAGCAAACGGGACCTGCGACGAGTTAAACGGCGCGTGTTCGTATGGAAGTTTCTGAACCGATGGTGTCCACAAGTGTTGCGGTGGAACTGGGTCGAAGCGTGGATAATGCATTGCTAGGAAAGGAGGTTGTATCGTGAGTGAATCTATTTTTATCGCAACCCCGAATCTTAGCAAGGTGCGGTCGGAGATGGCGTGTCAGCATTATGCGTATGCGCTGATGGCGCTCGGCCGGAAGTATCCAGATATCGAGATCAAGACGGGTACTAGCATATCGAACGTCCTACATCGTGGGTACAACACGATCTACCAGGAGGCTAAGAAGGTTGATGCTGACTGGTTCTTGACACTCGAAGCCGATATGATCGTCGAGGGCCACACGTTTATAAAACTGTACGAGATAGCGAAAGAGCGAGGGTTCGATCATCTGGCGGCACTATATTTCGAGAATAACGTGGCTGAACCCAAACCGTTGCTGTCTGAGCTGGTACCGAAAGACGCGCCTGGTAGACAGGAATGGCAAAAACTCTTTTCAGGACCGCTCTATCGTAACATCGTTACGTTCCCGGAAAACACCATCGTCGAGGTCGATGCGACCGGGTTGGGCTGTACGCTCATTCGTATGGACGCCTTGCGTGACGTGGAGGGCAACTCTACCGAGTTCGAGGAAGACATTTTCCATACGCATTTTACGCGTAGCGGACTCACCGAGTATAGTGAAGACATCGCGATAAGTTATCTGTTGCAGATGCAAGGGTATAAGATTCTCGTACACACAGGGATCCAGTGCGGCCACGAGTCTCGTGAAGCCCTTGTTATTGATGAGGGCCATTACCGGAAACAGTTTGAGAAGGCACAGATTACGCCAGACTGGGATCGCAATTTTGACCGGACGGTACAGGGGTTAGCGCTGTCGGACGACGGGTATACGATCCCTGTCGACAGGTTGCCTGAAGACTATATCGAGAGAGAGCCGAAACGCAGAGTGCCACATACAGAGTGGGGATTGGACAAGTAAAGGAGCAACGACATGGCTTTGACTTTTCAGGAAATGCAAGTTGAGATCCAGCAGACCGTCGGCACGTCTGCCGCGAACATGTTGGATCACATCAAGAAAGCGATCAACCTTGCATATGGAGAGATGGCGGGTATAAGCCCTCAGTATTGGGTGTTCGCTCAAAAGACGCTGGCTGTGTCTGGCGCCACGCAGACGTACGATCTCGACGCTACCGTTCGTAGAGTGAGAAACATCCGGTTGCCGGTCGACGTCGTCGGTCGTATAACCATCGTCAACTCAGATGCGTGGCGCAATCTGATTACGGACTACGATCTGGTCGGTACGCCGCGTCTTGCGAAAGCCGAAGATCTCGGCACGTCTAACGAGATGAAACTTTATCTACATCCGATTCCACATACCGACGACGCGGGGGACTATCTATACGATGCCGAATGTCGGCCGACAGACCTTTCGGGGAACTCTGACACCACGGTGTTTGGATCGCAGTGGGATGCGTGTCTTATGGATGGCGCTAGGTACGAACTACACAAAATACTAGGGCATGGCGCAGATGAAGTGAAAACGGCGCACGCGGCGTATATGGAGCGGTTCCAGATGTTCGCCGCTGCAAACGCTGCCGGCGTAGACGGAAAAGGAGCATAACGATGGCCGCTACAGGCACAGCAGCACTAGAAATTCTTATTCGCGCATTTGAAGAGTTGCGGGCGCCGATGGACAATGCGTACGACAAGCTCAATGCCGTTATGCACAACATCCTGAAAGGTCGAGATGTGCGATGGTCATTTATGGAAGTCGACGGTAACATGGCAAGCGTCGCCGCGTACGCTACTGGCACAGTTGCGTTCACAAACGGTAGCACTGGTGTTGTGGGTGACGGCACGACGTTCACGGCAGGCATGGTAGGACGCAAGATTATTTTTGCTGGGTCTACCGTGCTGTACACGATAGAGACGTTCACAGACACGACAAACATCGTTCTCGATCGCGTCTATGAAGGCGACACAGTCATGGGCGCAAGTTACCTCATTTACCAGGACAAATACGCCCTGGCATCTGATTTCGGCGAGATGTTGATCTTGAGAGATTTGTCGAACAATGTGGTGTTGCAGTCGTTCGACACGACACAGTTCGAGGAGTATGCAGAAATTGCGACCGCGACCAGCACACCCGCTAGATATGCTCTTTACGGCGAAGACAGTAGCGGGTATGAACAGCTTCTTTTCTATCCGGCACCAGGCGAGGTTGTGAGTTACGGATACCGATACTACAAAGAGCCGACAATAATGGCTGATGAAGCTGACGCGCTCGATACTCCGCCGAAATACGATCATGTGGTAATCGCTCTTCTGAAAGCACAGATTACCGGGGACGCGCAACATTACGCGTTGGCCGATAGTTTGTTGGACAACATGATCAGCGCGAACGTGCGCGATCGACGCGCATCGGTCCAGAAAGTTCCGCTTGGAATTGTTGGTCGAGGTGTTGGTCGGATTGATCCTAACGCGGTGCTTACGGGGCCATAATGGGCGATCAGATACAGATTATTCCACTAGTACGCGAACCTGCCGGGCTGATGACAAACTCTAATCTGCTGTTGTTGCCCGAAGGCGCCAGCGTATCGTGTCCAGAAACGGATATGAGCGGCCATACTCTACAGAAACGGCGCGGGTGTGTGAAGTTCCTGAATCGTAGGACGCCGGACGTTGGCGTGTTTCTGAACAATCCGGACGATACCGAACGGCAATTCCTTGACGTGTCAGGATGGGGAGGGGGAGAGGTCAACCCGTGGGATTTGTCGGCGCATAGCGATTGGACCATTGAGATAAGTACGTTCCATGCCAGTCTACCGCGAATTGGCGAAACGCAGGACATCCTTGTCCAGACCGACTTGTCGTTGAGTATTCATGGTTGGACTATACGGGTTATTAGATCCACAACAGGCCCGTATCGGCTTTCGTGCGTATTTACTGACGATGTTGGTGGCGTCTATATCGTTTCTGATACGAACTACAATCCGGGCAACATTTCGCATATAGCCATAGTAGCAAATAGTGCTGGTGACACGCTTAAGTTGTATATCAACGGCGCAGAAATAGATTCGGTAGACATCACTGGTATCACATGGCGCGTTCCAGACGGCAACGACAGGGTGTGGTGTGGCGCCGACCCTGATTTCCTTATGGAGGGGGGGGGCAAGCCGTTCAATGGACATGTAAGCGAGATTCGTTTGTGGAGTGTAGCTCGTAGTGAGGCCGAAGTGTTGGCCAACTATGATAAAGAGCTTGACCCGGACGATGCGGACTGGTCGAACCTGGAATGTTATCTAAAATGCGATGAGGGGCAAGGCGGGTTACTGCACGATTCCTCGCAGAACGGTCGACCAGGCTTCTTCCATAAAGGCGCGCCGATACCGACGGCGGGTCTGTTAACCTGGGACCAGGAACGTCGCGGTCTGCTGTTCAACGGGTTCCATTACGGCAAAGCTACGTTGACAACAGCCGCTGCCGGCGACCCGTTTGAGTCTATTCGCGCAGGCGGGAAAGAATGGACCGTTGAGTTCTTTATGCAATGTTGGGGCAACGCGCATACGGGCGTAGCGTTACCGAACGAGCTGGGCATACTTCAGTTCGGAGACGGGACCAGTCCTCTTATCCGAATCTGGATAGAAGACACGATCAACGCTCACCAGATAAACGCGCAGATGTGCATTGCGGGGCCGACAGCGTATACGCTCACGTCGGCGTGGGAACCTATTAACGGCGCGCCTGCACACATTGTTCTACGTCGCATCCAGAACACAGTCGAGCTTATCGTCAACGGCATCAGCCAAGACACCGATACTCCGGGCAACAACGCTGGGTTTACGGTCGGGGCGGCCGCTGCTACCAACGCTCTATACGTCGGTTGGGACAACGTGGCCGGTCACGACAACTTCATCGGGACGATCGATGAGTTGCGAGTATGGGACCATTCGCGGACGGACGAACAGCTTGACCGGTGGGCATGGCGCAGGTTGCGGGATGCTCGGGACGACGAGAATCGGGCCGGTCTGCTGGGTTACTGGCCGATGGACCGTACGCAGTTGTCCGGGGAAGATTGTATCTCGCTTTGTGATACCCGGAAACAGGTTGACGCTACCGACACCTTTCCTATGGCGTTGGTGTTCGCTACTATGCCGAACGATTTCGACGAGAGTTATCTGGCCGGGTGGGGCAGGTCGACCGTAAAACGGCGCAGCCCGGCACAAGTTCGCGCGATCGGCCAACATCAGAGCGCCGTACCGCAAGGTCAGTTTTTCCGAGGTTCGTCTGCGCCTCTAGTCGCCCGATCGGTTTATGCTCAATCGGGCGCGTCGTTGTGCCAGGCAATGGGCGACCGATGGGATTTTGTTGCCGGCGGAATGGATGCAGACAGGCCGGCGTCATTTACGACCGTGGGCGGATTTCTCGTAGCCGCAAGCGGCGTTGGCCCGAACATGAAAGTCGACGGTATCGAAGCTGCCAGTCCTGTAGGGATACGCGTCCCGGCAGCCGCGCCTACGGCTGCGTCGGGCGTAGCGGGAAATCCAAATGGCGACTATCGGTACGCATATAGATACAAAAACAGCCGTACGGGACATGTAAGTCTGTTGTCGTCAAGGTCGTCTGAGATCAATCTCGAAAACGAAATAGGCACAGTTACATTTACATCTATGCCGACGGATACACAGGTCGACCGCATACAAGTATATCGCACGATAGGTTCTCCAGACGATTCTGCCACTTCTCCAATATATTTCATAGATGAAGTCGACACGTCGAGCGCAACTTATTCTGACGATACGGCGGACAGCGCCGTTGGCGATATTCTCGACGACAACAACGTCATGGCGCCTCCGTGCCGGTACTGCACGACGTATAAGAACCTGTTGGTCATGGCGGGCAACGCTGACAACCCGAACACGGTCTATGTCTCGAAAGCCAGCAACTTTGAGGCTGTGGGGCAGGAATACGAGATAGGGCAGGATGACGGCTTCCCAGTCACGGCCCTGTGGGTCTACAATGGGGTGCTGTACGTCGGGAAAGAGCGGGGGGTATACGCGCTTCAGGGCGATAGTCCGACCGGCTTGTCCGTAACAGCGACTTGGCCGGACAGGGGCGTTGTTTCACACCAGAGCGTTGTCCCGTACGAGAACATGGTCGCGTTCGTTGACTACGACGGAATCTATGCGTTCAACGGCGTCCAGTTCCAGAAACTTTCCGAACCTATCGACGATTCGTTTAATGGTGAGACGCAACATTTGAACGCCCGCAAACTATCGTTGACCTGTGCGGCGGCGTATCCGGGTAAACGGCAGTTGTGGTTTTCGGCGCATTACGGCGACCCGGAACTCAACTACGGCGACCTGGTCGGGTTGTGGAAACTTAACCAGAACCCGACGTCTGATGGCGGGTACGAGGCGCGCGACTCGAGCAAACACGGCAACCACATGTCCAGCGTCGGGACCATGACAGCCGCCGATCTCGTGGCCGGCCCGTACGGACCGGAAACCGCGCTCGAGTTTGACGGTAACGACGATTTTGTACAGCTTGTGAACGATGAGCAGACGCATGGCGTTCGTGGCGCTGCATCGTATGGTATATGGGTTAAGCTCAACACTCTCGGTTCAGACCAGATATTAATGGCAGAGTACGACTCAAGTATCAACACCGGTACCATGATATATTATAGCACCGGTTCTGATGCGTGGATCTTCTTTGTAGCGGGCGGTGGCTTGAATGCAGCCAGCACATCTGGCGGGGCGCTCGGGGAGTGGATATTTCTTGTCGGCACGTTTGACGGGTCTTATATACGGATATGGATAAACGGCGTGCTTGAAGCCACAACGGCTATGACGAATAAGGGCAGCGCACTTATTCATCAGAAACCGTTGCGAATAGGCGCTGGTAACAATGTGGGCGTCATCAAATGGCCGATAAATGGCGCTGCCAGCCAAGCGTTTGTTAGTAAAACCGTTTTGCAGGCATCGCAGATCGCGGCGATATATCGGCATGGCAAAGCGGCGCTTGCCGGTACTCGACAGTATGCGCGCCAGCACAAGACGTTCATCTATCACTACGACACAGGGAAATGGACCGAGAGCGCGAAAGGGTATAGTGCGTTGGCGTTAGTCGAAACGGCTGCGGGCCAACAGTTACTTGGCGCGGACGGCCGGACCCTGGTATACGCACTCGAGACTGGTACCGTCGACGGAGACGATAAGACTCGTACTCTGAGTGGAATAGTTACGGACAGCGGGGCGCGCAGCCTCACGTGTGTAAACGCAACCTTTTCAACAGACCAGGATGGCCTTTCGGGCCTTGTTGTCCGCTTAATCGACTCCTCCGGCGATGTGTGGCAGACACGCAAGATTGTGTCGAACACGGCAACCGTGTTGACTGTCGATGAAGACTGGTCGCCCGGCGCTGTAACAGGTTACGAGTTCGTCGTCGGCGGCATCGAATGGTCGTATAGGACTTCGCCCCTACATGGCGGCAACATATCGAGAGAAAAGACACCGAAGATGTTTTCAATCGCGCAGGTGGCAAACGATGCGCGCAGCCTACGGGACGATCTTGGGTATAGTTTGGCTCTTGGCGGCATATGGGATACTGGTTGGTTGTCCAGCGCGACTCTTCCCCCAGGGCATTACAGGTCCGGGACGCCGACACTTTCGCGTATATCCAGCAATTTACCGCCGGATTCAAGCGTAATGTACGCTGTGCGCATAGAAACAGATACGGCTACCCAGGGCATCCTTTCAGATCTCTTTACTGTTGTGGTTGGCCGCGAATATGTTTGTAGGTTTTGGGCCAAGACAGCGTCGGCAGACGGCGACACCGGATTGGTTCGCGTTGACTCTTATCCCAGTTATACAATTTTAGGGCAACAGCTATTTGACGGTACTGCATGGACGCGATATTCGTTTACGTTTACAGCTACAGAAGCGCAGGCCCAAGTTGCGTTCGAGGAATCGGAAGCCGATAACATCACCGACTTTTATATTGCCGAAATGCTGATTTTGCCGCAGACACTACCAAGCCAAACGGCTGATACCGACTATACGGATCTTCCGGTCGACCAGACTGTACGGATAAGGGTACGGGCTAATGTCGCGGGTGATTTTGTGGCAGAGACAGATGCCGAACTGACGGACGATTATGTGCGTGTGATTCCAACCGAATCTCGCGGCAGAATAATCGAATACGAGTTTTCGAACAGGTATCCGGGCCAGCCGGTTGATATAATGGCGGTAGACCTTGACGTTGCGGGTACGGAGGCTCCAGGTGCTCCATAGACGGCCAACATATCGCGGTACGGACATCGACGCTCCGTTAAAGATCTATCTGGACGAGCTAGCACGTGCTCTGCCTGGCCGCGACAAAGAGGGGAACATATATCTCGCCGGAGATCTCGGTAAATCGGTCTTTATAGGCGATTTCGAGATCGGCAACTATGCTATAATTAGACGCGGCAATATAGTTTTACCGAAAACATCCGGCGTCGGAATCAAAGTAGACGTCGCAAACCCGTCGTTTGGGTGGCGCGACCTGCTCGGCGAAACGACAGCGAGGAATACGGGAGCCAGCAAGCCGACCCTTGCTATTTATCGTGGCGGGTTGCGTCAATACCAATTCGGCGTAGGCGACGAAGAGTTTTATGATTTCCACATACCACATGATTATGTTGCGGGTACGGACATACTTATACACATTCATTGGTCGCATACATCCGCGCTTGTGACAGGCGGTAGTATAGTGTTTGAAATAGAAGTCAGCTATGCCAAGGGACACGGACAAGCCGCGTTTTCGGCCCCGGTTGAGGATGTGTATTCTGGCAATGCGTCTACGACGCAATATGTACATGCCATCAGCGAGACCCAATTGTCATCCTCAGCGCCGACAGGCTTCCAGCTAAACACTGCGGACCTGGAACCTGACGGCGTTATCATGATGCGCGTCGGAGTCAACCAAAACAACATAACTGTTTCCTCTGGCGGCGTTCCAGACCCATACCTTCACTTCGCGGACGTCCACTATCAGTCAACAAACATGGCAACCAAGGACAAGGTGCCAGATTTCTACACATAACCAATAGAAGGAGCACACATCATGGCAGTTGATCCACAGTACAAGTATCATTCATTGGGCGGTATGCAGCCGTCGTACCGAACTCCTGCGCAGCCGCCGCAAGTCGGCGGGATGAACCCTGACTTTCTGCCGCCACCCGGCGGACCTGGCGTGTTATCGGACCCGGTGGAAATGCCCAACCCGTTCGCGTGGGAACAGGACGCGCCTGTGACGCACACTTTCAGGAACCCCGGAGGGTCGGACCTGGACGCCGATCCCGACCGGTTCGGTTTCCAGACAACTTATATGGACGATCCGTACTGGCAGTGGGGCGGCGAGAATCCACAAAGGGGCGACTGGGAAGAACAGGGCAAGCTGTACCGTCCGATGCAAGAACTGTTGTTCTCTACAGCCGCGAACAAGATGCAGCGATACGGCGCGACTCAGCCGTGGTTCCAAGAAGTTGCCGGCCAGGGTATCGGTGGCCTGCGTGACGCGACCGGACAGATGGCGGACGCGACGTTGGGGTTACAGCGCCAGTCAACGGCGGCAGCACAAATGGCCGCAACGAATGAGCGGGACTACGCCAACCTGTACGGCGACATGATGGGGCGCGGCGTCGGCCAGGGCCAGGTCGACATGTTGGCGAGTGGATGGGGCCGGGACCAGCGCTGGGATGTTGCCCAACGGCTACAAGGCAGGTTAGACAACAACCAGAACATCGAGACCATGCAACAGATAGCTGGTAAAGGAGGCCCCCAGTTTGGCTCGATGTGGCCGAACATCCAAGCTCGCGGCGCTCAACAAGGACAGGTCGGCGGATATGGCGCTGGCGTACCGGACTCGATGGGCGGTCTTCAGGACCAGTTGGCGGGTAGCGCGCAAGGTCTTCTACAGCAACCGCACGGGCTGGACCCGGCGACTCAACAGAACATTATGCGCGGGGTTCGGGACACAGCGTCCCAGTCTCGCGAGGCCGGTATAGAACGGGCGGCTGCGTCGATGGGTAATCGAGGTCTCGGTACGCGCGGTTCGATGGGCGCGCAAAACGTCATGAACGCGTACCAGCAGGAAGGTCAGCAGGTCGCTGGCGCTCAACGGCAGTTACAGACGCAGGCAGCCCTGGCTCGGCCGGGCGAAATTCAGGCTGCTATGGGTGCGGCCGGCGGGGCGCTTGGACAGTCACAGCAGTACGGTCTTGGACAAACGGGTCAACTGATGCAACAGCAGCAGGCGGCAGCGGCGAATCAGCAGGGCTGGAACCAGTTCGTAGGCAACCAGCTTATGCAGGAACGAGGCCAGAACATAAACGCAACATACCAGAACCAAGGCCAACAGATCGCGGCCGCGCAGGGCGCCGAACAGTTGCAACAGTCCGGACTCGGTCAGTACCAGCAACTCGGTCAAGACTGGGGCCAGTTTGATCTACAGCAACAGCTCGCCAACCAAGGTGGACAACAGCAGTGGAACGCACTCATGGCACAGACGGGAGCCCAACAGGCGCAGACCGACCTTTCACGTCGTCAACAGACAGGCCAGTTTATGGAACTCGGCAACCAAGGCGGTGCGGCGTATTTCGATGCTGTACGCAACCAGATGCCGCTGTGGCAGTCGATGGCAAACTTCGGGTTGCAAGACCCGCTTGGGCAAGAACAGCAGTCGATTCAGTTGTTGTCGCAACTCGGAGAACAGGATTTGGCTGCATATGCCGCCAAGAAGGGCAACGAGTTCCAGAGATCGTCGTTGCCAAACGACTGGGATCGCGCGGCGATGATGATGGGGGCGGTTGGGGGTTTACGCAGTTCGGTTGGTAGTTTCTCCGGGCCATCTCAGCAACCCATGTATTATCCGCCACCGCAGCAGCAGCGCTATTAGGTTAATGTAAGGAGCTCCGACGATGGGACTTTCAGAGATGTTAGGCGGCGCGAAAAGAGCAACGGTTGACCCCGGCGGGCTAATGGACTTTCTTACATTGGGCGCGACTGGCGGCATCCAGCGCCAGCGAG
>SDBT01003832.1_pt1 | contig 25832 bp, 33 predicted proteins | sample 2277101 | NCBI WGS metagenome assembly SDBT01 (sample SAMN10404973, study PRJNA504765) | marine sediment metagenome | isolation source: marine sediment core GS10_PC15, 103 cmbsf | place: Arctic Ocean: Southern Knipovich Ridge | collected 2010 | reverse complement strand
AACATCGCCCAGGTCGGCACCGTAGCCGAAGTCCTTCCCGACGATGATCTGCCGTTGGAACGTCTGTGCTCTTCCGAATGCCGAGACGCGGATCATGCGCTTCCCCTGCTTAGCGACCTGTGCCGACGGGAACCCCTTGATGACGCCCGTGAAAACCGGAACCCAGTCATCCTTCAGGATGCGCTGGTCGCCCTCGTAGACGCGCACCGGGGTCCCCTCCCGGAACAGCTTGTGCGTCACCGGGATCGAACCGCCGCCCTTCTTCGTCAGCCCGTCGCGTTCGTCGAAGACAACCTCGAACTGCATGCGCGAGCTGACCGCTTCATCGTTGTTCTCGAAGACCTGATTGTGCCGCACACGCACGCGCTCGACGAATTGTGAGATGTCGTAGGCCTGGTCCGTCCAGCGCTCCAGCGCAACGTCCTGGACCGTGGTCTTCCGCGGATTCCAGATCAGGACGCGATAGGCTGGACGCCGATCGCCAGTCTGGAAAATCTGATCGAGTAGTGTGCCGCGTAGTCCTTCGAGCGCCATTCGGTCCTTCTATGGCAGGTGCTGTGCGCCGCCGATATTATTGATGTTCTTCGCTTCCGAGAAGCCCTGCTCCCCCTCGATCCGAACGTGGTAATGCCCATTGATGTCTTCGTGACCCGCTTCGACCAGGACATCCTGCGCTGTCAGTATCGGGCTAATCTCGCTTTGCGCCACGCCCTCCGCAGTCGGTATGTTGTTCACGTTGTCGTAGATCGTGTAGCGCACTTCCATGGTCCCGACATTGCCGCCAGTATTCGACAGGGTGATGCGCAGAGTGTCGTTCGTTGCGACGTCAGATTCCAGCGACGACAGCTTGATGACGGGACCCTGCTTTACCGTCGCGTAATCGACCGCACCCTCGTCGTCCACCAGGATAGTCAGGCTGCGCCCGAACTGGTTTTCGAGCGTGAAGACCGCGGCCTTCGGAATCGTGCCGAAGACGTTCGCCCAGGTCAGCGAGCCCGTAGCCGTGACCGTCGTGGTCTTCTCGACACCGCCGACAGCCGCCGACAAGTCCGTCGCGTCCTGCGCTGCACTGCTGCCATCCTTGATGGCGCCGTCCAGAGACTTCGCGCGGATCGTCACAGTCTCGCCTTTGAATCCCAGACTGTTCAGGTTCACTGTGAAGTCGTCCGTCGAGAAGTTGTAGGCAGGCACGCTGATCACCGGGGCCGTCGGCACACCGTCGTCGTCCAGGTCCATCCGCAGGACGATGCTGTTCCCCAGCGTTGCTGTCGTCGTCGAATCGATCGCCTCGGCGACGATCATCGTCGCATCTGCCATCGTGGTGGTCAGGATGTGTTCCTTGATGCCAGTCGTCGAATAGACAACCGTCTCCTCCGTGCCGACAACGATCGTCCCGTGCGGAACCGCCACTCCCGCCACCTCAGCGACCGCCCCCTTGTAGCCGGTCAGCACTACCTTCATCACGCCGCTGTCGCCCAACTCGGTCACGTTGAAAATGATCCTTCCGCCTGGTCCCCCCTGGGGTGGAATACCCGGGAATCCCTGGTGGACGATGATCGGACCTTGCGTCGGAGTAGCTGTCATAATCGGATCCGGCAGGCAATCCACGAAGACCACGAATCCGAAAGCCCGTGCGATCACTGCCGACGCCCGCAGAGCACGGAAGTCGTAACGATAGGTGTGTAGCTCCTCGGTAACACTCGGCGAGAAGACGTGTCGATTCACTGTCTCTACATCGAATTCGGTTTCCTCGCCCGTGGTCGCCGCGCGTCCCTCGTGCGGTAGCCACAGGATCGGCACGCCGCCGATGATCCGGAAGACCTCGACCGTCTTCGCGTCCGCGTAGGGCTTCACGATGTTCCCGACCAGGGCCGTCACGCCGCTGCCGTGCTGACGCCCGACCTCGTCGTTAAAGCTGGGGAAGAACGAGACCGCCCAGTTACCGACGATCGTCCCATCAATCGGGATCACGATCAGCAGCGGCTCCGACTCCGTGGTCTGTTGGCCGTTGTAGACGACTGCGTCCTCGGGCATGTCACGGATCCAGAACTGCCCGGTCAGCGTGCGCTGCGCGCTGGTACTGGCCGAGAAAATCACACGGCGCGGGGTTTCGCTCGTGAGCAAATCGATGCCGACGTAGACCGATGCGCGATGCTCCAGGGTCGGCACGTCCAGGACCCAGGTCATAGATCCCTGCTGCAGCGTGTCTCCGGAATCGTCGATCACGCGGATCGAGCTGCCATCCACGATCTCGCTCGCATCGACCGCCTGGAAGAATAGCTGGAACTGGAAACCGCCGGGAATCGGCGTCACCGGGGTCAGCGGCTCGTGGCTCGATCCGATGATCGGGTTGCGCGCTTCGGTGCCCGCCAGGTTCAGCCGTGGCGTCAGCCGGTTATCGTGCGCAACTGCGCTCGAGACTGGGGTCGGTGGAAGCGTCGCCATGTCCTACCCTCCAAACAATGGCAGCACGGCTTGCTGCAAGCGTTTCGCTGCGATCTCGCAATAGCGTTCATCTAGTTCGATGCCGATGGCCTTGCGGCCGAGATCCTTTGCTGCGCGGAGCGTTGTGCCACTGCCCATGAATGGGTCGAGTATCAGTTGCCCATCCACTGTTGTCTCCATCAGCCATCGCGCAAGAGGCAAAGGTTTCTGCGCAGGGTGTAGTGGCTTCGCGCCTGCCCATTGGAATCTCTGAATATCAGGCAGCCCCCGATCTTCAGTCCCGAAATCGATCCCAGCAAAAAGAGCCACTAATTCATACCTGGGGCGTAGACCTCTGCTGCCGCCAGGGCCAATGCTACCTTTGTCCCAGACTAGAAGGGATTCGATTGGCCACTGTAAATCGCATGATGCCTTTTGAAACGTCGGCAAGGTTCGCCAGGAGAGATGGGACCAGAGGCATCCGTCAAACGCGATCAGACGACGAGCTTCTCTGAGCCACCACTCGTAGAACATGGAAGCGTTACAAATATCCGCCCAGGGATTGAGCTTCCCAAGCCCATCGGATTTGGTGTTGATCGAGAATGGCGGGTCTGTGATGACGCTCCCGATGCTCTGCCCTCGAAGCCCTTCCAATATCTCGCGACAATCCCCATTGTAAATTGTGCAGTCATCATCCTGATAGTAGGGCTCCATCTACAGCCCCCTCGCCTGCACGTTCGTCGGCGCGAAGATCGCCGGCCGGACGAGCATGAACTGGAAAGTCACCGTCCGATCAGAGTATGTCGCTTCGGCCTTGCCGCTCTCCCAGTTTTCGCGGATCTCGTTCAGGTCGAAGTCCTCACCGCCGACCGTCAGCGAGATCGGGACGATCAGGTGCCGCAGGTAGGTCAGATCGAACGGTTCCCAGCCCAGGTAGCTCCCCAGCGGCGCCGGGGTGATGCGGAACAGGTGCAGCGACTGCAGGAAGTCGATCGGCACGCTGATGCGTGTCCCGGCACCATCCCAGACCTCCGTGATCACAACGTCCTCGAAGCGCTGCAGCTCCTGCGAATTCACCGCGCCCAGTAGCGTCTTCGTGTGCTCGATGTCGGTGTTACGAATCGGGCCGCGCCAGTAATTGAGCGTACGGTCCGGACGACGGGGATACACCAGCGTATCCCCGAAGCCCGGATGGAAGAGCGTCCGCATCCGATGCAACTTCAGAGGATCAGAGTAGGAAACCAGCGTGCGCGAAACAGCATCGCCCCAGACCTTCGTCACCGCGACGCCCGTCCGCGGGATCGCCTGCACCGTCTGAGGTACAAGGCGCGCGAGCGGGCTCTGCAGCATCGTCGGATTGTTCGTCACGAACCGTTCCAGGGCGCTCGCTGGATGCATTTACTGCACACTGCTTTCGTCGTAAATCTGGTCCGTAGCATCGCCACCACCGCCAACAGATACGCGCTGATCGCCCAGAAGCAGGGTCCGGAGCTGCCGCGGGTTCAGGTGCTGCGCCGTGATGATCTGCCGCAGCTTCTCACCACTGCCTGGGAATGCCGGGGCCGGGTCGGCGTTCTCCTCGCGGTTCGTCCACCGGGGAGCCGCTGCTGCATTCGCCGCCGTATCGAAGACGCGGATCCGCATCTCGGTCACGTTCGCAGCATCGTCGAAGACCGCGCCATCGACGATCTGGTTCTCGCCCAGGAGCCCCAGCACGCGCCGCAGCTTCGGCGACAGGTTGCTGATCTGGTTCAGCTCCAGCGTCATCAGGCGACCGACCAGCGTGTCACGCTTCCCAGTCTCCTGCGCCGTCGCGTCGGAAATCTCGACCTCTTGGATCGTCGCGATGTCGGTAGAGTGATCGATGTAGAATATCACCCAGTAGCGATCACCGATCGCAGGGACGTTGTCCGACAGGTCCCCGTTGTGCATGCAGAAGCCGTAAGTCCGTCCCACCTCGAAGCCGTTCGCGACCGACAGAACGACCGGGGTGTCCAGCGAATACAGGTCGGCTTCCGTGTCCAGTTGTAGGCTCATGGCCAGCAGCGAAAGATCGACCGGGGTGCCCGACCCGGACGTGCCGTCCATGATCGTCGCCGACCCGCTGTCCTCCATCTTCACGAAGGTCCCGGTCACCGGGGTCGTGGTAGTCCCGCCGCTCCCTGAGCTGGTATTGATTCCCATCATTCCGAAGAACGTCACGCCGAGCCCATAGCGCCCGTGCGAATGAATCGCGCCACTCATCTAGCTCTCTCCTTTACGATCCCGCCGCCCCGACGCCGAGCGCCCCTAGCGGGCTGGACCCTTCGATCCGTAGTAGCGTCTGATTGATTGTTTCCAGCAGCGCCTCCGACCCTCGGAACGCTTGCGAGATAGCCGACCCGACTTCCGCGATCGGGACATTCACAGGTCCCGCGATCACGCCGCGAACCGCAGCCGTGGACGTCTGCAGCTCGTCGATCGGCAGCTCCCTTGTACTCGATCCCCGACTTTGTGCGTTCTGAATGATCGCACCGATAATCCCGATCGCCGCCGATGCCAGGGTCCCCAGCAGCTTCCCGAACTGTTCCGAGATCCCTGGAGCGACCGTCGCGAAGAAGTCCTTCAGCCCGGTGCGCAGGTTCGCGAAAACGTCCGACAGGGCCACGTCGAGCTGCGATGCGAGCGCGCTACCGATGGCACTGGCTACGCTCTCCCCGCGCTCCAGAGCGTCGATCAGGCCCCTTCCTGCGTCCTCCAGGCTGGTCGCGATAGAATCTGCCAGCGGCGCGAATTTCTCCTTTGCCGACTCGAACTCCAGATTGTCGATCCCCTGCTGCAGCGCTTCCTGGACCTGCAGGCTCAGTTCTTCCTTCGCGCCCGGACCGATCTGCAAGCTGTCGATCTTCAGGTCCAGCCCGCCCGCAACTGCCGTCAGGTCAGCGATGTCGCGACCGAGCTGCTCATCTAGGGTCGGTGCCTTGATCCGATCAGCGTCGATCTGGAAATCGGCCACGTCCTTCTGTAGAGCCAGGATCGCCTTCGCCCGTTTCTCCAGGGACTTCGCTGCCTTAGTGTCGCGCTTCGTGGCCTCAACTTGCTGTTTCTTCAAGCGTGCAATGTCTGCTTCCAACTCCAGGCGCGCACGTAGGCGCACGAGCAGCCGGTCGAACTCGTTGATCTCCTGGGTCGTGAGCAGATCGAGCCGCGCAGAGTTGCGCAGCGTGTTGATCACCGCCGCTATCTTAAGTGCTTCCTTTTCTTCGTCATCTGCACGCAGAAGCTGGATGCGCAAGCCCGCAGCGGCGCCGGCCTGCGCAACCTCGTCACGCAGACCCTGCAGGTTCTCGCGCGCCTCTTCGGTCAGTTTTAGCAGCTTCTCCTCTTCTTCGAGCTGCTGGCGACGCACCTTCAGGATCTCCCGGTAGATCGGGAATATTATCTTCAACTTCGTCAGCAGCGCATCGATGGTTTTCTGCCCCAGACTGGAACTCTTGACCGCCGCCTCAAGCGTCAAGAAATCATCTCGCAACTGGATCATCGCGTCGTCCGACGCAGCGATCTCCGATGCCGTGCCGCGCAGCTCCTGCTGGATTCGCATCAATGCATCGAGCGTCTCCTCTAGCGTGATCGCTGTATCTCCCAGACTGGTCGCATCTGCAGTGCCTTTTTGTATTTCTTCACCAGCTTTGAATGTCTCCTTGATTCTCTCAAACAATTCCTCAATCTCTTTTTCAGGGATACCGAGCAGTCCACCGATACCACCGAGCCCCTGGAAGAAACCACGCTTCGCCGCATTGCCCAAACGTATCGTGGCATTTTCCAGATCAAGCTCGATTGCTCTCACCACGTTCGCATCTAGGAACGGGATCGCAGAAAGCAGAGGCGGCAGGATTGCCTTCAAGGTCGCCACGAGTACCAGAGCGAAGCCCGTACCCGCTGCTTTGCCAAAACCTACGAATATATTGCCAAGCCCTGTCTCCAAGGATTTGAGCCTAGCCTGAAATTTGTCGAATTTGGCCGTTTGTATCTCGATCAGTAGTTCGGTGAATTCTCTCAGCAACACACCCAATAAGTCCGACAAGATCGACAGGATAGAAACGAGCGTGGAAAGAAAGAAGATGATCTGCTTGCTCTGATTCTCGAAGAACTTTGCTAACTCGATGAACACTCTACTAATTGCGTCACCGAAGACATTGACGAACGATGCATCACCGAACGTATCTTGAAGCGACTTCAGGAATCGCTCCAGGGCAGGAGTCGCACGTTTTGCAAGCGCGTTCACAAAGTTACTGATCGACGCCCGAACCTGATTGAACACATCGGCGAAATTGAGCGTATCATCGCCCAGCTTCTCCAGACGTTCCTCGATCGCCTTGAACGCCGCCGCCTGGAAACCGGCGCGCTGCTCCTGTGCCGTGAGCTGATCAACCGTCTTCCCGATCGACTTCGCCCAGGCCTCGTTAGCCTCACCGACTTTGATGATCAGGCCCAGGTTGTCCAGGATCAGACGCGACTGCCGCCCAATACCTACAACGAGATCCTCGAAGCCCTGCGCCGCCGTACGTCCCGTCGCCTTGCCCAGACGTCGCGCCGCATCGATCAGTCTCTCGAACTCCTCGACGTTCTTGCCCACGCCAAGAATGACCGCCGTATTCACCTGCTTCATCAGGTCAAGGTCGGCAACCGTGCCGCGCGCTGCTGTACGGAACCGTGCGAGGGCAGTAACCGCATCGGAGCCCAGGGTGCGCACCAGAGTTGAGAAGGCCAACTCCGTATCGTTGACCTGTGCCGCAATGCTGAACAGCTTGAATGCGGCGAACCCAGCGCCCACAGCCGCCAACAGCGATCGGACGCTGGTCAGCGCACGCCCGACACTACGAAGAGCGCGCGTCGCGACGCCAGCCGAACGCCGCAAGCCGCGCAGCGCAAACCCGAAGCGCTTCACGCCACGCGCGCCATCACGGAAGCCCTTGCCCGACCTAGCACCGGCTTTCTCGGTCTTCTTCGCGGTTTTGTCGGTCTCCTTCTCGACCTGCTTCAGCGCGACCGTGAATTCCTTGTTGTCGAGCGTGATGCGACCGACGATCGGGCCGAACGTCTCATTCGCCATCGATGTACTCCGGCAGGCCCTTCCGGACTAGCAACAAACCGCCGAAAACCCTGTCGAGCCCTTCGACAATCTCCTCTGCGTTCTGGTTCCCGATGTCGTGGGGGCTGGTGCCCTGCTCGATCGCGCGGAAGCGCTCGTCGTCTTTCGACAGCTTCGCGACCTCCATCTTCGTGCGCTGAACCGCGCGCTTCAGTCCCTTCCCTTTATCCAGGATAGTGCAGGCGCCGATCGCCACTGCTGCGGTCATGCGCATGTCCTCCATGACCTCCTGCTTTCGGATCCCCAAGTAAAGCCGCGCCAGTCGCGTCAGCGGCCATCCGGAGTGATAGCCACCGACGATCTCGTCCTGCACTCCGTGCGCAACCAGGAAGAGACACATCTGATCTACTGTCACGTCGCGCTCGTCGATCACGCCTGCTTCAGAAGTCGGCCCTTCGCTAGATGAAACAGGCTCCGCCACTCCCCCAGAGCACTATCCCCCGTGAAGTTGATCTCGATGATCGCCATCACTGCGCGCGGGATGTCTCCGCTCCAGGAAAAGTCATCCAGCACCTGGTCGGTCGTGATCTTCTGCTCTCGGTTCGTCAGGCTCTCGGAGATGACGAAAGCAACCTCGTCCGTTGCTTCCTGCACGAGTCCAGGAATCAGCGCGACCATCTCGGTCATCGTGAAGCCCTCGAAGTCCTCGATGTCCGGCCATCCGTCCTGGCCTTTCTCCAGACCAGCAGCGGTCGCAATCTTCACAGCCGCGTCGTAGTCGCTGGTCCGCTCGCGATTCGCAATGCCGAGACCCGCATTCATAATCCGCGTGATCGCCTGCCCCATGATCGCGAATTTTCGCAAGCTCCACGGGGTCACCTGCAACACACGCCCGTCATCCAGCTTCAGAGTGCCCGGTCCTTCCTGCTGCTTCGTGCCCGCCAGCATATCCAGGGTCCCTGTCTCCCGCTTCGTTGTAGCCGGAATGGTCCACCTCCTTGAAAGGCCCGCCAGGTTCTGCTTTGCCAGGACCGCTAGATCCCACATCCCCCGACGGGCCGGGTTGTCGATTTACTAGGCGACGTCGGCCAGGAACTTCGTCCCGAAGATCCCATTGACCTCGCGCACCGTCAGCACCATCGGCACCGCCTCGACCGCGTCAGGCGAAATATCGAATGATCCCTGGGGCGCCAGCTCCACGGACGGGAAGTCGTAAACCTGTGCGATCCCGCCACCCTGCATGCGAACACGAAACTGCGCTTGCCCCGTGAACACGTTGTTCGACAGGAGCGAGAACGATTCGACGTTCGTCGTCAGCGCGACGCGATAGGTCACGACGACCTCCGTACCAGCCGACGGAACCGTAGTACTCAAGGTCACCGTCAGCCCGTCAGTGGACAGGACGCCGGTGTAAAGCTGCGACGTGTCATCCGCATCGATGATCGAGTCGATCGAGTCGGCTGCTTCGGGCATCGTTAGCGTACCCGCCGTGGAGACGATCAGCGTCGCCGACTCGTGGACCTTCACATCCGCAGGTTGCGTGATCACACCTCCCAAGAGACCCAGCCGCATGTTGTCGCTGTTGATCTCCTCCATATTGAAGTTGAGCGTCAGCCCCCGCTGCTGCAGGAAGCGCTTCGTCAGCGCGTTCGCTCCACTTGCATTCTGGAAATACTCCAGGAACTCCGTCGCGATCTCCAGGCTCGGGGTTGCAATCGCCCCCATGTCCAGCCAGCGAGCCGTCGAAGCCTCCAAGAAGAAGAGCTTGACGCCCGCCGCGAGCTGAACATTGACAGCCGGATTCGCGCTGACCTTGCCCGCCATAGCAGGCTCCTTCCGTTACAGGGGCACCACCTGGAATAGCACCGACGCACTTGCGACGAAGCGTCCATTCTCCAGTTGATCGGAGAACTGGGGAGCCGTATCTGCTCGAACCGATTTTACATTGAACATAGTCGTCGAAAACACGCGATCTTCGACCAGCTTGTTCACAATGGGACGCAGCGCTTCCGCTGCAGAATCCCTGTCATCTCTCGCCGTCGCGATCAGAACGATCCAGTCCAGCATCCGATAGCTGAAACGCTTCTCGTTCTCCGTGTAGCCCTGGTCGAACAGGCTGATGTGATCCTTGTCCACGGCAGCATCATCGCTGGCATCATCCTCGAAGAATTTCTCCTGGAACAGGTTCTGCCCGCGCACCAGCATCGGCGACAAAACTAGGCTTTCTATGTGGATCGCCAGCTCCTCGACAAAACGCCCGACCGCAGTCGTGTTCGTCATTGTGCCGAACCGCCTTTTGCCGATTGCGCTATCGCGACGTCGATCAGCCGGACCGTGATCAGTGACAGGGACTTGTTCTTCTGCACGAAGTTGCGCGCGCGCGTCATAAAGCGGTTCGGTCCCTTGTTCGACGCTCCCTTGCGCAGGGGAGGGGTCTTGACCTCCTTCAGCAACAGGAAGTCTTTCCCATGAACCAGACCGCCCGCCTTCGCCTTCGACGCTTGTTTTGTGCCGCCCGAACCCGAACCCGGTCCCGCTGCTTTCGATGCCGCAAGCGCACGAATGGCTCCTGTCGTCGGGCCCTGACGCACTGCGCGTCTGGACAATGGAACAAAAAGACGCTTAGCTCGGATCGGCTTGATGATCGCGACCTTGAATCCCTGATCCATGACCTGCGAATGCTGTGCAGAGAAACCGAAAGTCACCTCAGCACGATCGCCGTTGCGCTTCGCCTGACCGACATAGTCACTCGACGCCAGACCCGGCTGCGACAGCCCTCGGGGTGCGCGCTTCACAGCTTCCTTGTTGATGAACCGGGCGCCCAGCGTGACCGACTGCAGCAACACGCGCTGCTGCACCCTCTTGTTCAGTTGCGCAAGCTGGGCCCTGAAGCCCTTCGTCTGTAAGCTGACCACCACCTGTGCCATCAGCTCGCCCGCTCCTTTGGCCTGGCCTTCACGATCGATAGACGCAGACCGATGATCCGTCCGCCAGCGTTCATCTGCTCATTCACTTCCTCGACCCGATATCGAGGCTTCGTCCTGGTCGGCGCTGCCGGCACCTCGCGACGCTTCTCAACTTCGATGTAATCGCCCTCGCGAATTTGGTACTTCGTACCGACCTGGATCTGCCCATCCGTCGCGATCAGCACACCGTCCTCCGTCACGATCGAGCGCCGCCGGAACGAGATCCGAGCAGGCACGCGGGAATGCCAGCGCACCAGGGACCGCACACCCGTCGCGCTCGGCGCGCTCGTCCTGTAGACGTTGATCAGCCCATTCTGTCGAAACGGCCTCGACGGCATGCTCGCCTCCTGGGTCGGAAGTCTACATCAAGAGGGCACTGTGGTGCCTGGTCGCATGATCACCCACCCAAAACAGTAGGATTCACGGCCCTCGAGCTAGCCCGCTTGGGATCCCTGGCCTTCTTCGTCGCCTTTCTCATCGCATTCGATGCTGGCTTTCCGGGATTGCCGACCCGAGCCTCCTTCCCCGACTCATCTGCCAGCCTCGATGCCGACTGTTTGAGTAGCTGCGGATTCTGCCGTACCGCGAACTCGATCCCGCCGCGCTGCCTCGACCACTTCTGCGCATCTTTCCACTCGCGATCCAGAGCCGCTTTCGGCAGTCCACCTTTGTGCGTCTTCGTTTTCTTTTCGCCCGTCGCTTGGGTCAACACCTGGTCCTCGGCGCTTTCCAGATCGCCGAACCAGGGGATCGTCGTGTGGGTGCAGTTCGGGTGAAAAGGGGGTCCACCTCCCGGCAACCGATCGATCAGAGGGAAGCCCGTGTGCTTCGCAGCCTCGGTGGTCAGCGCCACGATGCGACCCGCGTAGAGCGCGCAAGCGTCAGGGGTCAATGGCGGATTCGGGCTGATACGCGCCAAGTCCAGACCGCTCTCGATCAGCCGCAGGTTGCGCGCCTTCGTTTGGATCTGCGCCTGCTTCGTGTTCACCAGCATCTGGATGTGGTCCATGACATGAATGCGTGCGCCGTTCGACTTCAGCAGATAGGGCGCTTCGGCCAGGGTCTTCAGCGCTCCGCCCGGTCCACCCGCCTGGTAGCGAGCCAGACCGAACAGGTCGGCGGGCGCATCGTTCTGAATCGCTCGGAGAATCAGATTTCGGGTTTCAGCAGGAGATGCACCCCGGAGCACCCCTTGAGCGATCAGACGGTTCGTCTTCCTCAACTGCCCTGTGAGCCGCTTGTGCGCGCTCGCGTAGCCCTTGACGTCCTGGCGCATCTTCGCTGACAGACGTTCCAGGCGCGGCCCCATGCCGGTTGTAGGGTTCGTCACCAGGTCAGCGATCGCATCCTCGTGGATCTGCGCGAATCCAGCACGCTCGCCGACCGAAACGCCAAATCCCTCGGGGATGCCCGCGCCTACGATCTGACCATCAACCCACTGCAGGTTCCCCTGGTAGATTTTCCTGACGTTCTCCCGAGCCCACCTCTGGGCCTTCCTGTCGAGCTGCCCCAGGATCCGATCAGTGCCCTGCAGAAGCGCGCCGAAGCGCGGGCGAGCACTATCGAGCACCTGCGTCGAAAGGACCAGGTCCGCGAGTTGTCGTGTCGCATCAGAGTAAAAACGGACCAGCTCCCGCCGCGACTCCGCGGTAAGCGTGCGCGGCAGACGCTGGACCTTGCGCTTCGCCATCTACGAATTCGCCAGCTCCGCAGGCGAACAATTCGGGTACGCGGGCCCGTCGTGTACGGGATCGTCCGACAGCGGTACATCTCCCCGCTTTGGCTCCGCAGACTGGAACAGCCTGCCAATCTCCTGCTCTTGCTCCTGGTTGTGGAGTTCATCATCTTGGGTCTTGTACTTGCAGCTCGTAGACATCAGCACATCCTCCCGTACTGTTGCGGCGGCTTCGCGCCCTTGCTTGAATTGCATGACCTACACGCCATGTCGAGGTTCGCGCAGATGTCAGGGCCACCATCGGCCAGTGGGGTAACGTGGTCGATCGTCCGCTCGGCCTTCGGTGTGATGCCTTTGCGCAGACGGCAGGCTGGCGTGATCATCAGGGAGCACTTGCGCTTGCAGCGTAGCTTCGCGTGCTTCTCTTGGAGCAGGACCTGGGGGTCACAGACTGCGCCGCGCTTGCGGGCACGACGTCGAAGCGATGCTACGCGACTCCTCTCTCGATAAGCTGGACTCTTGCGCCCTTCGCGAAGTTTTTCGCGATGCACTGGGTCCTTGCTCCGCTTGCGACGTTTCTCGCGATACGCTGGACTCTTGCTCCGCTTGCGACGTTTCTCGCGATACGCTGGGTCCTTACCCCGCTTGCGTGCCCACTCACAACTCATTTTGCGACGTTTCTCGCGATACGCTGGATCATCAAGTCGCTCCAGAAGCTGATCACGATACCTCGCTCGACGCACTGGGTCCTTGCGTAGCTCGCGAGCTAGGCTGCGACCCCGCTCGCGAAGCAGATCGCGAATCGCTGGGTCCTTGCGCCGTTCACGCTGGTATGCGCGATCCTTACACTTCCGGCACCTCCCACACTCGCAGCTTGGCTTCCGGCCCATCGTGTCTCCTTTCGACCTGATAGGAGAGCAGATCCCTCCCGAGAATAGCAAGGAGGCTAGCACCCGTCCGTCTGTCCATTGCGTCCGCCACGCCTAGCTCCGGAAGTAGCGCCCCTGCGCTGAATACGGCTGCAGCAGCGCATGCACGCGGTCCGGAATCCTCACATCCATCTTTCGTGAGCTACCGTCCACACTCTCGTTGCCCAGCAGATCCTCCGGATTCTCAGCCAATTTATCTCCGAAAATCGCGCAGGCAATTGTGAAGTCTTTCTTCAGTTGCTGCAGCGTAGGCCGACCAGAACGACCGATTCCATTGGAGTCGAGTCCGTGTGGATTGTCTACCTCGTCCACCGTCGGGTCATCCACGAAACCTCTCGGGTCCAGGCGAAATGCACTCTGAAGGTGCCGCGCAATCGGGATCATCCAGATATCACGAAGTAGGTCAGGCGCTATCGTCTCGAAGCTGGGATGCTGGACGTAATTCCGAAACTGATCAACAGAAAACGGCAAAAACAACGGAATCTGCGAACCTGCCACACCATCCTGCAGAAGATGACGATGATGATCTTGCGCACTTGTCATGGACGATCCTTTCTACGGCACTGTGCGCACGCGGATCGATCCGCGCGCCCATCTCGTCTGTGCATCTGCGAAGGCCAGCTTCCACAATCCGAAATACATGCCGGCTGTTAGCGCCAAGCTCTCGGGCCCGGTTATCACCGCGAAGGCCCGCGCATCTCCCTTCGGCGACGTGGTGATCGTAGCTACTCGTTCCTGGATCGCAGCGACCGGCGTCAGATCATCCTGGAACAGAGAGAACGTCGCGCCGGACATCGTGAATTCTTCTTCATCGACGTGCTTCCAGTCCGTCGAGACGGCCTTGTTAGTGCCCCTTGTCAGGACGTCCACACCCTCGACGATAGCATCGATTCGCTCGAACATTAAGCCGGCCTCCCTTGCATGCCCATACCCGACGGGCCCCCGTCCATCAACAGACCCGAGACATCGCCGTTCATCGTCATCGCGTCCGGATCAACGAACTCGACCACAACGATCTCATCCACTGTGATCGCGACCAGCCGCGCGATCGTCTGCTCCTTCACCAGGGTCTCGACGACCGCAACCTGATCCAGTCGCACACGACCATACCCGAATTCGACCCCCTTCGTCTCCGTGACGTCGATCAGATCCACACGCACCACGGAGATGCCAGTGACGATAGACGTCGTCTCGAAGACGTCGATGATCTCCTCGCGAGCAAGAGTCTGGTCCTTCGCCGGAATCTCCGTGACCGGAATCGAATCGGCTCGCTGCTTCGTCTGGTCCAGAGCCCGGGCCTCAAAAACGCCGATGAATTCCTCGCGACTGATCACGACATTCTGCCCACCAGAGAAAACGATGTCGGTGATCTCTGTGACCGTGACCCCGTCGATACGGACGATCGTTTGCTCTTTCCGACGGTCCTCGATCACAGGGATGTCATCAAAGCGCTGCTTCGTCTGGTCGATCGCTCGAGTCTCGAAGATATCGATCGCGTCTACGCGCACGATCGATGTCCCGGACGAAATGCCAGTCGTCTCGATCACCGTGATCGCGTCGGTGCGGGTCTTCTCCTGCGCGACAGACCGAATCTCGGGCACTCCGATCAGGTCCGTGCGCGCCTTTGTCTGATCAATCGCGCGCGTCTCTGTCACAGGAGCATCATCAAAGCGTAGCTTCGTCTGGTCAACCTTGCGTGTCTCTGCCACCGCAACCGTATCTGTCGCAGACCTGATGAAATCTGTCCCTCCGCCCGAAATACTCAATACTCCTCCGAGGACATCGCCATCGATCTCGTTGTCTCGCGGCAGTAAGATCACTTGCCATGCCCACTGGACAACATCGCCGACCGTCGTACGGCTATCAGTGCGGATGTTCATGCTGTCATCAATGTAAACCAGGCATCGCGAATCGCTGAAGTTGTCGCTCGCGTCTGCCGTCTTCGACATTGACTGGCCAACATTCCCGAGCGTTAGCGATATGGCCCACTCCGCCTGGACAGCGAACGGCAGCACGGAAGACACATCGCTTTCGTTCGAATCGTGGTCGTGACGGCCATGAATCGTGCGGAATCCTGGTGGCAGCCGGACGATCTGTGCCCCCCATTGGAAGTCACCAGATGTGCCCGTGTTGCGCTCCCATACGATGCGCTGGTTTTCGAAGTCAGGAAATGCTGCCCACAGTCCGCCAGCGAAAAAGCTGACCGTATTCGCTGTACTAGAGCCGATGAACATCGTTCGCTCAGGAGGAAAGCGGCGAGACCATGTCGTCCCGTTGACGCTGGTCGCTGTTGAAGTTGTAACTGAATCCAGGATGTGATCGACGAAGCAACCCTCCATCGTCACCACCTGAAGTGAAACCGTCATCAAGTTGATGCCGGTTTCCTCAAAGATTCGATAGTTCGCACCGATGCTGTCTAGCTGACCAGCGAAAGTATCGTCATTCCCCCAGGTGCTGCCCGACTTGACATAGCTAGGAAGGACAAATGTCTTATCCCTATCGACCACATTGGGGATCTCGATGTCGAAGAACTCTGTCACACCCTGATCAGCGATCTCTTCATTGATATCCTGAACAGTAACTCCACGTTCGAACTGGACAATCCACCCGCGAACGTGCTGTGCCTGCGGCAGAGACCCTGTGATAGCCCACGCAAACCGCAGCTCTGTCGAGCTTTCCTTGATCAGCCGGCAAATCGAATTGTTCGGTTCGTTACCCCCTCCGCGTATATCCCAAAACACGATGCTACGGGCAGGGTCGTGCTCCTCCACCGCAATTGCAATGTAACCGTCTTCAAACACTCCTGACCCTATCGTGCCATCAAGTGTCGTGATGTCATCGAGATCGAACTCGATGACCTTGTCGATAACGGGGTAGCGATTAAGGATCAGCTCCCCGCCGACCGGACGTGTCAGTCTAGCATTAGTGAGCAGGGTGCTCGCTACCAATTAGCTACTCTGGACTTGTTCAACATACTCACCGGATGGCGTGATGCCATTAGATGCTGCGTTGTTGATGGCCTCTACGACAAAGCTGTCAGCCGTCGTGTCGATCAAAACGTCTTTGACTCCATCCTCCACAAACGTATCGATGGTGATCAACTCTTCTGCATGACCAGAGGTTTCTGCATCAAACGTAGTCGTATCGTATTTGATCTTGAATGTCATCGTGTCGCCTGCCACTGCTGTACCATCGTTGACGGCCTTTAGCCGCACTCTAGCCCTCCACGCAGTCGCATCGATATTTTGGCTGTTCGAGTCTTCGGATCCACCGGCAGCAACCGAACCACCGGCAAAAGTCAGGGTATTCTTGGGTCTGGTGATCGCCATCGGTTACTCCACTCCCCAGGAATCCGCGAACGTCAGGTGGTCAATCCTTACGTTGTTGTGCTTTTTCGTATTCTTAGACAGCAAGTCCACTCGAACACCATCGTATTGGTCTTTTAACCAATTGCGAAATGCAGGGCGCGAAGCGATTCGGTGCCGCTTTGGGTCAAAGTTACTGACCACGAACTGAACCCAGTCACCAGCTTCCAGCATAACGATCTCGCCAGCGGTCCAGTTGCCGTCTGCAGAGAAGACGACAGGGACCGATGGAGGAGTCTCTACCACCAACGGCTCACGTGTGTAAGTGGCCGCAGCGATCTCTACCGAAAAATCGAAGTTGAAGACGTAATTCGATCCGCGAAGGTTTCCGTCTGACTCGATCTTGTAGATGGTCATGGGCCTATACCGCCAGTGTCCCCAGGCGCCAGGTGATCGTGATCTGCAGCGTGTCGTTCGTGCCCTTGTTCACGGACAGGTTGTTGATCCGCGAAACGCCGGACGTCGTCGCCGTGCTCTCGTCGGTCACGATGGCAGCTTCCTCGATCGCCGAATCCGTGCCTTCGCCGGTGTCCCAGAACGTCCGCCAGTCAAACTCATTGATCGCGCCGCCCTCTTTGGGGTAGGTAGCCGCGAAGGCCTTGAACGAGCCCGTCACCAGTGTCAGGATTCCGGTCTGCGTACCCGCCTCGGCCGTGTTCAGCGTACCCAGCACCATGCCGCCGCGGTCGGTCGGTGCCGCTCCGCCGTAGGTTTCGACGAGCGCATCGACGATGTGCTCCAGGCCCTGGTTCAGCGCGATGTTGTGGTAGTGCAGCACCTTCTTCACGACGGCCTCGCCGCGCGGCACCAGTATCCGATCGATGTCGTCCGAGCCGTAGCCCGGTCCTCCGAACGCATCCAGGATGCGCTTCTGCCCGCACGGGGTCAGCGTGTGCTGAATGACGTGCGCGCGCCCTTCGATTCCTACAGGGTCAAGAACTCGAACCATCAGGCTCCTCCTTCATCGCGAGCGCCCTGCCCATCACAGAATCCAGGCGGGCCTTCAGCTTCACCATTGCAGCGCGGGCACCATGCTCGCGCACGATCTTTTCCATCTCGACCTTTTCAATCTCCGCTGCCACCCGCATCTCCAGAGGCGCATCGGCGATGATCTTCTCTAGTGCTGCCAGGTTGGGAATCATGCTCCACCGCTTGCCGCGTAGAATGTCGTCCACTGCGCCGGTATCGTCACTATATCCACGTAGCCCGCATCCCGCATCAGCTCGACCCACTGGTCCGTCCGGAGGGCTCCGTGGCTCGACTCCGAGAGGCATGGGGTAGAGAAGAACGATGTTTCACTCGTCCGGCAGCGGATCCGCTTCAAGAACCGTAGCCGTTCCAACGGGTGGACGTGCTCGATCACCTCCAGACAGAGCGAATAGGCCGCCTGGTGGCCCAGGGCGGAATCGATCTCCATATCCGGCACTGACAGCCACTCTCCACAGTAGAGTCGCGCAGACGCGCCCCAGGGCTGCGCACGGACGTGCTCGAAGCAGGGCACCGACGGGTCACATCCGAAGTAGGTCTCGATGCACCTCGCTTCCCGCAAGAGCTGCAGCCCGAAACCGACCCCGAAGCCGACCTCGAGGATCGACTGGGGACGACCGCGCAGGGCCTCGACGATGATTCTGTACATCGCCTGGTGCCCCGCCGAATAGTCCCGTCCGCCACGCATCTTGTGCAGGTGCAGCTCGTCGGCTCCCGCTGTCGCCGGCATCTCCTCGAACTTGTGCATCGTCGTGGTCATGCTTTCACCGCATTCTCGAAGGTCAGGTGCTGCAGAGCACCTGGTGCGCACAGGTTCGTTTGGATGAGCTGCCCGCGCCATCCCCCCTTGCGCATGGTCCCATCCAGTAAGTCGAAGTCCATCATCATCTTGCCCAGGTTCGGCGTTTGCCATCGGTCACCGCCGAGATGCTTGTCTTTCCCGTCCTGCGGGCGCATGCCCTTTTTGTGCGCACCGCTCCCGTAATACAGGGGCTGCTGCGTGCCGGTCTCACTAGCTTCCGGCTCCTTCACGACGTAGGACAAGTCCACTCCCAGCAGCAACACCTTCGCGAAGCCCATACAGGCCAGCAGGCCCACGGCCATCGTCCCCGTCGTCCTAGCGATCGGTAGATGCTGCTCCATGCCCGCGTTCGGCACGCCACCAGGTCCGAACTTCCAGGCCCGCACATCCATCGCCGCGAAGATCGACGTCGGGTTATCCCTCCAGACTGCCGGGCCCTTCGCCGCGTGCCCACTCGTACCACCCAGGCAGCACTGGTAAGCGTTCACCTTCGACGCAATGATTCGCACACCGCCAGGCAGCGCGTCGAGCCGGTGCCCGTTAGCGACCGGCAGGTCGTGATAGATCCATGCGTCCGGCACGAACGGATGCCCCAGAAACGGCTCGTGGTTGATCGCGATCACGTACAGGCTCGGGTCCGCCAGTCGCCTCATGTCGAACTCGCGCAACGACGGACCACTGCCCAGCACGACGGCAGTCTGACCGACGCGAGTCCCGAACAGCTCTTCCACGCTCGGCCAAATACAGGGCCAGGGACGCGCACCCTGGGTCATCTGCATCCGGTCGATCTCGACATCTACCGATAGACGTGCTGCCGGGGTCGGCACTATCTCCGCGCCGACCCCTGCAGGCATGCCAGGGACGTAGGCCCTTGATTGCACCACTAGCCGACAAGACGGTGGACCAGGTTGCCATCGAGAAGACGGAAGCCCCACAGAAGGTCATACGACGTCAGCCACGAAAGCAGACCATGGTCGTAGGACATGACGACCCGGATGCCCAGGCCGTCCTTCTGCACGATCGCACCGCGCACGCCGAGATCCCGCGGGGGCGGCTCAAGCGGGCGGGTGACAAGCGTCAGCGCGTTCCGGTGGAACGCCGCAGTCTGCGGCTGCGACGCTACCGTGGTGCCCGACGGGACATCCAGCGGGACGTTCTGACCGAAGAAGGTATCGAAGCCCATGATCTGGCCGAGCAGACCCGTCGCACTCGGGGGCGGGTTCAAACCACTGCGGTTTGTATCGACCAGGTTCTCAACCGCCCGCGCACTGGTCGCGTGCGCCGTGCCCATCAGCATGCGCATGCGCGACGGTTGGACAGGCGCATTCTGCCCGACGTAGCCGCCCCAGAGATTCGCGAAATCGGCGAGTACCAGGGACCCGCCAGTCGCAACATCGGTGGACGCCGTCAGCGTCTCGTCGAACAGGCCGTGCCCGTCCGCCGGGAAGCCGGCCAGGTCGCCCGACATCAAACGGGTGTCGAGACTTTGGGAAATCGGAATGATCGCAGGTTCGACGTAGTCCTCGACCAGCGTGTCGATGGACGTCTGCATGTCCCGCTCGGAGAGCTTGAACGCCGTCGCCTCGTGGTAACGGAGCTGCACCAGGATATCGGTCGCCTGGGGATCGGCGAACGTCAACGGGCTGCTGGGGGGGTTGGACACGCTCTGCACCGACAGCAGCGACCGGCTGCGCGTGTGAATCACGTCGCCGCGACGTGCGATGACCGGCTCGAAGTCCCGGTGCACCAGATTCGCGACGACCTTATTCGCTTCCAGGAGGATGAGAGCCTCTTCGGCCCACAACTCCGGGGGATAGACATCGGCGACGTTCGCCACTTGATTCTCCTTCAGGTCCGACCCGAAGAAGTCAGCGGGGCAGCATGTGAGGATCCCTCAGACCATACTCTTCCAGGGTAGCCACGCGCTCGCGTGCCGCCCGTGCTTGTAGGACCCGATGAATCTCCTCACGATTGTCCGAATAGAACTTGTGATCCGCCAGCCTCTCGCGGGTCAGCGGTACGCCTGCGACATAGCCCGGCTGCGAACCACCGCCAGGACCGGCACCAGTGCCGCCTCCCGCGCCAGATCCGCCCCGTGCTGTTGCCGCCCTTCTCAGGTGGGCCCGCTGCTCCATGAACTGGGGGATAAACTCCTCGGGGGTGCGGAACTCTTTGCCGAATTCGCCATCGACCTCGAACAGCCACCCGCGCTGGTCGTCTTTCCGCATCATCGGTCCGACGATCGCAAGCACTTCTTCCGCATCGACCGCGCCGGCTTCATTCGCGAGCTGCTTGATGTGGCCGTCACGGGTATCAACGTCCCGCGCCGTCCTCTCCGTCGCAAGTAGCGACGTCAGCTCCGTCTCGCGCTGTTGTGCCGAACGAGTCTCTGATTCCAGACGCGCCAGGCGCGTCTCCGTCGAAGTCTCCAGCGGGTTTACTACTGCTGCTGCCCCGTTCGGCTGATCGCCAGCCACTACGACGGGTGCCACGGGCGCCGGCGCTAGTGCTCCCTGTACCGTCTCGCGGACCATCGTCGTGATGCCCGCAGTCAGATCACGCATGCCGGCAGTGATGCCGCGCTTGACCGTGTCGGTAACGAAGCTGCGCAGGGGCCCCGGGATCGGATCGCCACCATCAGCAGCAGGCTCGCCTGCAGGTGCCACGGCGGTAGCAGTTGCTGCGTCTCCGGCTACGGGAGCCGCCTCCCCGGGAGTCGCCGCGGGCGGGTCCTCATGCAGGACCATCCGCGAGTTTCCCCCGATTTGCCAGTAATCGCGATGTTCCACTGTATCCTCCGTGGATCAGGTCTCGCAGGTCAGAGCCCCGCGGACGCTCCCAGGTTAACGTCCCTGGAACGGCAGGCGGTTAGCGCCGCCCGTCGCATCGGGATCTGTGCCCCTCCCGACCGGGGGCATAGCGGACAGGATACCCATCCGTTCCGGCTCGTCAAATCGCGGCCCTACTAGCCCCAGGACTTGGCTTTCGTCTTGATGCAGTCCTGATTGTGGCGCTCCAGCCATTCATCCTGGCTCTCGCCCTGCTGCTGGTTCGTGGTCACTGGCCTTATAACCCCGCCAGTGCACAACACATTCGTGGTGATGGAAGACAAATCCTCGATCCTTTCGATGACGGAGCGTACGAGCTTCAGCGCCCCTTGCCCCTGGAAAAGCGTTGCTACTTGAAGGCCCGCCACGAGCGCGAGGAGAAGCAAGACAGCCGTACCGTATTTGGGCATAGCCCAAACCGCCTATTCATCTTTGCCGCCGTTCCGTCTCTCCTGGCTCGCGAGACGGGCTTCCACTCGGGACAGACCAGCTTTGATATCAGAAATGCCAGACACTGCAACGCGCAGGTCAGCGATCGCGCGAGACCTTTCCTTGTCGGAAGCTCTGACCTCTGTCTGCAACGCCTCGATGCGATCAGACAGCTCTTCGACTCGGGACGCCAGTTGCTCGTTCATCGTTTCGTTGCGCGTCAGCGAACTGTTGAAGCGCAGGATGATGCCGAAGTTTGCTACCGCCGCCACCACGATAACCAGAAGGACGCCGATGGTGATCGTAGAATCCTTGCTGATCGACGCCGCGCGCCCGATCGACACCTTACCGTCCGGGGCCGGGGCCTGACCCGTTGTCGCGTGATCGCTACCTGGCGTCATCAGGATTCTCCGATCTCGATCCACTGATCGTTGTGCGTCACCTCGAGGACGCCCAGCTCGTGCGCGATGCGTCCGCGCCAGTGCAGTACCGCGTCGTTCGCAATCTGCCGATCCTGCTCATCAGGAATCTCCCAGGTCACAGAAACCCAGACAGACTCCACGCCTGCCACGATATAGACGTAGATATCATCGTCGCCATCCGAGAAGGCGTGATCACCAGAGAACACCCACATCTGACCCTGGCCTTGCGCGACCGTCTCCCCACTGTCAAGCAGATGCGCCTGGATCTCACCGATGCACCGATCCACCAGGTCGCGCTCGGCATCCGCGTTCTGCGCCTGCACATCCTCCGGCAGGTGAAACTTCAGGCTCGCTTGCAGGATTCGCTTCACAGGATTCTCCGCATCTCAACCGGGACGCCATGCCGCTCGGCGCGTGCGATGCCCAGGCGCATCCCTTTCGAGATACCGAAGTCCTCGTAGACGACGACGCGCTGCGCCAGCGCCGTCCACGCCAGACCCGCCACAATACCGACCGCACGATCCTCGCTATCCTCCAGGCTCGGCCAGTCGAGCCCCTGCCCCTGTTCCGTCCGGAACGCGACACCTCGACCGCCGCGCCGGAAACCTATCCCCGGCTTGCCACTGACGGGCGCCGGCAGCGCGCCGGGGTTCGCCCGGTTTCTCTTCGTGCCCCGTAGTCGATTCGACATGGTCCTCCTACTTTCGCTTCCCCAGGAAAATCGTCTCTTTATCCAAGCGCCGCAGGTTCACGGTCTCCCATCCGGCCTGCGTGATCTCGCGCAGCACGTCTCCCACCGTGTCGCCGCCGACGTGCGTCGCCGCTGCACTGCGCTCGTGCATGTTCTCCGGAAGCTGGACGTAAATCTGGGGGATCTCACGCGCCGCCTCGAACAGCAGCGCCCGATGCGCCTTGCTCATGTGCTCCAGGGAATGCGACGCCACCAGCACGTCGAACATCGAAAGATCCGCTTCCCAGATCCAGCTCGACGTCTCGATCCCGTAGCGCCAGTCGCCCATGCGCGCCGCGCCCTCGGCCGCAGCCTCCCGGCAGACCTCCCAGTTGACCCATGTCGCGATCGGTTTGTCCGCCAGCGCTTCCTCGGCCAGCCAGCCGTCCCAGCCGCCCACCTCCGCGACGACAGCGTCCTCCAGGTCTAGCCAGTCCAGGAACACATCCGGCGCGCAGTGACGCTGCGGGGGCAGGTTCGTCGCCCACAAGCGAGAATAAATCTGCTGGTGCTCGTCGAACGTCATCGCGTCGTAGCGACGACGCCACTCGCGGACGATCGACGAGAATCCCGCTTTGTCGAAGACCGTCTCAATCATGTCGTGCCTCTCAGACATCGGACTGTTCCCGCTCAAATCTCAACTCAAAAGCGACGTCCCGGCGCCTTCCCCATCGAATCTCGTTGCACACATTGTGAAGAAGCGCGCTCGTAGAGACCCACGTCTCTGGCAACACCTCTGAATCATTCCAAGTACGAAACGCGGCCAGCTCACCGAGAATGTCCCACAACGCCTTGTTGATCTCGCACAGACTCATCTCGCGCCAACGGAAATCGATGTCATCCGAAGAGCACTCAGGAAAGTAATCGCGAACCAGACAAGCGCGCAGAAACAAAAAAACCACATAGAAGTCCGGTGGGATCTGACCGCAGAATGCCCCGATGGATGAATGTGCGAACGCTTCGAGGACCCCAGTACAAGTAGTGCCCCAGGGTGTAGACCACTCGGGGTCATCCTTGAGTCGATCGTACGTTTCCGGCATGCTTGCTATCGCACCAGCGAGTTCCTTCATGCAGGCTTCATTGAGGAATCCCTCATCTGTGAGCAACGGCTGATCCAGCATCTCGATGTCAGGAAGGCCGAGCCTTGCCTTGTTTTCCTCTGCGGTCATTCTTTCGCCTCCATTTCTCTTTCACGCCCAGTACTTCGCCTGCAGTTCAGCCGGGATCAGGTCCGGCTTCGACGCGCCATGAAAGTACACGATCGACGACTTCTCGATCGGGAAAATCCCCTTCAGAATCTCCAGGCCCCAGGAGACGACCACGCCCGGCTCAGGGTTGATGCAGTCGATCGGGTGCTCGCACTCCTCGCGCCAGTAGACCATCTCGCTGCCCTCGCCGTGAGACCAGGGCATAATCGAGCGCGCCACCACGCCCTCGGGGTCCCGCCGGTAATTCGTCCAGAGATGCGCGCCGCTCTCCCCAGTGTACGAGACAACCGCATTGCACCAGAGCCCATCAGGGTTCTCCGGGTCACCGTGCGGAGGATACCAGGTCTGCGCCATCGGCCCGTCGTACTTCGCCAGCTCGTCGATGCTCCCAGTGATCAGCGTGTCGAGACCCATGAACAGCGTGCGCCCCAGGTGCAGGTCCGGCCGGAACACCTCGTTCAGGCACATCCACGTCCCGACGTGGTCATCGCACAGGAACGGCACCGCCTCGATCGCCTTCTCCTCGAAGTCGCCGTGCGGGAAGTCCGTGATGCATACGAAGCGCAGCGAGCCCGAGAAGTTGCGCCGGATGCCGCGGTAGAGCTTGTCAGCCCAGGCCGCCGAGTAGCGTGCGCCGCAGAGCCCAGCGTGCCGCTCGGTCGCCTTGAACAGGCAGCAGGTGATCGTCAGGTCTGGCTGCAAATATTTTCCGCTCTCACTTCGCAGTAGCCAATAGAACCACCACAACGCCCGACCCGACAATCGCTGCGCAAATAGCGCCGATCGCCAGCCACGATAGACAGAACGGGTTGCCTACAGAACCACGCATGCCATTCCCTTCACGCCGCCGCGTCCTCGACGCCATCCGCATCCAGGTCGCGCTCGGTCAGCTCATCCAGGTCTGTCATCGCCTGCTCGGCAGCGTCTGGATTGTTCACCCCCTCATCGTCGATGTCGTCGTCGATCGCAAGCCCGCCCTTGCCGATCAGATCATTGTCCGTGATCTCCTTCACGATCTCCTCGCGCTTGTCGGGCGGCAGGTCCGGCAGCATCGCATCCACGATCCGCACCTGGGTCTCCCGGTCAAATGCGTCGCTGTTGATCCCGCCCCGGCTCTCGGTCCAGTTGCCGATCGTCTCTTCCGCCGTGCTCGTGTCGAAGCGCTGCGCGTAGACGGGCGGCTTGTCATTCACTACCTCGTCCTTCGGGATGTCCTCCCTTACATCGAGCCAACGCTCAGCCACCTCGAATAGCCGCTGCTCAGCGTTGCGGGTGCGTGTCGCGTACTGCTTCAAGAAGCGCGTCTCGCCGACCGTGAATGCGACCGACCGCGCCTTGCCGCTGGCGCCCATCGCCGACGCACTATCGCTGCTGCCCAGCGGATCAATGCCGCCCAGGCGCTGCAGACCACGATGCGCCGCTTCGACGTTCAGGCGAAGCTGCTCCGTCGCACCGACCGGATACTGGACGTAGCCGATCTCTTCATCCTCGGTCAGGTCGATGTCGCAGTTGGGCCCGCCCGGTATGCGCAGCCCTTCCTTCCGGTTCAGCCGCCGCCAGCGAGTCGGGTGCGCATGCATGTAGGTGTCGTAGCGCAGGTCGCTCCAGTCCTGGAATGCCTCGATGTCGTAGTGGTAGGCGAACTTGATGGCGGGCTCGTACTGCAGCGGTCCGGACTTGTGAGTCCACAAGATCATCATCGGCACCAGGCCGACGTTGTGCAGGCCCTGGCTCACCAGCACGGCAACGTCGTTGCCCTCGCTGTCACGCTGCACCTCCCAGACGCGCCAAGCCGTGCGATCCCACTCGCGGTAGGTCTCCACGTCCTGGGCCGGCGCATCCGGCGTCACCTGCTTCCGCACGTCATCACGGATGCGGATCCAGTGCGGCTCCCCCTCGCGGTCCGTCGCCCAATTGACCATCTGGAAAATCTGGTAGGGCACCAGGACGATCTCCTGCTCGCCCATGGGCCGTGGCTCGGCAAACAGCTCGAAGC